>ERZ809224.975-NODE-975-length-23028-cov-9.647717_pt1 | contig 23028 bp, 20 predicted proteins | sample MGYA00520513_ERZ809224 | MGnify/ENA primary metagenome ERZ809224 (study PRJEB31576, sample SAMEA3212658) | Homo sapiens | biome: human-gut; feature: human gut; material: fecal | place: Sweden | collected 2012 ... | reverse complement strand
AGCGCCATGTACACAACGGCAGATATGTATTCGGCCGCAAGCAGCGCGTACAGCAGCGCGGGTATTGCCAATATTGCCATTGAGCCGAACATGGCAAGCATTACGGACATTCCGCTTTTCACCGCCGCGGTTTCGTTTATCCAATCGAACCTATGGAACCTCAGGTTAAGCGCAACGCCGAAATACGCCGTGAATACCGTGAATGCAACAGCAAGCAGAGCGGCGGCTATGCAGTCAAGCGCGTTTGCTTCTAAAATTATGCCCATTGCAGCCGTACAGAGCACCGCTGCGGGCACGGTTATCATTATGTGCATGGCGGCCTTAGCGCGCAGCACCGTTCCGCCGCGGATGGGCATTGTCTGCATCACCCAAAGGCTTTTGCCTTCAAGCGATATGCTCGGCGCGGATATGAACACCATGCTCACAAGCGCGCATACTATCAGCCCCACAAGCACCCCGGCGTAGCCCGTGCCTATGGCGTCAAGAAGCATTATAAGCTGCGCCCTTTTCACCGCCATGAATACCGCCGCGGCAGCCATCATAACTATGCCCATGCCGGCGTTTATCATGTATCCCGCGCTGCTTACGAAGCGGGCCAGTTCCTTTTTAACAACGGCCATGAATGCGCTGCCGGTGCGCATTTCGCCGCCCTTATAGACCTTCTTCGCGGCGGAGCGCCTTTCGGTAGCTATGCCTATGAAGCTTTTTGACAGCACTGCATACAGTATGCCGAACGGCACAACGCAGCAAAGCACGAACAGCAGGGAGAAGGCGCTGAGGTAGACGATGGTGGCGACGATGACGTCGGAGATGTACTCGTTGTAGGGGGTCAGGTTGGTGATCTGCTGGCCCACGATGTCCAGCATGGACATGAAACAGCCGGTGAAGATCACGCCGATGGGATTGCTCACCGCCAGCAGGGCCACCGGGATGCCGTTAAAGCCCGTATCGGGCAGGGATTGATAGGTATTCCAGAAGAACTCCGTGTTGCCCGACAGGTAGTACAGGGCGGCGGCGGCGCCGGACAGGCCGCCGGCGATGGCCATGGACAGCACGATGTTGCGCTTATCCGCGATACCAGCATATCGGGCGGCGTGCCGGTTGGAGCCGCAGGCCTTGAGCTGATAGCCCAGGGTGGTCTTGTTCATCAGGATATACATAAGGATGGCGATGACAATGGCGATCAGGATGCCGCCGTTCACCTGGGAGTTGGGGAAGATGGAGTCCAGCCCCATCTTGGCCGTCTGAACCCCGTTGTGGCTGGTCATGTAGATGTAGGCGCTCTTGGTGTTCTCGGTGGTGTTGCGAAACGAGCTGCCGTCAAAGACCCAGGACACCAGGTTGGCGGCGATCCAGTTGGTCATGATGCAGGCCAGCACCTCGTTGATGTTGAGGAAGGCCTTTACCAGGCCGGGGATGCAGCCCCAGATGGCGCCAGCCAGGATGCCCCCCACGAAGGCGATGACCCACACCAGAGGGGCGGGCACCGCGGAGGTGGGGATGCCCAGAGCCAGCATCAGGGTGGCGGCGGTGCCCATGAGGTACTGCCCCGGCGCGCCGATGTTGAACAGGCCGGTCTTATAGGCCACCGCCACGGACAGGCCGGTGAGGATCAGCGGGGTGGCCCGGAAGAGCATATTGCCCATGTTCACCGGGTTAAAACCGAAGGTCAGGCTGCCACCGTCCCCCCGGCCGGTGCTGAACAGCCCCAGGAACTCCAGCCGGATGGCCTCCCAGGCACTGCGCAGCCCCAGGTTATCGCTGGCGACCCCCATGATCAGGATGATGATGGCGCCCACGGCCAGGCCGACAAGAATGGAGATCAGGGACGAGGCCACGGACTTGGTCCCGTCCTTCCGCCACAGGTTGGATAGCTTTTCGCTCATGCGCCCATCCCCTCCTTGCTCATGCGTTTCGCGCCGGCCATGTAGAGGCCCAGCTCCTGCACGTTGGTCTGCTCCGGCTCCAGCTCGGCCACGATCTCACCCTCGTACATGACCAGGATGCGGTCGGACAGGTTCATCACCTCGTCCAGCTCCAGGGAGACCAGCAGGATGGCGTGGCCCTTGTCCCGCTCGGCCACCAGCTGGTTATGGATATACTCGATGGCGCCCACGTCCAAGCCGCGGGTGGGCTGGACCGCCACGATGAGCGGCTTGTCCCGGTCCACTTCCCGGGCGATGATGGCCTTCTGCTGGTTGCCGCCGGACATGGAGCGGGCCACCGTCACCGGCCCCTGGCCGGATCGCACATCATACTGGTCGATGAGACGCTGGGCGTACTGGCGCACCGCCCCCTGCCTGATGAAGCCGAGATGCTCGAACTCCGGTTCCTGGAACCGCTGGAGCACCAGGTTCTGCTCCAGGGTGAAGTCCAGGATCAGCCCGTGCTTGTGCCGGTCCTCCGGGATATGGCTCATGTCGTGGCCCCGCTGCCGGATGGAGGCGTGGCTGATGTCATGGCCGCACAGGGTCACCTTGCCCGCCGAGGCCTTCTCCAGGCCGGTCAGGCCGTAGACCAGCTCGCTCTGGCCGTTGCCGTCGATGCCGGCGATACACACGATCTCCCCGGCACGCACCTGGAAGCTCACGTTGTGCACCGCGTCCCGCTTGTGGGTGGTGGAGCGCACGCTCAGGCCCTCCACCTGGAGCACGGTCTGGCCGGGCTTGGCCTTGTCCTTCACCACTTCCAGCTGAACCGGGCGGCCCACCATCATGTTGGACAGGGACTGCTTGTCCGTGTCCTTGGTCTCCACCGTGCCCACGCACTTGCCCTTGCGCAGCACCGTGACCCGATCGGCCACCGCCATGATCTCGTTGAGCTTGTGGGAGATGAACAGGATGCTCTTCCCCTCCCGGGCAAACTCCTTCATGGTGGCCATCAGCTCGTCGATCTCCTGGGGCGTCAGCACGGCGGTGGGCTCGTCAAAGATGAGGATCTCGTTGTCCCGGTAGAGCATCTTCAGGATCTCCACCCGCTGCTGCATGCCCACGGTGATGTCCTCCACCCGGGCGTCCAGGTCCACCTTCAGCCCGTACTTCTGGGACAGCGCCTCCACCTTCTTCCTGGCCTCCTTCTTCTGCAGGAAGCCCAGCTTGGTGGTCTCCGCCCCCAGGATGATGTTGTCCAGCACAGTGAACACCTCCACCAGCTTGAAGTGCTGGTGCACCATCCCGATGCCCAGGGCTGTGGCGTCGTTGGGGTTGTTGATCTTCACCACTTGGCCGCTCTTCCGGATCTCCCCCGCCTCCGGCTGGTAGAGTCCGAACAGCACGCTCATCAGGGTGGACTTGCCGGCGCCGTTCTCCCCCAACAGGGCGTGGATCTCTCCCCGCCGCAGCTGGAGGGTGATATCGTCGTTGGCGATGATCCCGGGAAACTCCTTGGTGATGTGCAGCATCTCAATGACATTGTCCGTCTGCATGGTTCTTCCGCTCACTCCCTCCCTGTAAATTTCCGTTTTTATTATATAGGATGCACGGAAAAAAGACAAGAAATTTCTTCCCTTAGGTAAAAAAACCAAGGGCGGAACGCCACGCGTTCCGCCCTTGGAGAGGTTCGAAACTCTTAGATCTCGTTCAGGTTCAGGTTGGTCCACTCAGTGGTGGCCTGGTTGTTGTAGTCGGCGTCCACCACGAGGGTGCCGTCCAGCATCTGCTGGTAGAGCTCCTCGTAGTCGGCGACGGTGAAGGTCTCAAAGCGCCAGGCATCGTCGGTGGTGGGCAGGCCCACGGCGTTGTCGTTCACGCCCAGGGAGGTGCCGGTGCCGCCGATGGTGTCGAAGGTGTCGTCATACACGTGGCCCAGGGCCCACTGCACGGCATCGGACAGGCCCTTCATGGCGGAGGTGATGACCAGGTCGCTCTCGGAGGACTGGTCCACGTCCACGCCGATCACATAGCCTTCATAGCCGGAGGCGGCGGAGTTGATGGACTGGAACATGGAGCCGCCGCAGGCGAAGACGATCTCCGTGCCGTTGGCGTACCAGCCGGCGATCATGGACTGCAGCTCGGGGGAGGCCTGGAAGGCGGCGCCGTACTGCCAGGAGAAGTTCACGTCCACGGTGACGCCCAACTCGGCGGCCGCGGCGTTGATGCCCTGGAGGTAGCCGTAGCCGAAGCGGTTGCAGGCGGCGTTCTCGCCGCCGCCGCCGCCGGAGAAGCCCAGCTTGGTGAAGCCGTCCATGACGGCGGCATAGCCGGCCAGGTAACCGGCCTGCTCCTCCTGGAAGGAGATGCCGGCCACATTTTCCAGAATGGGGCTGTCATTGGGCAGGGCGTTGCCGTCGGCATCGACCTCGGTGGCCTCCGCCTGGATGGGATAGCCGTCGATGAAGATGAAGGGGATGTCGGGGTAGGCGTTGGCGGCCCGGCGGATGGCGGCCTCCTGGAGGTAGCCGGCGCACACAATCACCTCAGCGCCGCCCTCAGCGGCAGCCACCATGGCGTCATAGCGGTCGTCGTCGGTGGCCTGGTCGCCATTGGCGGGCTGATAGTACTTGTAGGTCAGGCCGTTGTTGGCGGCGTACAGCTTCACGCCGTCATAGGTACCCTGATTGAAGGACTTGTCCTTCAGGGCGCCCACGTCGGTGACGAAGGCGATCTGGTAGACGCCGTCGTCGGCCAGCATGTCGTCGTCAATGCTGTCGGGGTCGGTGATCTCCCCGGTAGAGGGCTCCTCACTCTCAGGGGTCTGGCTCTCCTCGCCGGTCTGGGAGGCGCTGGTGGCGGGGTCTTCGCTGGTGGTGGTGTCGCCATTTCCACAAGCGGCCAGGCCCAGCACCATGGTCAGTGCCAGCAGCAGAGCAACAAGCTTCTTCATTGCAATTACATCCTTTCCTTTTATTTATGAACAGGGGCCTTATGATCGCAAGGGCAAGCGCCCGCAGTTCCAAATTGGGAAACCTTAACGCAAGAAAAGGGAGTACAAGCCTCCTTGCCGTTTCATCCGCAATGCCTCGTAACTCCGCTTAACTGACCTCATTATACAAGGTCAGCAGAAAAAATACAAGCGGATTTTACACAAATCGCAAATTTTACACAACTTCAGACCCAGCCAACGGCGGAATTTTCACGCCGATGTCAACGCCCCGCAGTCCGGTCAATATCCGGTGGCCTGCTGTCCCTTGACGAGCTTGACGATGCGGGAAGTGCCCAGGCGGGACGCGCCCAGGTCCAGGAAGTCCTGGGCGTCCTCCAGGGTGGCGATGCCGCCGGCGGCCTTGATCTTCACATGGGGCGCCACGTGCTCCTTGAACAGGGCCACGTCCTCCCGGGTGGCTCCGCCAGTGGAGAAGCCGGTGGAGGTCTTGATGTAGTTGGCGCCGCTGTCGGAGACGATCTGGCACAGCTTGATCTTCTCCTCTTGGGTGAGCAGGCAGGTCTCCACGATCACCTTCAGGATCAGCTCGCCGCAGGCCCGCTTCACCGCCTGGATCTCCTCCAGCACCTTGTCCCACAGCTGGTCCTTCACCCAGCCCAGGTTGACCACCATGTCGATCTCCTTGGCCCCGTTGGCGATGGCCTCCTTGGTCTCAAAGACCTTGACCATGGTGGTGGAGTAGCCGTTGGGAAAGCCGATCACCGTGCACACCGGCAGCTTGTCCCCCAGGTAGTCCGCCGCCTGCTTCACGTAGCTGGGGGGGATACACACGCTGGCGCAGCCGTACTCCACGCCGTCGTCGCAGATCTGGCGGATTTCCTCCCAGGTGGCGGTCTGGGTCAGCAGAGTGTGGTCCGCCGCAGCCAAAATTCGTTTGATATCCATGAACCCTCACCTCGTAAAAGTTTGTTTCCAGTTCTATCATACCCGCTTCTCCCCTCACTTGCAAGCGGAGAATCGAAATTTCATCTATTTCCCTTCGTCCTGGGCCGGGCAATCCAGCCTGCTCCGGGGATGTCATCCCCGGAGTACAACTAATGGTTGTGAATACGCAAGTTTCTCTCCGTTGATTTCAACCGTTGTTTTTGTTAGAATACAACCAATGGATGAAATGAGGTGTTTTTATGGCAAGCCTGTTGAGTGAGCGCATCGCCGAACTGCGGAGGGCCCGAAACCTGACCCAGGAGCAGCTGGGCCAGCTGGTTGGGGTGTCTGCCCAGGCGGTGAGCAAATGGGAGAAAGGGGGCGCGCCCGATGTGGAGCTGCTCCCCGCCCTGGCCGACCGACTGGGGGTGTCCATCGACGCCCTGTTTGGCCGCGGGGAGGATGCCCCTCAGAATATGACCCGCCTAATGGGCCGATGGCTACGGTCCATTCCCCAGGCAGAACGGCTGAACCGTCTGTTTCAGCTTTTGGCCCTTACCCTGCCCGACATCTATTTGGAGCCCAACAACGTCAACCTGGAGCAGGTCAGGGCGATTCCGCCCACCTGCTATCTTCACAATCTCAACGCCGGTACGGTCTGGCTGCGGGCTAATTTCACCACCGATGAGGGCATGCTTTCAGGGGTAATTGCCAAGGATTTCCCCATGTACCTACTGCTGCCCAAGCCACCGGAGGGGTATGAGGTCCACTTCGCCCCCAAGGGAGAGTACCGAAAGCTGTTTTCTGTCCTGGCACAGGAGGGCAGCCTGGAACTGCTGCTCTTTCTTTACCATCAAAATTTCGGCTACTTTACCCCCTCCGCCCTGGCCAAGCAGGCAGGCCTGCCTCTGGAACAGGTGGAGGGGCTGCTTCCCAGACTAGTGGACTGCCACTTGCTGCAGGAGCAGCCTCTAGAGCTGGACGACGGCCCTGGCAAGGCGTATTGCATCCATGACAACCATGGCTTGGTCCCCTTCCTCTACTTCGCCCGGTGGTTCATGGAGGAAAGCGACGGCTGGACCTTCGGATGGGAGGTGCGGACCAAGCCCATCCTGGAGCTTACCGAGGATCAGTTGCAGCGAAAGAGGGAAAACAAGCATGAAACGAAACAGTGACATCCGGGAATACACTCGGACCTTTTACCAACACAATCGAGTCAATTTTATTCTAGCTCTAATCCTGATCGTTCTAAGCACAGGTGGAATGCTGTTCTTCTCCTGGATTCTGGGTGAGGTGACTAACATCATGGCCGCTGGAGACCTGGACCGGCTGTGGAGTACTATGGGAATCAGCGTGGCCGCCCTGATCCTCATTTTGGTGGTGGACCTGCTGATGTACTGCTTCAAGAGCAGGTTCATCCACCGGGCTCTGCGGCAGTATAAGGACCTGGCCTTTTCCCGGCTGTCGGAGAAGAGCATCAGCGCCTTTTCCCGGGAAAACACCAGCCGGTACCTGTCCGCCCTCACCAACGACGCCAACTCCATTGAGGAGAACTACCTCAACCGCATGCTCCTGCTGATCTACCAGAGCGCCCTGTTCGTGGGCGGACTGGTGATGATGCTGGCGCTGAGCTGGCAGCTGGCCCTGGCCACCATCGGCCTCAGCCTGATCCCCATCGTCTTCTCCCTGGTCATGGGCAAGGAGCTGTCCGTGCGGGAAAAGGCCACGAGCGACCAGAACGAGAAATTCGTGGCCAAGGTGAAGGACTTCCTCACCGGCTTCTCCGTCATCAAGAGCTTCAAGGCGGAGGGAGAGGTCAACCGGCTGTTCCAGACCTCCAACCGGGAGACGGAGCAGGTGAAGGAGCGCCGGAGGCTTTGGGATACCAGGCTCACCGCCATCACCCAGTCGTGTGGCAGCGTCCTCCAGATCGGCATCTTTTTCTATGGAGCCTGGCTGTCCATCAACGGAAGCATCCAGATGGGGACGGTGCTCATCATCCTCAACCTGTGCAATTGCTTCACCCAGCCCATCCAGATCGTCCCCCAGTACTGGGCCAGCCGGAAGGCCGCCCTTTCCCTCATCCAAAAGCTGGCCGCAATCACAAAGGAGAACGCCGGACATACCGGAGAGACCATCCCCCCTGTCCTGGAGCAGTCCATCGGCCTCTCCCATGTGGGTTTCGGCTACGCCCCGGACAAGCCGGTGCTGAAGGATCTATCCGTCCAGTTTGAACCGGGCAGGAGCTATGCCATCGTCGGCCCCTCCGGGTCGGGCAAGTCCACCCTGCTCAGCCTACTCATGGGTGCCTACCCGGAGTACACCGGCTCCATCACCATCGACGGCCGGGAGCTGCGGGAGGTGAACACCGACAGCCTGTATGATCTGATGAGCCTCATCGGTCAGAACGTGTTCCTCTTTGACGACACCATCCGCAACAACCTGACCATGTTCCGGGATTTTCCCGGGGAGCAGGTGGACCTGGCTGTCAAGCGTTCAGGCCTGTCACTCCTTGTAGCAGAACGTGGTACAGACTACCGCTGCGGGGAGAACGGCGTGGGCCTGTCCGGTGGGGAACGCCAGCGAATCTCCATCGCCCGGGCTTTGCTCCGGGGCACGCCGGTGCTCATGCTGGACGAGGCCACCGCCTCTCTGGATAATCAGACCGCCTTTGAAGTCACCGATGCCATCCTGCATCTGGACGGGCTGACCCGTATCGTGGTTACTCATCGGCTAGACGAGGCACTGATGAAACAGTATGACCAGATCCTAGTGATGAAGGACGGCAGGCTCGTGGAGCAGGGTACCTTCCAGGAGCTGATGGCCGCAAAGGAATATTTCTACTCCCTGTTCACTCTGGCCTCCTGACTCCCACCACCCGCCCCCCTTGATGCACAAGTTTGGCCCCGGGCCCCAGCATTCCTGCCGGGGGCCGGGGCCGTTGCTGTCAAGGATCCAGCAATCTGGCGATGGAGGTACGGCGAACATACATGGCGCCCTGGGGGCAGAACTCCTGACAGCAGAAGCAGCGGATGCAGCGGCTCCGATTGATGTGCGGTCGTTTGTTCTTCATCGTGATAGCTTTGGCCGGGCAGATGTTTCCGCACAGGCCGCAGCCCACACAGTCAGCCCCACGCAGGGCGGGGCGCTGGGTCAGCAGCCGCCGGAGCAGTTCTCCCCGGAACCGCTTGATTACACTGGTTCCATCCCCTTGGAACAGGTGGCTGTTCCAAGTTGTGATTCTCTGAAAATCAAGCAGGGCAAACTGACTCGGCTGTCCAACAACCGACAGATCTTCCGCACGCTCCGGGATCAGCCCCCGCTCCAACGCCGCCTCCAGCGTGGGCACTTCCTCCCGCCGCAGGCCGATCAGTCCGGCGCAGAGCAAGTCTACCTTATGGGGGCTCTCCCCTGCCACCAGCGCCCCCATGTGCCGGGGCGTGCCGTTGGTGGGGCCGTTGCCCTCCATGCAGTCCACCGCGTCCACAATGGTAAGCCGGGGCGCGAAATACTCATCCAGGTCCACGATCATCCGGGCGAAATCCCGGGGATCGGGGTACCGGAAATGATACTCCGGCTTGATGGTGCCTGGAATGGCGCCAAACATGTTTTTCGCCCCGCAGCTCAGAGCCATCATGCCGTGGCTTTTGAGCTTGCAGAAGTTGATGATGACGTCGGCCCTGTCCAGGTAGGCGGTATACCGGAAGCCCCGGCACACCGTTCCCCGGGGATTGCGGGCCTCCGCCTCGGAGAAGTCCCGGTTCAGGACGCCGCCCGCCGACTCCACCGCAGTCATGCCTGTGGCGGCATAGACCCGGCCCACATGCTGGGCATTATACAGGCCGCCAGGGCTATCTCCCACCACGACCTGAGCCCCCCGCTGGGTTAGCATTCGCGTGAAAGCGCATATCAGCTGTGGGTGAGTCGTTGCACTTCTCTCCGGCCCCATGGCGGTCACCAGGTTGACCTTTATGGCAACGCGCATTCCAGGCGTTACCCACTCCAAGCCGCCGAAAGGAGATAAAGCGGATTCCAGCGCCTGTTCCACATTTCTGATGGAATAATCCAAACAAGGCACAATGGTCACATCGGGTTTCATTCTACTTACTTATCCCCCTGCCGATACTGAAAATGGAAAAATAGCCCGCCGCAGCATCCTGCGGCGGGCTATTCAGTCATCTGATTACTCCTCGACAGGAGCCTCCTCTTCCACGGGCTCCTCTTCCTGCTGGGCCGGGGCGTCCTCCAGCAGGGCCCGGATGGACAGGGACACCTTCTTATTATCATTATCAATAGCGATGATCTTGGCATCCACAGTCTCACCCTCGGTAAGCACATCGCCGGGCTTGTCGATCCGGTGATCGGCGATCTGGGAGATGTGGATCAGGCCGTCCACGCCGGGGACGATCTCGGCGAAGGCGCCGAAGGTCATCAGCTTGACGATGCGCACGGGGGCCACATCGCCCACGGAGTACTGGGAGGTGAACACCGTCCAGGGCTCCTGGCTGTGGTCCTTCATACCCAGGGAGATCTTTTTCTTCTCGGGGTCAAAGGAAATCACATACACATCCACGGTATCGCCCACGGAGACCACCTCGGCGGGGTTCTTGATCCGGGACCAGGACAGCTCGGAGATGTGTACCATGCCGTCTACACCGCCGATGTCCACAAAGGCGCCGTAAGAGGTCAGGCTCTTCACAGTGCCGGTATAGTGCTTGCCCACCTCGATGTTGGCCCACACCTCGGCAGCGGCGGCGGCGCGGGCCTCAGCCTGTACGGCACGAATGGAACCCACCACGCGGCGGCGGGCCCGGTTCACCTCGGTAATACGGAGCTGAACATGGGTCTTAACCATATCGGACAGGTCGGCGCCCCGGGGCTTTCCGGACTGGGATGCGGGGATGAACACGCGGATGCCTTTGACGCTGGCCACCAGTCCGCCCTTGTTTTCCTCGGTGATATAGCCGTCCAGCACTTCCTTGCTCTCAACGGCATTCTCCACAGTCTCCCAGTTCTTAGCGGCATCCAGGCGTTTCTTGGACAGCTTGACCATACAGTCCCGGTCGCTGACCTGCACCACTTGGGCCTCCACCTCGTCACCCACCTTGACCAAGTCCTCTACCTTGGCGTTGGGATCATCGCTCAACTCAGACAGGGGAATATAGCCAGGATACTTGATACCCAGTTCCACCTGCACCTCTGTAGGCGTGATGGCAACGACAGTGCCAGTGACCTTATCCCCATTATTCAAGGTTTTGAACGATTCCTCCAGCATCTCGGCAAAGGACTGTTCAATCTCCATAATTTCATCGCTCATTTTGTTGTAGACCTCCTTTATTATCCACTCCGGCGTGGAGGCGCCGGCAGTGATTCCAAGCGTTCTAACGTGTTGAAATTCCTCTCCTGTGAACTCATTCCCACGTTCTGTCCGAACCACCAGAGGGCAGCTGGCCTGACACAGTTGGGCCAAACGTCTGGTATTGGAACTCTTTGGATCGCCAATGACGATCATGGCATCACATCGTTTGGCCAATTCAACAGCTTCAGATTGACGCTTGGACGTAGCACCACATATTGTATCAAAAAATTCCGCACTTGTACACACTTTTTTTGCGTTTTCAACGGTTTTTTCCCAAACCTCTCGAATCGCTGTGGTTTGACATACAAATGTCAGCGCTTTTCCCTTTAAATCTGGATTATTTTGAAGCTTCTCTTCCAATTCGCTCCATCCGTCAACAGCCAAACCTGTCCTAGTACTTCCGATAATCCCAATAATCTCCGGATGGTTCCGTTCCCCAACCACAATTGGGATACGCCCTTGCTCTTCTGCATGACGCACGATATTGTGAATCCGGACCACATTGGGACAGGTGGCATCCAGTACCGTGCAGCCCTGCTGCGTCAATACCTCATACACCTCATCCGGTTCGCCGTGTGCCCGAATCAGCACCGTGGCGCCCTGGGGAACATCCTCAGCTTTGAAAACTGTCGTAGCTCCCAATTCCTCCAGCCGCCGAATTACGTAATCATTATGGGTGATATGCCCCAACAGATAGACGTTTCCATCCTGGGCGGCCGTCTCAGCAAGTTCCACCGCACGCCGTACACCATAACAAAATCCGGCAGATCTCGCCAGGATTACCTCCATCAAATCTCACCGCCCAATTTACGAATTCTTGCCATGATATCATCCGCAATCCGCTGGTAGTCCTCCGGCGTTGGTTTTCTACCCCCAAACTCCGGCTGATAGGGCTGACCGAAAATCACCGCTGTTTTTCGAAAAAGTCTCTTCTTCGGCTGGATGTAAATCGGCACGATAGGGGAATTCGTCCGGGTGGCGAACATAGCCGCCCCGGTATGAGCCTCAGAGGTCTCCCCTTCCTTGACCCGGGTTCCCTCCGGAAAGAGCAGCAGCTTTTCCCCTTTCTTCAAGACCCGCATGCTCTCCTTGATGGCGGTTACATCCGCCTTCCCACGCTTGATGCCGATGATGCCTGCGCGCTTCAGGATCCAGCCGATGACCGGCCACTTCATGATCTCTTCCTTTGCCATCACATGGGTTTGGCAGCGGCGCCCAAGGGCGCATACCACATAGACCGGGTCTCCCAAGGTAGTGTGATTGCCGCAGAGCACCGCATTCCCCAGCGGCACATTCTCGCGGCCAACCGCCCTCCACGGATGAAAAATCTTCATAAAAATCCACACCAAAGGAAACAGGACAGAATATAGCTTGTTCATGCATCTGCCCTCCCAAACTTCTTCCAATGGGCGCGGATGATACCAAGGAGATACTGAAAGCTTTCCTCTTGGCTCTTCCCGGTGGTATCCGCCACCACTGCATCCTCCGCCTTGCGCAACGGGGCAACCTTTCGCTCCATATCCTGACGGTCCCGAGCAATCACATCCTGAAGGATCTGTGCCTCGTCCGCGGGTTCTCCCCGCTCTCTCAATTCCAAATATCTGCGTCTGGCCCGATCCTCCGGTTGTGCCGTCAGGTAGATTTTTAGGTCGGCATCCGGCAGCACCACGGTGCCGATATCCCGCCCATCCATGATTACATTGTGCTCTCTGGCAAGCTTTCGCTGCATCTCCAGCAGAAAGGCCCGCACCTCCGGAATAGCGGAAACCACGGAAGCCCAAGCTGAAATCTCATGATGCCGGATCGCCAGGGTCACATCCTCCCCATTGAGCAGCATCCGCTGTGTACCATCCTCACCATAGCATAGCTCCACGTCCAATTCTGGCAGGATTTCCGCAATGGCCCGGGTATCCCCCATCTGAATATTGCGGCGGCAGGCAGCCAAACCAACCGTACGGTAAATGGCACCGGTATCCACGTGAAGATAGCCAATGGCTTTGGCAAGCTGTTCAGAAAGCGTGGATTTCCCCGCTCCAGATGGCCCATCAATCGCAATACTGTGATATTCCCTACTCATCTCGTATTCTCTCCTCCCGGCATCCGGCGGCAGCTAATCCAGCTGCATGCCCCGTGGCCCATGCAATCTGGAGGTTAAATCCACCGGTGTAAGCGTCCACATCCAATAGTTCTCCCGCCAAATAGAGTCCCTTTGCCTTCTTTGATTCCATTGTGGTGGGATTTACCTCTCCAACCTTTACGCCGCCGGCAGTAATGATAGCCTCCTCCACTGGCCGCAGCCCCCTGATAGAAATTGCGAAATCCTTTAGCGTCCTCAGCAATTTTCTGCGCTGCTCCCGCCGGATATCCCGTACCTTCCAATCCATTGGAATCTCCGCACGTTTTGCTACAACCGGAATCATAGAGTGGGGCAGCAAGCCGCCCATCACGGTGGAACAATTCTGATTGGCTCGTTCCTGGAAATCCCGCAGCAAACGTGCGTCCAGCTTTTCCTCACTCAAGGCCGGTTTCAGGTCGATATGCGCCGTATACTGATGTTTGAGGCAGTCAAAGTGCGCAGAGGCAGAGAGTACTAACGGCCCGGATAAGCCAAAATGGGTAAACAGCAGTTCTCCCTGCTCCTGATAGATCCGCCTCCCTGCTTCATCCTTAACAGACAGCTCCACATTCCGGAGGGATAGCCCCTGCATCTGGGCGCAACAGGGATCCTCTGACTCCAGGGGAACTAGGGATCCTCGAATGGGAACAATGGTGTGCCCAGCCTGGGCAGCCAGGCGGTAACCATCTCCGGTGGATCCGGTTCGCGGATAGGACGCTCCCCCAGTGGCTAAGATCACAGCAGTGCAGGGGATAGGCTGCCCCTTCCCTTCCGTTCGCACCGCTGTTACCCGGCCGTCCTGGATCTCCATCCCCGTTATTCGGTCTCGGGAAATTTCAACCTTTAGCCGGCGCAGCTCGTAGAACAGAGCATCCACAACATCGGAAGCACGGTCAGACCGAGGGAATACTCGGTTCCCTCGCTCCACCTTTAGGGGAACACCAAGTCGCTCAAAAAATGCCCAGGTATCCTGGGGTGAAAAGCGGGACACTGCGCTATAAAGGAATTTCCCGTTTCTGGGAACGTTGTCCAGGAACTCCCCCAATCCGCATCGGTTGGTTACATTACAGCGTCCCTTCCCTGTAATATACAGTTTTCTTCCAAGCTTTTCATTGGGCTCCAGCAGAAGAACTGTCGCCCCGGCACGCGCGGCGGTGACTGCAGCCATCATTCCAGCCGCTCCGCCTCCCGCCACAACAATCCGCTTACTACCCGAATATCCCATTATTTAAATTCCCTTTCCCATGGGTGCCGGCAAGCTTGAAATCACACCCCGGATATCTTGGCAGGCGGCACCGCCACTCCCATTGCAAAACATGGTCTGCCCGCTACTCCCAACGCCCCAAAATAATTCGGATTCCCGGTTGTCCGAAAACCCGAATCATTGGCAGGATAGAGATCAAACAGTGGTATCACCTGACTTTTCGTATACATGATACTCATCCCAAATGTGCTCCAGGCGGCGAAATGTGTCTGTCACCTCTGTGAGCTTTTTTCGGCCTACAGCCACAATCAGCGCGTTGATGACCGACAGGGGCGCCACCAGGGAGTCTACAAAGGATGCCATATCGCTCTTGGCCAACAGGCGAAGAGACGCAGTCTGGTACAACGGGGAAAGCTCACTGTCCGTAATGGCAACAACCGTTGCCCCCTGGTCCCTGGCAAACTCCATAGCCCGGGCTGTCCGGGTTGAATATCTGGGAAAACTAATGCCGATGACCACATCCTCAGGTCCAACCCGGAGCATCTGCTCAAACATCTCACTGGCCAAGGTGCTCTGAACCTGGCGCACATTATCAAAAATCAGATTAAAGTAAAAGGTAAGAAAGTCAGATAGTGTGGCGGAGGAACGCACGCCCAAAATATAGATTCTGCGGGCATGGACAATGGCATCCACCACTGCGGAAAACTCCTCCCTGCTCAGTTCCTCCAAGGACATCCGAATCTTCTCAATATCCGACTGCACCACCTTGGTCAACACGTCCTCGTCGCTGATGCGATCATTTGCCACCTCAATGCGCTGCACCGCAGTCAGTTTGCTGCGAATCATCTCTTGCAGGGCTCGCTGCATGGCGGGATATCCATCATACCCCAGCTCAGCGGCAAAGCGAACCACCGTGGACTCACTGACCTTTACCGTCTGCCCCAGCTTGGCTGCGGTCATAAAAGCAGCTTTGTCATAATTCTCCAAAATATATTGACCGATGAGTTTTTGCCCCTTAGAAAAAGAGCCCATACCGCTTTGGATTGCCACAAGAATATCACGGCTCATGATGACACTTCCATTTCCTGCATCCTAACCTGATCATGCGCTTCGGTTATTGCCCGAAGCCGATGGATTATATCATAGCCGCTTTTCGTTCAAAATGCAAGCATTTTTGCAAGTCCAGGTCTTTTCCTTGCAAATCGATTCTCTGTCTGGCTTACTTCAGCCGGGAAACTTCTTCTTTCTTGAGGAATCGCCAGGTCCCAGCTTTCAAACGGCCCAGATGCAAGCTCCCCTCCCGGATCCGTATCAGGCGCTTTACCTCCAGCCCTGCGGCGGCGCACATCCGGCGAACCTGGCGGTTCTTCCCCTGATGAATGACTACGCTCAAGATACCCGGTCTATTCAGCTCCACCCGGTCAGCAATCAAGAGCTCCCCATCCAGCTCCATCGGAACAGACAGCTTTGGCAGAGCTTGGGCAACATCACCCGAGACACAGACCAAGTATTCCTTCTCTACCTCATGGGAGGGATGAGTCAACGTATGGGTCAATTCTCCATCGTCCGTGAGCAGCAGAAGCCCTTCGGAATCCATATCCAGCCGGCCCACTGGCCATACCCTTGCTGGACAGTCAGAAGTAAGTTGGGCGACTGTTTTTCTTCCCTTCTCATCAGACATGGTCGTCACATAGCCTCTGGGTTTGTGTAGCATGATGTATGTATGTTCCGCCGGCCGGGATAGCAGGCGGCCATCCAGCGCCACCTGATCCCGGTCCGGGTCAGCCTTATCTCCCAGGGACGCCACTCTGCCATTCAGTGTCACCCTCCCCGCCTGGATATACTCCTCCGCTTTCCGACGGGAGCAGACGCCGGCTGCGGATAAAATCTTCTGTACCCGTTCCTCCAAGCGCCTCGACCTCCTCTATACCAGTCTCGCTCCAAATCCATATTCCGCGTGTCCCCGCAGCGCAGACCATAGATGGTCCCACCAGTTGTCCGGCTCATAGAGGTCCAGTCCGGCTCCGCTTGCGCACACCAACTCCGTATAGGCCACCGCCTGTCCATCCAGTTTCCACCAAGCAGTACCCATCACCGTCCCTGCAGAAATCGGTGCCTGCACCGCATCGGTCAAATCCACTTCCAGTTCCAGCTCCTCCCCCTCCATCAAAGGGAAACTTACCTCGCGGGCCGCTACCGCTTCCACCGCCGTCAGCAGACTTCCAGATACCGGGAGGCCGCCAAAGGTCTGCCCTTTCTCGCAGAGGATTATTCTGGGATAGGTGGAAAACCCATAGTCCAGGAGGCTGGCATGATCCTTCCAGTCATTCCCGTCATTGAGGGTCACGCATACAAGGGTCTGGCCATCCCGCCGAGCTGCAGAAACCAGGGTTCGTCCTGCCCGCTCAGTATAGCCCGTTTTCATGCCCACACAGCCCTCGTACTGATATAACAGTCGGTTGTGATTGGCAAAGGTCCGGCCTTCAATGGTGATGGTGCGGGTAGAACAGATATCCGCCACCGTCTCATTTTCCAGGCAGGTACAGGCCAGCAAGGCCATATCGTAGGCGGTGGAATAGTGATCTTCGTGATTCAGGCCGCTGGGATTAGCGAAACTGCTGTGATCCATTCCCAATTCCCATGCTTTCTGGTTCATCAGTTCCACAAAGGAAGCCTCATCCCCTGCCACAAAACAGGCGATGGCCATAGCTGCATCGTTGCCGGATTGAAGCAGCAGTCCGTACAGCAGGGCTTTCAGAGTGATCTGCTCCCCCGGTTTCAGGTAGATGGAGGAACCTTCACTGCCCAGCCATTCTGGCTGAATGGTCACAACCTGCTCTAGATCCGGCTCCCGCTCCACTGCTACCAGGGCCGTCATCAGCTTGGTAATGCTGGCTATCAACCTGGCCTCGTGAATATTTTGAGCGTAGAGGATTCGCCTACTGTCCGCATCCATCAGGATAGCACAGGAAGCAGAAGTACCCACCGCCCCAGCCCGTACCGGGATAGAAAAGGCAATGACAGCCGCAGTCAGAACGGCAAATAGACGTCTCACAAAAGGTCACTCCCATCCGAACCTCAGATGGGAGTTAGTATGACCCTGTTCAGCCTTCCTTATCCTCCTGGGTACGCTTCTCCTCCGTTTTCCTGTCAATATAGTCGGTGATTCGGTCAAACATTTCAGGGACCAGCTCCACCGCCCGGCTCACGCTGTCCCCGGAGGGAGGAGCCACAGGCAGCAGCTTCACGTTACCATCCTTGACGATAAGAAAGGCCACCGGCACCACATTGACGCCGGCACCGGCGCCGCCGCCAAAATTTTTACCAACATTGGGTGTCTTTCCAAAATCAGATCCTCCAGTGGCAAATCCAAAGGATAGCCGAGACACTGGGATCAGGGTAACTCCCTCCTGGGTCACAATGGGCTGTCCAATGACGGTATTGGCATCCACCATCTCCCGCAGCTTGGACATGGTGGTCTGAAGTACTTCGTTGATGGGGTGGTTCTGTTCGCTCATGGCTCATGCCTCCTGTCTTTGTTGGGAGCGCTTGCCGCTCCGGCTCCATGTTACCAGCGTTTTACCTCCGTAATGTAGAGCAAAGGCTACGGCCTGTCCCACCGTCATGGTTAGAGCCAGGTCCACGGCCACCTCAGGGCGGTCCGCCTCATAGTCCACTTCTACCTGAAAATCATGTTGTCTCACATGGAAATTATGATCAAAAATGGGCCAGATCATACCGAGCAAAGCGTAGGCTCGGCCAAATCCAATGGCCGCAGCGGCTGCGTCCGGCGCCCCCCAAATCACCTTCAGGTTCAGATGGTGGATCAGAATCTTCCTGCGCAGTGCCCCCGCAGCCTCCGCCATCACCGGAAGCAGCTTCATCATCCGGGACAGCGTGCCCGGTCTCTCCGGCTTCCGCGCGGCTGCATTTTGCAGATCCTTCTCCCTCCGACGTCCCGATCTTTTTTCCTTTTTCATCCCGGCCTTTTTCGGCTTTTCTTTCACCGGGAACACTCGGAACCGAGCTGGCCCTACAATCACCGTCAAAGCCAGCCCTACGGGGCTATATCGGATCCTGGCACCTACCCGCAGTCTACCGATCAGGAACAGAGCCAACAGGATAATCAGCGCAATGAGCCACCAGCTCATAGGCGGTCCCCGTCCTCTCCCTGCTCAGGCTCAAGGCTTTGCGGCTCCTCTGTCTGTCCCTCCTGCTGCTGCAGCCGGCCGATGGCGGACTCCAGCTCCATGGTCATCTGCACTCCCTCCTGTGTGGAAGAAGGCAGCTCAGGCAAGTCATCCAAGCTAGTTAATCCGAAGGAGCGCAGGAAATTCTTTGTGGTTCGAAACTGCATAGGCCGGCCAGGTACATTCAGACGTCCTGCCTCACAGATCAGCCCCCGGTCCAACAGCAATCCTACCGTATAAGAGCTGTCCACCCCCCGCACTTGTTCAATATACGCCCGCGTCACAGGCTGGAAATAGGCCACGATGGCCAGCGCTTCCAGAGCAGGCTGAGACAGCCTGGGGGGCCTTCGGCTCTCCAGCGCTTTACGGATACCGGAGGCATACTCCGGTGCGGAACACATCTGCCAGCTATCCTCCAGCTTCACCAGGCGGATTCCTCGGCGCTCGTAGCTATACTCATCCGCCAGACGTTGACAAACGCTTTCCACCGCCTCTCGGTCCTGCTCCAGCGCCTGGCAAATCCGCTCCACGGATACCGGGTCCCCTGCGGCAAAGAGGATGCCCTCAATGGCCGATTGCAGTTCCCTGAGTTCCATCCTGCCCCACCTTTCCATTGCTATATTGTGATTGACCGTATCAATAGCTGTCTACGGTCACCTGCAGCTCCCGGTCCACGTCTTGTCCAGTGCTGGTAACCGTACAGTCCTCTGCCGTTCCGGCCAGATGAATGCGGTTTGCCTTGCTCAGCTCCAGGATGGCCAGAAAGGTGGCCACTACCTCAGAACGGCTCCGGCTGTTCCGGAACAGGGCCCGAAAGCGGGTAACACCAAACTGAATCAGCCTCTCTAAAATAGCCCTGGCCTTGCTTGCCACCGGGTAGGGTTCCCGTCCAACGATACCGTCAAAGGCCTGTACGGGAGGTGGCATTTTGTTTCCAATTCGCTCCAAAGTTCCGTTCAATGCGATGAGAAGGTCCCCCACCTCATGTACATACTGATACTCCCGATTCCCCTTGAGAGGCTCAGGCGACTTGACCAACAAGTCCTGTCCAAACGCATAGCGCTGCCCCAACGGCTGGGCCACTGCCTTGATCTTCAAATAGCTCTCATGCCGCTGATGGGCTTCCAGGGCGGACATGAGCTGTTCCATCTCGCTCATGGCCTCCTCATCCTCAATAGACAGCAGCATTCTGGTTTTGATATAGACCAGATGGGCCGCCATGGTAACAAACTCGCTGGCAATTTCCAGGTTCAGCTGTTCCCGACGCTCCATCCATTCCAGATATTGGTCCAGCAAAAGGGTAATCTGGATATCCCGGATCTCGATCTTGTTCTTACTGAGCAGGTGAAGAATCAGATCCAGCGGGCCGTTGAAATCCTCCAAATCCTCCTGCTTCGCCTTGACCACCTTTTCCAGGTGATAGATGGGAGCTTCCACAACACCCCTCCCCTTTTGAAATGCGCTTGAAATTTCCCAAATATTATAGCAAAGTCCCGCCAGTTTTACAACCCCCGCAGCCCGGGATCACCCGGACGCAGGAGATGCCCCCGCCCTTCCAGGAACTCCGGCTATTTCGAAGACATTCTGCGAGGTGATCTTGAATGGGTTGCCGCCCTACTCTGTGACTGCCTCGCTCTGCGCGGGCAACATGGCAGATAGCCCCACTCCTTTCAGCAAAATCCGCAGAATGGAACGATATTCTGTAAAAGCATTGGTTAGGATTTGCTCCACCCAAAACCTTTTGGTATATACTGCGTAACGAATTGGAACTTCCGTAGCGTAAAAATCCGCACGATCATCATCTTGATAAGAACGATACTTGCAAGGAGGCATTTGACTGTGAATTCACGCATTTTGGGTGTAGACCTAAAGGTATCCGCCATCGGGTTGGGGTGCATAAACAGTACTCCCTCTATGTTCGGCCGCGCTTTTGCTTTTCCACGTTCTCAGGTGTGCGCGGCCATAGACCACGCCCTTGCACAAAGCCCCGCCGATCTGGACGCGCTGTGGAAGCTGCTGCAAGAGGGCGGCTGCGAGGTCAAGCGCCGGGGGCACACCATCTCCCTCCGCGTCCGGGGCTGGAAAAACCTTGCCCGTCTGGATTCCCTCGGTGACGGGTATGGGGAGGCGGATCTCCGCGCTGTGCTCGCCGGAAAAAAGGAGCACGTCCCCCGCAGGGGAAAACTCACGCAGGCCCTATCGGAGCACCCGAATCTGCTCATCGACATCCAGGCCGAGCTCCGGTCCAGCAAGGGCGCCGGCTACATCAAGTGGGTCAAGTCCTTCAATCTCAAGCAGATGGCCCAGACCCTCAACTACCTCACCGAGCACAAGCTGCTGGACTATGCGGCCCTCTCGAAAAAACGGCAGCGGCCACCGCCCGCTGCAACAAGCTGTCCGGGCAGGTCAAGGCCGCGGAAACACACCTTGCGGAGATCGCCGTCCTGCGGACACATATCATCAACTACGCCAAAACGCGGGAGGTCTATGTCGCCTACCGCGAGGCAGGTTACTCCAAAGCGTTCCGCGCCCAGCACGAGGCCGACATCCTTCTGCATCAGGCGGCCAAGGCCGCCTTTGACGAGCTGGGGGTGAAAAAGCTGCCCACGGTCAGGAGCTTGCAAGCCGAGTATGCCGCGCTGCTGGAGCAGAAGAAAAAAGCCTACGGGGAATACCGCAAAGCCCGCGATGAGATGCGGAAATTGCTGACCCACAAGGCCAGCGTGGACCGGCTGCCGAGCGAGGAGCAGAGCCCCGAAAGAGAGACGGTCCGGCATCAGAAGCAGGGCCTCTGACGCACCTCGTCTCGCTGGCCGTAGGCCGGCCGCAAAAGCGTTTCGCAGGAAATGCGCGGCCAGCCCCGCACCGGGGCTGTTCATGGGGGCTTGGGGGGAATCCCTCAACAAGCAGACCGGGCGGAGATCCCTCCGGGGATTTTCCGCCCTGTTTTCGCCTGTGTATTAACACAGGCATTGCTTGCCAGCCAGTTTCATGTTCCCGCTTCGTTTGGCATGCAAACAAATCCACCTGTGAAGAGAATCGGGTATTGTAAAATGGATATCACTTTGATTTACAGGAGGATACGGCATGAACAGCAAAATGATTTCCGCAGAGGCAGTAGAGGGATATGGGCGCAGCCTGATCCATGAGGAAAAAAGCCCCGCCACCGTGGAGAAGTACCTGCGGGACATCCGGGCTTTTGCCACCTGGCTGGATGGCGGGCCGGTGACAAAGCAGGCCGTGGCCGGCTGGAAAGAGCATCTTTTGGCGGAGCGCCGCGCCCCCTCCACTGTGAACGCGGCCCTGTCCGCCCTCAACGGCCTGTTCCGTTTCCTGGGCTGGGAGGATTGCCGCGCCAAATTCCTCAAGATCCAGCGCAGGCTGTTCCGGGACCACTCCAGGGAACTGACCCGCCCGGATTATGAGCGGCTGATCGCCGCAGCCCAGGAGCGGGGGCAGGAGCGCCTGGCCCTGCTGATGGAAACCATCTGCGCTACCGGCATCCGGGTGTCCGAGGTGCGGTATATCACCGTGGAGGCCGCTCAGAACGGCAAGGCGGAGATCTCCCTCAAGGGCAAGATCCGGGTGATCCTCATCCCCGGCAAGCTGTGCCGCAAACTGCTGAAGTACGCCAAAAAGCAAAAAACCATTTCCGGCGAGATCTTTCTCACGGGAAATGGCAGGGGACTTTCACGGCGGCAGATCTGGGCAGAGATGAAACGGCTGTGCCAATACGCCGGTGTGAAGCCCTCCAAGGTGTTTCCCCACAACCTGCGCCACTGCTTTGCCGTGGCCTTTTACCGGGCCTACAAAGACATTGCAAAGCTGGCCGATGTGCTGGGCCATTCCAGCATTGAGACCACCCGCATCTATCTTCTAACCTCCGGCGAAGAGCATCAGCGCCAGCTTGACCGGCTGGGGCTGGTCTCATAAATGGAATTCACATTCCGTCTCCATAACCCCAGCCGCCCTGTTCGCGGAATTATACATTATGAGGAAATTATACCATTCCAATGCGTGAAATGCAAGGATTTCATGGGCTTTAGGGCGCGAAAAAGCCAGCCGTAAAAAAAGAAAATTTTTGCGGCTTTCTTTTGTGCGTCCTTTTTCTCCTTCACGGAGGGAAAGCCCGCTTATTTTCCTGTTCACGATGATTCCGTTATGTGTCTATATCGAAAATTTAATACACGGAATGTGAATTCTGACAAGCGAGGGATGCGCATGATATTCAAAATCGATCTGCTGGACGCGCTTTCTATTCAGGCGGATTGCACATATCTCTCCGACCTGCGCCATCTGAATGATTGGCAGAGAATGCGGCTGATCCGCGCATTGGAGCAGACGCCGTCCGACGCGGCGGAGCTGCGAGAGTGGAACGACGCGCTGGAGTCCCTCACAGATCGGAAGAGCGTCG
>ERZ809224.973-NODE-973-length-23066-cov-5.174569_pt1 | contig 23066 bp, 20 predicted proteins | sample MGYA00520513_ERZ809224 | MGnify/ENA primary metagenome ERZ809224 (study PRJEB31576, sample SAMEA3212658) | Homo sapiens | biome: human-gut; feature: human gut; material: fecal | place: Sweden | collected 2012 ... | reverse complement strand
GATCTGTAATAAGCCATGGAAATGGAATAACTACAAGATATGGACATGGAACCACCTCGGCGGTGCAGGCTATGATATTGTCTGTCGCAAAACGGGGGGAGAAAATTATTCTTCCGAGAAATGTACACAGAAGCGTTATGGGCGCGATGGTACTCTGCGGTGCGGTTCCCGTTTACATTGATCCTTCCAGTGACGAGAGGCTTGGCATTCCGCTTGGCATGCGCACGGAGGATGTAAGAAAAGCCATTAAAGAAAATCCTGATGCGAAAGCGGTGCTTGTAAATAATCCAACCTATTATGGTGTCTGTTCAGACATCAGGGCCGTTGCAGGGCTTGCGCATGAACATGGAATGCTCTGCCTGGCGGATGAAGCGCACGGAACACATTTTTATTTTGGAAAAGGACTTCCTGTATCGGCTATGGCTGCAGGGGCGGATTTGGCAGCAGTGTCTATGCACAAATCCGGCGGAAGTCTTACACAGAGCTCTCTGCTTCTTGCAGGTGAGAGGATGTCTAAGGGGTATGTGCGGCAAATTATTAATCTGACTCAGACCACCAGCGGCTCATATCTTCTCCTTTCAAGCCTGGATATTTCCAGGAGAAATCTGGCTCTTCGGGGGCGCGAGTCTTTTGAAAAGGTTATAAATATGGCGGAATATGCAAGGCGGGAGATCAATGCGATCGGCGGGTACGATGCATTCTCCAGTGAACTGATCAACGGAGACAGTGTGTATGATTTTGATGTGACGAAGTTGTCCGTACATACGCTTGAGATTGGTCTTGCGGGCATTGAAGTATATGATTTGTTAAGAGATGAGTATAATATTCAGATTGAATTTGGAGATTTGGGAAATGTTCTGGCCTATATCTCAATTGGAGACAGGATATTGGATATTGAGCGCCTTGTAAGCGCCCTGGCTGAGATCAAGCGGAGATATGCCAGAGATAAGTCCGGACTGATGCGCCAGGAGTACATAGAGCCTCAGGTGGCGGTTTCACCCCAGGAGGCTTTTTATGCGGAAAAGAAAATGCTTCCGCTAATGGAAACGGAGGGATATATTTGCAGTGAGTTTGTCATGTGTTATCCGCCTGGCATCCCGATTTTGGCGCCGGGAGAGCGGATTACCAGAGAGATTCTGGATTATATACAGTATGCGAAAGCAAAGGGTTGCAGCATGACGGGACCGGAGGATCCCGAGATACTGCGTTTGAATGTCTTGAAAGGAGGACTTTGATTTGGAGTTTTGGTTTTCAGAGGAACACACGCCGAATGTAAAATTTTCCATCAGGGTAGACAGGCAGTTGTACAGCGGAAAAAGCGAATTTCAAAGAATTGATGTATTTGAATCGCCGGAATTTGGCCGTTTTCTGGTGTTGGACGGCTATATGATGCTGACAGAGATGGATGAATTTATTTATCATGAGATGATAACTCATGTGCCTATGGCCGTGCATCCGGATGTCAGAGATGTGCTGGTTATCGGTGCCGGAGATGGCGGTGTAATCAGGGAGCTTGCGAGGTATCCGGAAATCCGTCATATCGATATGGTTGAAATTGATGCTCTGGTAGTGGAAGTTTGCAGAAAATATCTGCCGAAAACAGCCTGCCATCTGGATGACCCGAGGCTATCCATTCACTACGAGGATGGCCTTCGTTTCGTTCGCACCAAAAAAGATGCCTATGATCTGATTATCGTGGATTCCACAGATCCCTTTGGACCTGGGGAAGGTCTTTTTACCAGGGAATTTTATGGGAATTGCTACAAGGCTCTGCGGGAGGATGGAATACTCATCAATCAGCATGAGAGTCCTTACTATCCGGAGGATGCGCTGGCCTGCCAGAGAGCGCATAAGAATATTGTAGAGTCTTTTCCGATCAGCAAGGTTTATCAGGCCCACATTCCCACTTACCCTTCCGGACACTGGTTATTTGGATTTGCGTCGAAGAAATATCACCCGCTCAGAGATTTAAAGGATACAAAATGGAATCTGAGGGGGCTTAAGTGCAGATATTACACAACGATGCTGCACAAAGGAGCATTTTATATACCTGCATATGTGGAGGACATGCTGAAAGATGTTGAGTAATAATATTGAAACTTTTCTGTGCTGCGACAAAAAACAGGAGGATGCAGAAACGGTGCTTTTTGGCGCACCGTTTGATTCTACTACTTCTTATCGCCCGGGGACGAGGTTCGGAAGTGCAGCAATTCGCCATGAATCTTACGGGATTGAGAGCTACAGCCCTTATCAGGATCGGGATCTTGAGGATGCGTCTGTGATGGATGCGGGCGACCTGGAGTTGTGTTTTGGAGATGCGAAGCTGGCTCTTAGGCAGATTGAGGAGAAAACAAAAGAAATTCTGAATGCCGGAAAGCGACCCTTTATGCTCGGCGGAGAGCATCTGGTGACGCTTGGAGCTTTCCGGGCTGTCTTTGAAAAATATCCGGAGGTTGAGGTGATACATTTTGATGCCCATGCGGATTTACGTCGGGAATATCTGGGCGCCAGGCTTTCGCATGCCTGCGTGCTGAGAAGATGCTGGGAACTTTTGGGAGACGGGAAAATTCATCAGTTTGGCATCCGGTCAGGAGATCGGGAGGAATTTCTCTGGGCAAAAGAGCACGTAAGAACCAGAAGGTTTGATTTTGAAGGACTTTTAGAGACACTGGATACTTTGGCGGGGCGGCCGGTGTATTTTACTCTGGATTTGGATGTGCTGGATCCGGGCGTGTTTCCGGGAACAGGGACACCGGAGCCCGGAGGGGTAAGCTTTGATGCCCTGCGCAGGGCGGCTACCTTAGTCTGCAGCAAAGCCAGAGTAGTGGGCTGTGATGTGAATGAGCTGAGCCCTCACTATGACCCAAGCGGAATTTCGACGGCAGCAGCCTGCAAAATCGTGCGGGAAATGCTGCTGGCATTGATGTAAGACACCGGACGGGACACACTTTAAGAGTTTTGTCGGTTATCGCGGCAGTCGCCAAATATCCGCACAAGTGCGGCTACTTGGCTCGCTGCTCGCGAAAATAAAAAGGAGGATGAGAGAGTATGGCAAGGGTATTGATTATTGGATGCGGCGGAGTGGCCGGTGTGGCAATTCAGAAATGCTGTCAGAACAGTGAGGTGTTTGAGGAAATTTGCATTGCCAGCCGCACAAAATCAAAATGTGATGCAATGAAAGAAAAGCTGGAGGGAAAGACGAAAACGAAAATCACTACCGCTCAGGTAGATGCGGACAAGGCAGAGGAGCTTATTGATCTGATCAAAGCGGTGAAACCGGATTTGGTGATGAACATTGCGCTTCCCTATCAGGATCTTACGATCATGGATGCCTGTCTGGCCTGCGGCGTCAATTATATGGATACGGCGAACTATGAACCGGAAGATATTTCCGATCCGGTGTGGCGTGCAGCGTACGAAAAGCGGTGTCAGGAGGAAGGATTTTCAGCTTATTTCGATTATTCCTGGCAGTGGGCTTACAGAGAAAAATTTGAGAAGGCGGGCCTTACCGCCCTGCTGGGCTCCGGGTTTGATCCGGGTGTAACGCAGGCGTACTGTGCCTATGCGCAGAAGCATCTTTTCGATGAGATAGATACTATCGATATCCTGGACTGCAATGGAGGAGATCACGGATATCCGTTTGCAACCAATTTTAATCCGGAGATTAATCTGCGTGAAGTATCTGCGCCGGGTTCTTACTGGGAAAACGGTCATTGGGTGGAAATTCCGGCTATGAGTGTTAAAAGAGAATATGAGTTTGACCAGGTGGGGAAGAAGGATATGTATCTGCTCCACCATGAAGAGATAGAGTCTCTTGCTAAAAACATTCCGGATGTCAAAAGAATCCGGTTTTTTATGACATTTGGGGAAAGTTATCTGACTCATATGAAATGTCTTGAAAATGTAGGCATGCTTTCCACGGAACCGGTGGAATTTGAAGGGCGCCCTATCGTACCGATCCAGTTTTTGAAAGCACTTCTTCCTGATCCTGCAACGCTTGGGCCGCGCACGGTCGGCAAAACAAATATCGGGTGCATATTTAGAGGGAAGAAGGAAGGAAAGGAGAAGACAGCCTATATCTACAATGTGTGCGATCACCAGGAATGTTACCGTGAGGTCGGATCTCAGGCTATATCCTACACAACCGGCGTGCCGGCGATGATCGGAGCGATGATGCTTGTGACCGGGACATGGAACAGGCCCGGCGTATACACGGTGGAGGAGTTTGATCCGGACCCATATATGGAAGCGCTGAATAAGTGGGGACTTCCGTGGCAGATAAATGACAATCCGGAGATGGTAGAGTGATGGGAAGAGAAAAAGAGATTGACACCCCATATTTTCTGGTTGACGAGAAGCGTCTGGTGCACAATCTGGAGATCCTGAAAAATGTGGCGGATCGGACCGGCTGTAAAATTCTTCTGGCTCAGAAGGCATTTTCCATGTATTCGGTTTATCCTCTTATTCGAAAATACCTGGCGGGAACGACAGCCAGCGGTGTTTATGAGGCCAGACTTGGCCATGAAGAGTTCGGCGGGGAGACGCATGTGTTCTCCCCTGCTTATCGGGAGGAGGATATGGAGGAACTGCTGCAGTATGCGGATGATTTTGTGTTTAATTCTCCCGGGCAGGTGAAGCGGTATGCGCAGAGAGTAATTGCAGCGGGAAAATCAGCAGGACTTAGGGTAAATCCCGAATACTCTACCCAGGAGGGACATGCAATCTATGACCCATGTGCTGCGGGCTCCAGGCTTGGAACCATACGCTCCGCATTTGACGAGACGCTTCTTCCGTTTCTTTCGGGTCTTCATTTTCATACCTTGTGTGAGCAGAACTCGGATGCGCTTGAGGCGACGGCGCAGGCTTTTGAAGAGAAATTCGGGAAATATCTGTATGGAATGAAATGGGTAAATTTCGGCGGCGGCCACCATATTACGCGGAAGGATTATGATATCGAAAGACTTGTGAAAATATTGAACCATTTCCGGCAGACCTATCAGGTGCAGGTGTATTTGGAGCCGGGTGAGGCCGTTGTGCTTAATGCAGGCTATCTCGTTGCCAGCGTACTGGACGTGGTAGAAAACGGGATCAAGATTGCAATCCTCGATACGTCTGCTGCCTGTCATATGCCGGATGTGCTGGAGATGCCGTACCGTCCGCCGCTGCAGAACGCAGGGAAAGCAGGGGAAAAGCCGTATACCTACCGCCTGGCCGGAGCTACGTGCCTGGCCGGAGATGTGATCGGAGATTATTCCTTTGACGAGCCTCTTAAGGAGGGCAGCCGTCTTGTTTTTGAGGATATGGCGCTCTATACGATGGTAAAAACCAACACTTTCAACGGAATGCCGCTGCCTTCCATCGCATATCGGGACGGAGACGGCCGCTGCAGGGTGATAAAAAATTTTTCTTATGAGGATTTTAAAAGCCGTGTGTGACATAATGCTGATTCTGACAATGATTTTCAGATAATGCGTGTGGCCGCCGCGGCGGGACCAGGCAGTTGCAAATGTGATTCACCTGATTTTGGGGGCATTGACAAAACTCCTCCATATGCGTATAATGAATTGCAAATATGACAGGTGCCTGATGGCAGCGGGGGATTTGAGACACGCGTCTGTGTGAGATAACTGCTGTCTTTATGGATTTAAGGAGTAGATAAAGAGTCATGGATGACGATAGTGACAGTCGAATGTGCTGTGTAAAAATAAAATATAATTATGGTTGTGCGGCATACCTGCATTTTTTTGTTTACATGAAGGATGGCAGGGATGTCTTTTTGTGTTTCCGAAGATTGCGAAGATGAAGCGCTGATTTTTTGAGTTATCATATTTTTGATTTATGATATATGGAAAGGTTTGCAGAACAAGTTTTTTGTTGCTTGATAAGAGCTCATATAGTTAAGATTCAGGAGGATAGATTATTTTGGATAATTCATTGATAGGGCAATTACTTTTGCAGGTGATTTTGATTGCCCTGAACGCTGTATTTGCCTGCGCGGAGATCGCGGTGATCTCCATGAGCACGACAAGACTGGAACAATTAAAAGAACAGGGGAATAAAAAAGCGGTCAAACTGGCAAAGCTGACCGAACAGCCTGCGAAATTTCTTGCCACTATTCAGGTAGCGATTACACTTGCCGGATTTCTGGCCAGTGCGTTTGCTGCAGATAACTTTTCGGATTTGCTGGTTGACGGCCTGATATCTGCGGGTGTGCAGATTCCCGCTGCTACGCTGCATGCAGTTTCTGTTATACTGATTACGTTGATTTTATCATATTTTACTCTGGTGTTCGGTGAACTGGTGCCCAAACGTCTGGCAATGAAGCAGACAGAAAAGCTGGCCCTTGCCATGGCTGGTATGCTCAGCCTTGTATCAAAGGTATTTGCACCGGTGGTGTGGCTTTTAACCGTGTCCACAAATGGTATTCTGCGTCTCTGCGGTGTGGATCCCAATGCTCAGGAGGATGAGGTCAGTGAAGAAGAGATACGTATGATGGCGGATGCCGGAAGCAAAAAGGGCGTTATTGATCTGGAGGAGAATGAAATCATTCAGAATCTGTTTGAGTTTGATGATATGACAGTGGGAGAGTTTGCCACTCACCGGACGGATATCGCGTTATTATGGATGGATGAGACGCTGGAACAGTGGGAGCAGACTATACATGAGAGCAGACATTCCATGTATCCGGTGTGCGATGAGACGGTTGATAACGTGATGGGTGTTCTCAATGTGAAAGACTTTTTCCGCTTGAAGGACAGGACGAAGGAGTATATTGTCAAGTATGCGGTAAAGCCGGCTCAGTTTATTCCGGAATCCGTACGCGCAGATGTGCTGTTCAGACGTATGAAAGTTTCACGCAACCATTTTGCGGTTGTGCTGGATGAATACGGAGGTATGGTTGGCATTGTGACTATGAATGACCTGCTTGAGCAGCTTGTAGGTGATCTGGAAGATGATTTTGCTGAAGTGGCTGACGAACCCAAAATTGAGCAGCTTGACTCTGCTACATGGCGAATTGACGGCGGTGTGGAGCTGGATGATGTGGCTAAGAAGCTTGATGTAGAGCTGCCGCTGGATGATTATGATACTTTCGGCGGTTTTGTATTTGGTATATATGGTTCTATTCCGTCAGACGGAACGAGGTTTGAACTGGATACGCATGGCCTCCACATTAAGGTATTAGCTATCAAAGAGCACAGACTTGTCAGGGCTATTGTGTGCAGAATGGAGACCGGGAAGAAAGACGGCGAGGAAGCAGACGGAGAATGTGTCCATGAAAAGCAGTGAATTATTGGATAAAGTGGAATCCATGCTGGCGGAATATCCCATCTGCCAGTATGGATTTTTAAAAAGTGATGAAATTGTATTTTCAGAAAAGGTACGGTATATTTGTAAAACGGAATGTGATCGCTATGGAAAATCATGGTCCTGCCCTCCTGCAGTGGGAGAAGTTGCACAATGCAGAGAGCATTGTCTGAGCTTTGTGTACGCACTGGTGTTTACAACGCTTGCGGAGGTGACAGACATTGCCGATATGCAGGAAACCCTTGCCACGCGCTTCCAGCATGAAGCAGTGGTAAAGGAACTTGGCGGGAAACTTCGTGAGTTGGGAGAGGAGTATTTTGCCCTCTCCTCAGAGTCCTGCGCTATTTGTGAGACTTGCGCCTATCCCAAATCCTGCCGCCATCGAGAATACATGCTTCCATGTATTGAAAGCCAGGGGATTCTGGTGACGGATGCCGCAGAAAAATGCGGGATTGAGTATTTTTATGACAGCAATACGGTAACATGGTACGGCATTATTTTCTTTCATAGAAAGACGGGGCGTTAAATTTCCGGTCGGCTAAAGAATAATTGACCGGAAAAATTCATATGCTGAGTAATAAAGGATGATGATAGCGTATGAATTCGAGAAAGAAACCGGTGTACCGGAGACTTCTGGAATCTGCTCAGATACCGGAGGATCTCTCGGAAGGGGCGATCCTGCTGCATGTGACAGGCAGACAGGAGGCATACATAGAAAATTATAAAGGCATCATGGAATATACGGATACCAGAGTCATGCTCCTGGGAAAACACTGCAGGCTGGTGGTTGAGGGACGTCATCTGTCCATTCCTTTTTATACGGCTGAGGAGATGAAAATCACCGGATATATTGAACATATCAGCTATCTGTGAGGAGGGCGCGGTTGGTTAAGGAGCTTCTTCAATATAAAAAGGGCAGTCTGCGCATACGTGTTACAGGCGGCAGTTATGACCGTTTTCTCAATCTTTGTGCGAATCACGGGATTGCACTCTGGAATTTGGAATACCACGACGGCGCATATGAGATGGACATCTCGCTTGCAGGATTTCGCATGCTGCGCCCGCTTGCAAGAAAAAGCAGCTCTAAGATACGCATTTTAAAGCGCAATGGGCTGCCGTTTTTTTTGTACCGTTACAGGAAAAGGAAGATGCTGTTTGCCGGCATGATCTTCGGGCTTGTACTGATGTACGGTATGTCGCTGTTTCTCTGGAACATTGATATTGAGGGAAATCAGAAAATTACGGACGGGCAGATTTTCCGCTATCTGGAAACGGTACAGATCAAAAATGGCGCAAGATTATCACAGATTGACTGTAAAGAGCTCTCAGCTATGCTGAGGAAGGAGTTTGAGGAATTTACCTGGGTTTCTGTTAAACAGGAAGGGACCAGACTTCTGGTGCAGGTAAAAGAAAATACAGATGCTGCAGAGGCTGCAGCAGAATATACGGATGAAACGCCTTCGGATTTGGTCGCAGATAAAAACGGAACAATTGTGTCCATGATTACCCGAAAAGGTGTTCCCCAGGTATCGGCAGGAGACGTGGTGAAAAAAGGGGATTTGCTTGTAAAAGGCGTCCTGGAGATTGTGAATGACGGCGGAGAGGTGACAGGACATCAGTTCTGCCATTCGGATGCAGATATTTTGATAAAAACTTCCTATGAATATCTGGACAGGATCGCAGTTACCCGCAAAGAAAAGAAGTATACGGGCAGAAAAAAGAGCGAATACTATGTGAAAGCTGGAAAATATTTGTTTTCTCTGCCTTTGGGGAGAAACACATTTTCCGCCTGTGATACGGTCACGGATGTAAATCAGCTCTGTCTTTTTCAAAACTTTTATTTGCCGGTATCAATAGGAAAAAAGGAATATCTGGAATATGAAAATGTGACGGTGACGCTGGACGAAAACAGGGCCGTGTCTGAGGCGGAAAACAATTTATACAAATTTCTTGCAGAAATTCAGGAAAAAGGGGTTCAAATATTTGAAAATAATGTTAAAATAGAGTTTGATGAAAGATATTGCGTTGCGAAGGGTTCTGTTATATTAATAGAGAAAGCCGGAAAAAGCGTGGAAAGGACAACAGCAGAATGAGTATTATTGAGACGAGTGCTACTGTTCCGGCAGAGCATGAAAAAAATGTGTTTGGACAGTTTGACCAGCATGTTAAAAAAATCGAGCGGGCGTTGAATGTTACGGTCATAAACAGGGACGGTACCCTAAAGATTATTGGCGGTGAGATGGCAGCGATAAAAGCCAGGAACATTTTTAACCAGTTGGTGGAGTTGTCAAAGCACGGCAATATTATACAGGAACAGAATGTAGACTATGCCATTGCACTTTCCTATGATGATAAGGAAGGGGCGCTCTCAGAAATTGACAGAGATACGATTTGTCATACGATCAATGGAAAGCAGATCAAGCCCAAAACGTTGGGACAAAAGCAGTATGTGGATGCCATACGTGAAAAAATGATTGTTTTCGGGATTGGTCCTGCGGGTACCGGCAAAACTTATCTCGCTATGGCTATGGCGATCCAGGCGTTTAAAAATGATGAGGTGGGGCGTATTATTCTCACCAGACCAGCCATCGAGGCGGGGGAAAAGCTGGGATTTCTTCCGGGTGATCTGCAGAGTAAGGTAGATCCTTATCTGCGCCCGTTATACGATGCGCTTTATCAGATTATGGGACCGGAAAGCTTTGCGAAAAATATGGAAAAGGGCCTGATTGAAGTGGCTCCGCTTGCTTATATGCGCGGCCGCACACTGGACAATGCGTTTATTATTCTGGATGAGGCGCAGAATACTACACCGGCTCAGATGAAGATGTTTTTGACGCGTATTGGTTTTGGGTCCAAAGTGATTATTACCGGTGATAAGACACAGAAGGATCTTCCATCCTCGGTGACATCAGGGCTGGATGTGGCTATGAAGGTCTTGAAAAAGGTGGAGGGGATTGCGTTCTGCGAACTGACCAGCAAGGATGTGGTGCGCCATCCTCTGGTACAGAAAATTGTACAGGCTTATGAGGACTATGAAAAGAAAACGGCGGGGCGGGCCGCTGCCAGAACAGCGAGGACAAAGATATGACGCTGAATTTTGAGTCAGAGTTTGAAGATCTGTTTCCCTTTGATATGCGGGAGACGGCGGAGCATGTGCTGAATTTTACGATGGATTATCTTGGATGTCCCTATGAAGCTGAGGTAAATCTTCTTCTTACAGACAATGCGACAATCCGCGAGATTAACAGAGAGCAGCGGGGGATTGACCGTGCCACGGACGTGCTCTCTTTTCCTATGGAAGAATATGAGAAAGCGGGAGATTTTTCGTTTCTTGAGGAGGCGTGGGATTGCTTTCATCCGGAGACGGGGGAGCTTCTTTTAGGGGATATTGTGATATCCGGCGACAAAGTGATTGAACAGGCGGAAAGCTATGGACATTCCACGTTGCGCGAGTATGCATTTTTAATGGTCCACAGTCTGCTTCATCTGGTGGGGTATGACCATATGGAAGCATCGGAGGCGGCAGTTATGGAAGAAAAACAGGCGGAGATATTAAACAGCCTTGGAATTAAACGATAAGAGAGGAAAGACTATGAAGAAGAGATTAATGATTTTGACGGCAGTTCTTGCAGCAGCAGCGATGCTTGGGGGATGTAAAAAAGAAGCTCCGGAAACGGAACCTCAGACGGTTGCAAAAGAGACGGAAACCGAGAGTGAGACAGAGACGGTTGCAGCAGAAACCGGGACCTTTGATTCCGGTGAGGTTCTGCCGGAAGGAAAGGTACGCAGCTATCTGACCGGAAAAATCGTGGATGAGGAGATCGGGCGGACAAGGCCGTATGCGATTATGCTGAATAATATTTACGGTGCGATTCCGCAGGCGGGCATTGAGCGCGCAGAGGTCGTGTATGAGGCTCCGGTAGAAGGTGCGATCACGCGTCTGATGGGTATTTTCGAGGATTATGAAGGGATGGAAAAGATCGGTTCTGTGCGGAGCTGTCGTGAATACTATGTACATTTTGCAAAGGAGTTTGATGCTCTGTATGTACATTACGGACAGGCTATCTATGCCTGTGAGATTCTCAATTCCAATATTGACAATATCAGCGGACTTTCTTCCCAGGAGGGCTTTGGAAAGCTGTACGGCTATGCGGGGGAGAACTGTTTCTATCGAACTTCTGACCGTCCGGCGCCCCATAACTGTTATACCAGCGCGGACCGCCTGATTTCTGCTACGCAGAATCTTTGCTACAGCAGAGAGTATGATGAGGATTATGAAGGGCATTATCAGTTTGCACAGGATGATGAGACAGTAACGTATGCAGATACGGCGACGCACATTGAGCCGGGCTATGAGACAAATAAGCCATGGTTTGACTACAATGCGGATGAAGGTGTATACTATCGCTATCAGTATGGTGACGCCCAGATTGATCAGCTTACAGGTGATCAGCTTAAGTATGACAATGTTATTTTCCAGCTCTGTGAATGCTATCCTCTTGACGATCACGGTTATCTTGCCATAGAGACGGAAAAAGGCGGGACTGCTTATATATTTACGAAGGGGACCTACGAGGAGTGCACCTGGACAAAGGATGATATAGAAAGTCCTGCCAGATATTTTGATTCAGAGGGCAATGAGATTACCATCAATCAGGGAAAGACCTGGGTGTGTGTGGTCTACGACACAAAACAGGATCGGATAGTGATTGAGTAAAATATACAACCAATAATTACGAGGTATGATGTGGGTAAGAAAAGTTCAAAAAAGTCAAATTTTTTAGCGCAGGGTACGATTCTTGTGGTTGCTTCCTTTGTTGCAAAGGCGATCGGCATGGTTTACCGCATTCCTCTGACGAACATACTGGGTGATGATGGAAATGGCTACTATTCCACAGCAAATGAAATTTATACGATTATCCTGATGATTTCATCATTCAGCCTGCCGCTTGCCGTATCAAGGCTGGTGGCTGAGCGGGAATATGCGGGCCAGGCGAAAAACGCGCATCGTGTGCTCATGTGTTCTCTGCGTTTTGCCGCAGTATCAGGAGGGGTACTTTCTTTGCTTACTTTCCTTCTGGGAGGCGTTATCACAAAATATGTGATGGGTGTAGAGCTGGCAAGCTATGCACTGCGGGTTTTGGCTCCGGCTATTTTTCTGTTTGCGCTGACCGGCGTATTCAGAGGTTTTTTCCAGGGACACGGGACGATGGTTCCGACAGCAGTTTCACAGATAATTGAGCAGATTGTAAATGCAGTGGTTTCTGTTGTCTGTGCATGGCTGATGCTGGGCTATGGTGTGAAGCTGGGGGAACAGAAAGGCAATCCGGAGTTAGGGACTGCTTTAGCGGCTGCAGGAGGCACGTTCGGCACAGTAGCCAGCGTGGGTGTGGCTCTGCTTTTTATGGTGGTTATTTATCTGGGATATCGAAAAAGCTTTAAGCGCAGGATGCGCAGAGATACGGCCAGCAAAAGAGAGTCTGACAGAGAAATTTACCGCGCTATCGCATACACGATTCTTCCGATTGTGCTCAGTACGCTGGTGTACAATATCAGTACAATTGTCGATCAGGGTGTGTTTAATCACATTCTGGCGGCAAAGGGCTTTACACAGAAACAATATACTACCGTATGGGGGATTTACAGCGGCAAGTTTCGTGTGCTGATGAATGTTCCGCTGTCCATCGCCTCCTGTTTGGCGCCGTCCGTCGTACCGGCCCTGACGGAAGCGATGGCGGACCATGATCTGCGGGAAGCCGGTGCACGCACGAGGGATACTATCCGCTACACGATGGTTTTCACGATCCCATGTGCAGTGGGCATGGCCGCACTTGCGCGTCCGATTATGATGATGCTGTACGGCGATAATGAGAGTCTGGCGCTGGCTGCAGGGATTATGCAGAGCGGAGCGCTCCTGACAGTACTGCTGGCGCTTTCTACGCTGACAACCGGCATTCTTCAGGGACTTGGCGATATGCAGTCACCGCTCATCCATGCGGCGATTGCTCTGGCGGTACATCTGGGATTTTTGGCATTATTTTTAATTAAATTTGAGTGGAATATTTACGGTGTTGTGTATGCGAATATTATTTTTGCATTGATTATCTGTTTGCTGAACGCCTGGTCCATACGTAAAATGCTGCGCTATCGGCAGGAGATTAAAAAGACGTTTCTGGTACCTGTTATTTCATCCGGAGTGATGGGAATTGCAGTGTATCTGGTGTACAGTCTGTTTCATCTGTTTGCAGGAAATACGATACCGACACTGCTGGCTGTTTTGGCAGGCGTGGTGGTTTATGGAGTATGTCTTGTGAAGCTTGGAGGGATTCTGGAGCATGAGATAAGAAGGCTGCCGAAAGGAGATTTGCTGGCGGATTTATTGAACAGGATGAATATTTTATAAGAATGAGTTTCCCTCAGATGTATGAAAGCAAAAGGAAAAGGTCTGGTTTCCGGAAAGGAGATAAGGCCTTTTCTCTTTGCTGTTGTGTTCAACTGCTGTAGTTTTCAAGAAAATTATAGAGTTCACGATCATCTTTCAGGTATTTTCCGTCTTGGATTTCCTTTTGCAGCTTCTGCGGAAGACTTTCAAACCGAATTGTGGTGTTTTCATACAGAGTTGTTTTATCATCAAGATAAACACTTATATACCCATCCTCCGCCATAAGATAGTACTGATAGAGCGGAGTCGGATTTCCGGCATTTGCGGCTGCCGCGGGAGCTTCTGTGACAGAGGTTTCCGGTTCTGTGTAATCGGATAAGCTTATCCGATAACTGATATTATAGGCAGCGCATACCAGGATGGCAAGACTGACAAAGCTGATGATAAGTTTGCGTTTCACGGTCATCTCTCCTTTTTTTACAGTATTCACAATTTTTTTAGCTGTTATTCATAACAAATAGAAACCCTTGTTTTTGTACTCTTCAATCTTCAGCATCTGCACTGCGAAAGAGTCTGGACGTATGGATGAAAATGTTGTAAGATAAGAAATGTCTGCAGGTCGGAAAAGGTGCGGGCCAGGATGGATTTTTGTATTTTGCAAGTCCGCATAATATTGCAGCATCAGGAGGAGAACATGGACATCAGGGAAAGATTAAAAGACAAAAAACGAATTGTGATAAAAATCGGTTCCTCTTCGCTGACTCATGCACAAACAGGTGCTTTGAATCTCACAAAGCTTGAAATTCTGGTGAGAGAAATCAGCGATCTCCACAACATGGGAAAGGATGTGGTTGTGGTATCGTCGGGAGCGATTGCAGTGGGAAGGAGAGCCGCAGGGCTTTCGCACAGGCCGTCTGTGATAAAAGAAAAGCAGGCGTGTGCAGCCATTGGACAGGCCAGGCTTATGATGATTTATCAAAAGTTGTTTTCCGAGTACAATCAACTGGCGGCGCAGATTTTGATGACGAAGCGGACGGTGATGGACAATTTAAGTCGTTTTAACGCACTGAATACTTTTCAGGAACTGCTGAGGCTTGGAGCGATTCCGATTGTCAATGAAAATGACACGGTTTCCACTTACGAGATACAGTTTGGTGATAATGATACGCTGTCCGCGATTGTGGCAGCGCTGATTGATGCGGATCTGCTTCTTTTGCTTTCCGATATAGATGGGCTTTTTACCGATGATCCAAACACCAACCCCAATGCAAAACTTATTCATGTGGTGGAGAGGCTGGATGAAAATCTGCTGGAGATGGGAAAGAGTACTTCAGGCAGCGATATGGGGACAGGCGGCATGGCCTCAAAGCTGACCGCAGCAAAGCTTGCCAGCGCAGCGGGGACCGATATGGTGATTGCCAACGGCGATGATTTTCATAACATACATAAAATCATCCAGGGCCAGGACTGCGGAACGCTGTTTCTTGCCGATAAGAAGGATGAATTTTTTCTTATGGATTATCTGGAAAAAATATTATAAAAGGAAACAGGAGGACAGAATTTTGGACGAAGCAAAAATCAGGCGGATTAATGAGCTGGCGAGAAAAGCGAAAGCGGAAGGGCTGACGGCCCAGGAGTCGAAGGAGCAGGAGATGCTGCGCAGAGAATATATTGAGGCCATCCGTTCGAATCTGCGGGGGCAGCTTGATAATATTAATATACAGGAGAAGGATGGTTCCATCACAAATTTAGGTGAGAAGTATGGAAAAAAAGGACATTAGAAAGCAGATCTTTGCGGCGAGAAAAGCGGCCAAGACAGATTTTGTTGAGCAGCAAAGCAGCATTATCTGTGACAAAATCATGGCTTTGCCTCGGTTTCAGGCTGCAAAATGCATTTATGTGTATATGGATTATAACAAAGAGGCTTCTACCCAAAGACTGATTGAAGAGGCCTGGAAGCTTGGAAAGCGTGTGGCGGCGCCAAAGGTGTTCGGTGAGGAGATGCGGTATTATTATATTTTATCCTATGAGGATGTGGAGCCTGGCTATTTTGGCATACCGGAGCCGTCGATGGAGCGCGGTCTGAAAGAGGCCTGCGAGGAAGATGCGCTGCTTATCGTGCCGGGGGTTGCGTTTGATGCAAAGTGTCACCGCTGCGGTTATGGAAAAGGGTTTTATGACCGTTATCTGTCCCGCCATCCAAAGCATCCGACTGTTGCGATAGCGCTTGATTTTCAGATAGTAGATCATGTCCCGGCGGATAAGTATGACATCTGTCCGCAGATGCTGATTACACCTTCGGCAGAGTACCGTCCGTCATAAGGATTGAGAGAAAAGGCGTTTCTGCGGGATATTGTTTTAATATTTCAGTATGCAGAACGGGCTGAAAAACAGCCCGTATGCATGTTATAGATGCATGGAAACTACGGGGAAAGTCCCGTTATGATTCATGGCGATAGAAGGCCTGCAGAGCATGCTTTCTATTGCACAGGCGCACTGCAGGTGTGCCTGCGGTAAGGAGGGATTGACATGAAACGGACACTGGATGAAATCGGCATATATGCCAAAGCTGCGAAACCGCATATTCAGCTTCTTGGCACTACAGAAAAAAATCAGGCGCTGCAGGCGGTCGCGGATGCACTGAATGCAAGGGCTGATTATCTGATTGCAGAAAATGAAAAGGATATGCAGGCCGGAAGAGAGTGTGGTATGCACCAGGGGCTTCTGGACAGACTTCTTTTAACGAAAGACAGGATTGCACAGATGGCGGAGGGACTTACTCAGCTTGTGGCGCTCGAGGACCCGATCGGGGAGGTGCTCTCCATGAAAAGACGTCCAAACGGTCTTTTGATTGGACAGAAGCGCGTGCCGCTTGGAGTTGTAGGTATTATTTACGAATCCAGGCCAAATGTGACGGCGGACGCATTCGGTCTTTGCTTTAAGACAGGAAATGTAGTGATTTTAAAAGGCGGAAGCGATGCGATTCATTCCAATATCGCCATTGTAGCGGTTATCCGTGAAACTTTAAAGAGCTGTGGCATTAATGAGAACGCGATTCAGCTTATTGAGGATACGGATCGTGCTACTACGACCGCATTTATGAAACGCAAGGATTTTCTGGATGTGCTGATTCCGCGGGGCGGTGCAGGGCTGATCCGTGCAGTTGTTGAAAACAGTACCGTTCCGGTTATTGAGACAGGCACTGGAAACTGTCATATTTATGTAGATGAAAGTGCGGACCTTGATATGGCAGTTGATATCATTTTCAATGCAAAGACGCAGCGCATCGGTGTGTGTAACGCCTGCGAGTCACTGGTCGTACATGAGAATATAATAAAGAAGCTTATGCCCCGTCTGAAGGCACGTCTGGATGAGAAGAACGTTGAGGTGCGCGGGGATGAAAAGGCTTTGGAAAGTGCTAAGGGCATTGTCCCTGCCAAGGAAAGCGACTGGGGGACGGAGTATCTGGACTATATTCTGTCTGTCAAAACGGTTGCATCTGTCGATGAGGCTATCGCTCATATCAACCGTTACAATACAGGGCATTCCGAAGCAATCGTTACAAAGGATTATGCAAATGCGCAGAAATTCCTTGAGGAGGTGGATGCAGCGGCTGTCTATGTAAATGCATCTACCAGATTTACCGACGGCTTCGAATTTGGCTTTGGCGCAGAAATAGGCATCAGTACTCAGAAGCTGCACGCGAGAGGACCTATGGGATTACTTGCACTGACAACGACAAAATATATCATATACGGAAACGGACAGATTCGGTAGAGAGTTTATGCAGCGGTTCCTGTAATAAAGGTTTATCCTTCTCTCATATAGTTTAGTTAAGCATATGGGGGGAGGATTTTTATTTGTCCGGATTGCACTGCTATACGTTTGAAGAGTGGGAAGAGAGTCTAAAGAGAATTTGTGAAAAATATCCGAGATGGATGAAACTGTTTTGCTCGGGAAAAAGTCACGACGGGAGGAGGATTTATGAGGTACAGCTTGGAAACCACCCACAGTGTCTGATATGTGCGGGAGGGATTCATGGACGGGAATGGGTGAATCCGGTGCTTTTGCTCAACATGATAGAGGAATATGCAGAGGCGGCGGAGAATGGAAAGAGTATCAGCGGGTACCATATTGCTGCCTTGCTGAAACAGGGGAGCATCTGCTTTGTGCCGCTTGTAAATCCGGACGGATATGTGATTGCAAATGAGGGATTTGATCAGATAAGAAATCCTTATCTGCGTCACACGGCGAAGCTGCGGGGCGTTCCCTTTGTCTATTGGAAAGCAAACGCCAGAGGAGCGGATATCAATCGAAATTTTCCGGGAAAATCCTGGTATTCGGGAAATGGACCCTGGCCTGCAAGTGAGACAGAGACGCGCACTCTTGTGCAAATCTTCTGTTCCCATCCCAAGTCTATTGGTTTTTTGGATTTTCACTCCAGAGGGCGTGTGCTGTATTATTATCGGAAAGGGATGGGATTATCATACAATAGAAGAGTGAGAAAGGTTGCGGAGAAACTTTCCAGTGTGTGCGGTTACCGCCTTGCAAAGCCGTCAGAGGAATTTCTCAGCAGAAAAGATGGAGGCCATTCGGTGCATTATTATGCAGAATATTTTAAGCGTCCGGCAATCACAGTGGAGACCCTGGATGAACGGATGAATTTCCCTCTGAGTGAAGAAGCGCTGCAGTCTGCTTACGACGAAATACGGCTGCTGCCGCTTGCGTATCTGTCCCTCCATTTTTCCCGTTGAAAAATAGAGGACCTTGAAGTATAATAATTAGGCTGAACTTAAGGTCAAGTTTGTGATAGAAAGGAATCCGGATTGTGATTGACGATACAAAGGTTGAAGATTTTGAAACGCTGCTGGCAGGCATAGATGAGACTGCACCCGCACCGGATGCGGAACCGATGCGCCAGTATTATTTTATAAAGAAGGCACGAAAGCTTTTAAAGGAAGTAAGTGAGACGCTCGGCCGTCCGCTTACCGCCTGCACGGTGACGTTCGGCTGCCAGATGAATGCGCGTGACAGCGAAAAGCTGATCGGTATTTTGGAGAAAATAGGTTACGTGATTACGGAGGATGAACACGCAGACTTTGTGATTTACAACACCTGTACAGTGCGGGAAAATGCCAATATGCGTGTGTATGGCAGACTGGGCGCGCTAAACAGCATTAAAAAGAAGAATCCCCACATGCTGATCGGCCTCTGCGGCTGTATGATGCAGGAGCCCAAGGTAGTGGAAAAATTAAAGAAGAGCTATCGTTTTGTAGATATAATTTTTGGAACTCACAATATTTTTAAATTTGCGGAGCTGATTTACACAAGACTTGTTTCCAAACGCATGGTGATTGATATCTGGAAAGACACAAATCAGATTGTGGAAGAGCTTCCGGTAGAGCGCAAATATCCTTTTAAATCCGGCGTGAACATCATGTTTGGCTGCAACAATTTCTGCAGTTACTGTATTGTTCCTTACGTAAGAGGGCGGGAGCGCAGCAGGGAGCCGAAAGATATTCTACGGGAGATTGAGAAGCTGGTGGCAGATGGTGTGGTAGAAATCATGCTTCTGGGACAGAATGTCAATTCCTACGGCAAAACCCTGGAAACTCCCGTGACCTTTGCAGAGCTTCTGGGTGAGGTGGAAAAAATTGAGGGCTTGAAGCGCATCCGATTTATGACCTCTCACCCGAAGGATCTTTCGGATGAGCTGATCGCGGTTATGAAAGATTCCTCAAAAATCTGTCCGCATTTTCATCTGCCGCTGCAGTCTGGCAGCAGCCGGATTTTAAAACAGATGAACCGCCATTATACGAAGCAGCGGTATCTGGAGCTTGTTGAAAAGCTGCGGGCGGCAGTACCTGATATCTCTCTTACCACTGATATCATTGTGGGATTTCCGGGGGAGACGGAAGAAGATTTTAAAGAGACTCTGGAAGTAGTGAAAAAAGTCCGCTATGACAGCGCGTTTACTTTTATTTATTCCAAGCGAACAGGGACGCCTGCAGCCGTTATGGAAAATCAGGTTCCGGAAGATGTGGTTAAAGATCGTTTCGACCGTCTTTTGAAGGAAGTGCAGGATATTTCCAGAGAGATGTCGGCAAGATTTGAGGGACAGACCGTGGATGTGCTGGTAGAAGAGAAAAACGACCATGATCCGGCCCTTGTCACCGGAAGAATGCGAAACAACCTGCTGGTACATTTTCCAGGCAGTACGGATTTAATAGGAAAGATTGTGAACGTACATTTAGATAGCTGCAGGGGCTTTTATTATATGGGGACCCTTGTACATACAGAAGAGTGAGGTTAGACTGTGGCACTGACACCGATGATGCAGAAATATGTGGAGACAAAAGAACAATATAAGGACTGTATCCTTTTTTACCGCCTGGGAGATTTCTATGAAATGTTCTTTGATGATGCCTTAAAGGCGTCAAAAGCGCTTGAAATCACACTGACAGGCAAAGACTGCGGCCTCAAGGAGCGTGCGCCTATGTGCGGCATACCGTATCATGCTGCGGATTCTTATCTGAATAAGCTGGTGGCCAAGGGGTACAAGGTGGCGATCTGTGAGCAGGTGGAGGACCCGAAGCTTGCCAAAGGGCTTGTGAAGCGGGAGGTTATCCGTATCGTCACTCCGGGCACAAATCTGAACACGCAGGCGATGGATGAGACAAAGCATAATTATCTGATGGCCATTGTGTGCACGGCAGACCGGTTTGGGGTGTCCATAGCAGACATTACCACAGGTGATTATCTGGTGACAGAGGTGGATGGATGCAGGCGGCTGATGGATGAGATTACGAAATTTGAGCCATCGGAGATCATCTGCAATGATTCCCTTTTTGTCAGCGGTTTGGACGTTGAGGATTTAAAAAACCGCCTGGGAATTGCGGTCAATGCACTGGACAACTGGTATTTTGGGGATGAGCGCTGTAAAAGGACTTTAATGGAGCATTTTCACGTGTCCAATTTGGCGGGGCTGGGACTTGGCGATTATAATTGCGGCATTATAGCTGCCGGAGCGCTTCTGGAATATCTAATCGAGACGCAGAAAACGGCAATTGCAAATCTCACTGCGCTGACTACATATTCTGCAGGGAAATATATGGTGATCGACAGCTCAAGCAGACGAAATCTGGAGCTGTGTGAGACACTTCGGGAGAAGCAGAAAAGAGGCTCTCTTCTGTGGGTGCTTGATAAGACAAAGACGGCGATGGGCGCGAGACTTCTGCGCTCTTTTATTGAGCAGCCGCTGATTGAAAAGGAGGAGATCAACAAGCGTCTTCAGGCGGTGGGGGAACTGAAGGATAACGCCATCTGCCGTGAGGAGCTGAGGGAGTATTTATCTCCTGTTTACGATCTGGAGCGTCTTATCAGCAAAATCAGCTATAAAACTGCCAATCCAAGGGATATGATTGCATTTCAGACCTCTCTTTCCATGCTGCCTCATATCAAATACATACTTTCCACGTTGAAAAGTCCGCTTCTGGCGAATGTATGCCAGGATCTGGATACACTTGAGGACGTGTGCAGCCTGATTGAGAGGGCAATTATGGAGGATCCTCCCATTCAGATCAAGGATGGCGGCATTATCAAAGAAGGATATAATGAGGAAATTGACCGTTTGAGGGGCGCAAAGACAGAGGGAAAAAACTGGCTGGCCGAGCTTGAGGCAAAGGAAAGGGAGAAAACCGGAATCAAAAATTTGAAAATCAAATATAATAAGGTTTTCGGTTATTATCTTGAAGTAACCAATTCTTTCAAAAATCTGGTTCCGGATTACTACACAAGAAAGCAGACATTATCCAACGCGGAACGTTATATCACGCCGGAGCTCAAGGAGCTGGAGGATATTATTCTGGGAGCGGAGGACAAGCTGTTTTCCCTTGAGTACAACCTGTTTTCTGATGTGAGAGATCAGATAGCCGCGGAGGTTGCGAGAATTCAGAAAACGGCCAGAGCTGTGGCGGCAGTGGATGTATTTGCATCTCTTGCGCTTGTGGCGGAGCGAAATAATTATGTATGCCCAAGAATCAATGAAAAGGGTATGATTGATATTAAGAACGGCCGACATCCGGTGGTGGAACAGATGATTGAAAATGATATGTTCATTGCTAATGATACCTATCTGGACAACGGCAAAAACAGGATTTCAATTATCACAGGACCGAACATGGCCGGTAAATCTACGTATATGCGTCAGACAGCTCTGATTGTACTGATGGCGCAGATCGGCAGCTTTGTACCGGCCTCTGCCGCCAAAATCGGCATTGTGGACCGAATTTTTACCCGCGTGGGTGCGTCGGATGACCTGGCCAGCGGCCAGAGTACCTTTATGGTAGAGATGACAGAGGTAGCTAATATCCTAAGAAATGCCACCTCAAACAGTCTGCTGATTCTGGATGAGATCGGCCGTGGTACCAGTACCTTCGACGGTCTGTCTATCGCATGGGCGGTAGTGGAGCATATTGCCAACCCGAGACTTCTGGGGGCAAAAACACTGTTTGCCACTCATTACCATGAGCTGACCGAGCTCGAAGGTAAGCTTTCCAGCGTGAATAATTACTGTATTGCAGTCAAGGAAAAAGGCGACGACATTGTATTTCTGCGGAAAATCGTAAAAGGCGGAGCGGATAAGAGCTATGGTATTCAGGTGGCAAAGCTTGCGGGTGTACCGGATTCGGTGATTGAGCGCGCTAAGGAACTGGTGGAAGAGCTAAGCGACGCAGATATTATGGAACGGGCGAAGAGCATTGAGGCGGAAGGCGCCGTGCCTGGCACAAAAACGGCCATGAAGGCAAGAAGCAAGCCCCCAAAATATGACCAGGTTGACATGGGACAGATGGCCCTGTTTGACACTGCAAAGGACGAGGATATTTTAAAGGAGTTAAGAGAGATTGATATTTCTTCTATGACGCCTCTTGATGCGCTGAATACTTTGAACCGTCTGCAGAACAAGCTGAAAAACAGGTGGGGGTAAGCTTTTATATGAAAAATATTGCAGTATTAGATGAGAGTACCATTGATAAGATCGCAGCCGGTGAAGTGATTGAGCGGCCTTCCTCCATTGTAAAGGAGCTGGTGGAGAATGCTATCGATGCGGGGGCGAATGCAGTCACTGCGGAAATCAAGGATGGCGGCATTTCCTTTATCCGGATTACCGACAACGGTGAGGGGATTGCCAAGGAGCAGATTTCGATGGCATTTTTGCGCCATGCAACCAGCAAGATCACCAGGGTGGAGGATCTGGTCTCAGTTGCATCACTGGGGTTTCGGGGTGAGGCGCTTTCCAGTATCGCGGCGGTCTGCCAGGTGGAGGTCATCACAAAGACTCCAGGGTCGCTTCTTGGCACCCGCTATCGCATTGAAGGCG
>ERZ809224.968-NODE-968-length-23177-cov-9.416703_pt1 | contig 23177 bp, 22 predicted proteins | sample MGYA00520513_ERZ809224 | MGnify/ENA primary metagenome ERZ809224 (study PRJEB31576, sample SAMEA3212658) | Homo sapiens | biome: human-gut; feature: human gut; material: fecal | place: Sweden | collected 2012 ... | reverse complement strand
TGAGAATCCAGACAGATTGTAAAATGTTTCTTCCACTAAGTTCTTCTAATTTTTCGGTTAGATCTTTGTAGTTGCAGTCTTCTCCTCTTAAATCATAGGATATGCAAAATGTCTTAATTGCCAATTCTTTTAAATTCATAATCTAAGCTTTTTGATTTACCCCTACAAACATACTAAAATTTAAGTTACAGACAAAGTAAAAGACGGTTTTGTATGTGTATGTTTTTGAGTTTCGTATAAAGTATTAAAATTGAACTACATGTTTAAAGAGGTGTATGTGTATAACATAAAATAATAGAAATATGAAAAAAGAAACAACACAGGAGATTAAAGATTTTTGTAAAGACATAGGTATTACGGAAGCGCAATTCTTCGGTAAGGAAGATATTAAAGGAAGTTTATTGATGGATGAAGTAGAAAGAATCCCCGAAAGCTTCAATCCTAAAGTAGAAGGTGACATATGGTTGAATAAGCTTACTTCAATTCCAGAAGGCTTTAGTCCTGTTGTAGGTGGTAGTTTGTATTTGAGACGTTTAACCTCTTTATCTAAAGGATTTAATCCTACCGTTGGGGATAACTTAGGGCTGGACGCTCTTACTTCAATTCCGGAAGGATTTAATCCAAAAGTGTGTGGGAGCTTGTTGTTATGTAACCTTACTTCAATTCCGGAAGGGTTCAATCCAGAAGTAGGTGGTACTTTGAAACTTAATAATATAACTTCCATTTCCAGAGGATTTAATCCTGTTGTAGGAGGAGGTTTGTGGCTGAATAGTCTCATCTCCATTCCCGAAGGCTTCAATCCTATCATTGGGGGTAGCTTGTGGCTTGGGAGTACTACTTCTATACCCGAAGGCTTTAATCCTATCGTTGGGGGTGACTTGAAATTGAGTGGTCTGACTTCAATACCTGAGGGATTTAGTCCCGTAGTAGGTGGTACTCTGTTATTGGATGGTCTTACTTCTATTCCAGAAGGATTCAGTCCAACTGTGGGAGGTAGTTTACATTTAGATGGTCTGATTTCTATCCCCGAAGGGTTCAATCCTACCGTTGGGGGAAGCTTGTGGCTGGATGGACTAACTTCCATTCCTGAAGGCTTCAACCCTACAGTAGGCGGTGACTTGTTGTTGAATAGACTTACTTCAATTCCGGAATCATTCAACCCTACAGTTGGTGGTGACTTGTTATTGGGTAGTCTTCTCTCCATTCCGGGAAGTTTTAGTCCTATTGTATGGGGTAACTTAAATTTGAATAGTCTTACATCTATCCCTGACGGGTTTAGTCCTGTTGTAGGTGGTAACTTGTTTCTGCATAGTATTAAGACAATCCCTCACTGGTTTAATCCCTCTGTGTGTTACTATTTATACTTTGGTGAAGGCTATAAATCTATATATTCAAAAATAGACGATTCTCAATTTGCTAAAGTATTTACATGGAAAAAAGGAAAGTACATAAAAGCAGACGGGATCTTCACCGAAGTAGTATCAAAGAGGGGTAAAGTATATAGGGTAAGAAAGATAGGAGAAGAAGCTATTTTTTATCTGGTTACTGACGGAAAAGGTAAATGGTCACATGGATCTACTTTAAAGGAAGCAAGAGAAGATCTGATCTTCAAAATAACTAATCATAGTACTGATGAATATAAATCTTTGACACTTGAAAGCGAATTGACCTTTGAAGAAGGAGTAGAAGCCTACCGTGTAATTACCGGAGCATGTTCCTTAGGAGCTCGGGATTTTGTAAGGAATCGACTAAAAGAGAGAAAAAAGAAATATAAAGTTTCGGAGATCATTTCTGTGACACAAGGGGAGTATGGCAATCAGACTTTTGAAAGTTTTTTTAGTTATAGATAAAATAATTGAAAGTAAATGGTTTACGTATAAGTAAAGATATTAATTTAAACAAATACTTAAATGATACTAAAAATTAAAAAGGAACCTTCTTATGGAGAAGATCAAAAGTTGAAATCTTTTACAAAGACAGTGTGGCTATTTGGAATACTGATATACAAAAATATTTCAATTCCTGTACATCATCCGGAGAATTTTAATTATACATTACGTTAGATTGGGGTATATATAGATAGGAGAAAACGTGGAATATCCTACTATCCCACGCCAAACAACAAGTCATGTTATTTTTTGTCAACTGGAATCCAGAATCTAAAAGCTTTTGATCCTTTAGGATATATAGTCTTTCCTTTTTTGTGGATAGACCTGCAGAAGACAATTTTATGCAACTTGCCATTTATTCTCTTAAATTTAGGCATAGAAATACCTCCTTTCTTCTTGGCAAAATGCCTCAGTTACTGTCTTGTACTGATTTACAAGACAAAACCCAGTAGTAGGATACTGGGTTGTTTTAGATGTCATTTAGTACTAAAGAGTCTTTTGAGTAAACTAACTGTATTGAGGAGTTTTCTCTAAATTGCCCATATTTAAGTTGCTACAAACATACTAAAAATTGAGTTATAGATAAAATAGTATGAAAAAGATACTTACGTATAAGTAAAGGTGTAAATTTTAAAATATAGGTGTGAGGTAAATGAAAGCATTGGTAGCGTGTGAATTTTCGGGTACGGTAAGAGATGAGTTTTCCCGCCTCGGGTGGGATGCTTATAGCTATTAAAAAATAGCAATGGAAACTAAAATAAAAGAATATTTAATAGAGAAGATTAAGAATATGCCGTGCAGTACTAACTTTAAGACAGTATCTGTACGATACTATATAAAAAATTCTACAGGATTGCATATTTTAATCGTTTCTCCTGCTAGTTTATTAGAATGTAGTGATGAATTTTGTGATTGGGAAAATGATTTATATGATGAATTTTTCGAAAGATTCCCAAATCAGGATGTATTAGTAACGGATTATTATGATTTACAAAGAGGCTGCAATAAAATATATGAAACTTGTAGAAACTGTATTTACGAATCAGTGCACAAAGAAAAGGAACTCCTGATGCAGTAATGCCGGGGAGTATAGGGTTTGTGGCTAATCCAGTTAAGGTTCACCTTAACGAATGCGTGCAAGCGTAAGTGCCAGTAATCATTTTAACCTTGAATGTGTAACTAATAGGACAAATCCATGTTTTGCTTTTGTATTTAGAACTGACGGAATTAATCCAATAGAAACTTTAATGGATAGTAATCTTTTAAATTTACCCTATAGTCAGAAAGATCTGACTTATGCAATTGATATTAAAAAAAGACTAGAGGGTATAATTGCAGAAGATGGACTGGATTATGGTGTTAGTTATACTTTAAAAAGATTAAAAGGGTATTTACTAGAGAAGGATTATTCTGTATGTGATGTATTTGTCTATTTATTAGGAAGTTCAATTCTTGACTTTGATTTACGATTACATATTAGTGTTTTGACTTTTACTTTTCATTGGAAATCTCATCTTGCTTTTAGAAAGGAATATTTTCTGCGTGTAGAAGAATATGTAAATAGAAACTTTTCGCAAGAAAGATCAAGTCAAATACTATCAGGTCTTAAATGATGAATTTAAATAGTTGTATTTGTACCATAGATGAATTTATTAGCAATGAATCTCAGCTAATGAGTGTTATTGTTGTTCAAAATGGAGTAGATCAAAGACATTGTGGTATAATTTACAAATTTAAGGGCGAAAATAGTGTGATTCATTTGGCATGGCATTATAATTTACAACATGAATTGGATATGTCAAACTTTCAAGATTACTATTCTGTAAAATCACAATTGGATGAATATAGGCAATACGCATTATGTGCAATGTGTGACGTCATTAAAGAAGATACAAATATTCCTTATGCATTCTATTATCAGGATACAGTTTTTAATGAGAAAGGTAAACTTTGCTTAGGTAAGAATGAAGTAGGCTTGACTTGTGCTACTTTTGTTTTAGCTGTATTTAAAAGTTCAAGTATTGAAATTTTAGATTTATTGACATGGCCATCAAGAGAGGATGACACTGTATTTCATAGGAACATATTAAACCATTTAAATAAGGAAATGGAAAGGGGTTTAGTATCCCAGAAACATTTCGATAGTGTTAAAAGTGAAAATAGCTGCGCAAGATTTCGTCCAGAAGAAGTTGCGATAGGTTCAGGTTTTTCTTTTGAAAGAATGCCTTTATGTTATGATGATTTAAAAGAATTATCAATAGAAATAAAGAATAAACTTGAATCAAACTTTACTAAAAGAAGATTATAAAGTCTTTATTGTATTTTCCTGTACATAGTTTTACACACTAAAAATTGAGTTATAGGTGTTTAAAAACCATTATATTGAGGATGTGGGAAATTTCTTCCGACCATGTGTGGATTGCAATCCATGCTTTTTAATGATCCGAATCATATAATGACTCGGAAATAAATCTTTTATATTAATGTCTAGAATCTATATCTCACACCTAAGGCAAAGCCAAAGAATTGTCCCCATATATTATCACTGAAACCCAGAAGGTTAATCATGGGTCTGTAATCCAGACTTAAATTTAACGGTATACCGAATTGATATTCTATCCCTATCTGACCGCCAATATTCACGGAAACCGGAATTGTGAAGCTTTCGGAATTACTGATCATAAATCCCACGCCGGCACCAGGTCCTACATACCAATTCCATTCTCCCTGACGTGTCCAGGAATTAATAGGAAACACCCAATCATAAATTACAGTGGCGCCAACACCAAAATAATTTCCTCCTAAAGTCAGACCGGCTGAGCAATCCAGCATATTAGCGTTTAATTGATGTTGATAAGAAAATTCCACATTACCTCCTAATCTAGCACCTATAGCGCGTGGCTGAGCATTCAGAGATACCATCATTCCCATTACAAGAAGTATAACAAAAGTAAACTTTTTCATTTTATTGATTGATTTTAGCGTTTATAAATAAATGAATTTTATCCTTTAGAATCTAAGCCTATTAACAAAAAGGTTTTTATTTTGTTTAAATCCGTTTCTAAAAAAACATAAACTCATTCTTTTACAGTTTATTTATTTTTCCATGCTTCAACATATTCTTTAAGAGTTTCCGAAAGGCTTTCGCCGATAATCGTATAATCTTTATCCTCAAGATTCGCTAGGGATACTCTCACCGACCATTCCGGTCCGGCAAATCCTCCCCCGTTTAGCAAAACGATAGAACATTTTTCAGCCAGACGGAATACGATGTCTACCGGTTCGAAATTTTTGGTTAAGAAATCCATAAAATCTTTCCCGTAATTGCGTAATGCCCAGTCCTGTATATCAAATTCACAATAATAGCAAGCCCGGTACGGGTCGGGAATTACAGGAATTTTCATGCCCTCCCAGAATAAGTCATATCTTTTTCGGAGAAGTTTATTACAGGCTTTTTTATAGACGTTTTTCCCGTCGGTCAAAGCAAATGCGGCAAATAACATCATTTGTACCTGTTGCGGAGTTGAAAGTCCCGCCGTATGATTAAGTGCCACCTGCCGGCTGTCGGCTACCAGCCGGTCTATAAATTTAAGTTTTCGGGGATAGAGCGTCAGGCTCTCGTACATCCTGGCCAGTGTTTTTTTCTCTTTTTCCGGAATAGCCATCAGCATGTCATCATAGATATTATCCTGATACAAAGCGATCACACCCAGTCTCCAACCTGTAGCCCCGAAATATTTGGAAAATGAGTAAACACATAATGTATTTCTCGGCAATTCATTCATGAGCGAATTGAAACCATCCACAAATGTACCGTATACATCATCGGTCAGGATCATAAGATTCGGATTCAGATTCTTGACAACTTTTACCAGATATTTTCTGCATTTATCACATATCGCCACGGAGGTAGGGTTCCCCGGATTGACGATAAAGAACGCCTTAATGGAGCGGTCACCTAATTTGTCCAGCTCCTCATCCGGATACTGGAAATTATACTGCCCGTTCTCATCTTTGGCTGACGCATGAACATAAGTAACCTTGAATTGATAACGATCCAGTTCCGGGATTTCGAGATAAGGGGTAAATTCCGGAACGCCGAGAGCTATCCTGTCACCTTTTTTCAGCAGGGAATTACGCATAAGCGAATCGAAAATATAACACATGGCTGCGGTGCCTCCCTCTACGGCGAAAAGATCATATTTTCCGTTTTTTACCGGATTATTGCCGCACATTTCCTGTATGAGATAATCATGCACAATTATTTCCGTATGTTTTAACATCCTGACCGGAAACGGATATTGATCCCCGATTATTCCTTCGGCCAGTTCATGGACCCAGTCATCCGGAGTAAAGCCATGTTCACGGATCCCGTAATGATAAACAGCATCAAGTAAATTAACACCCTCCATGCTACTGTTTTCATCAAGGAATTTTTCAAAACGTTTTGCGATACCTTTTTTTTGGGGAATGAAGGCTATCCCTTCGTGGTGGCGCGTCATCGCTTTACATTCGGTCAAACCGAATTGTCCCAAAGCGAAAAATGCCGCTCTGGGAATAGTAGCCACCCAATTGGGATTTCCTCTTCCGGCGTTCAGCATCACAGGAGCCGCCTTATCATGGCGTTCGGACGCGAGTTGAATAAGGTTATCTTTCAGTTCGAAAGGACTTAACTGTTCGAGTTGATGCTCACGGTGACGGGATGTTTTTAATTTGCTGATATCCATTATATTTCTTTTTCGTTAACTCATTAATAAAACAATCACGACTCCCCAGATGATAAGGAGTGTATTTCCTACGGCGTAAGTAGTGGTATAGGATAAAGCGGGAACGCGGCTTTGTACGGCGTCCTCGATAGCTCCCAATGCGGCCGTAGTGGTTCTTGATCCCGCACACGCGCCAAGGGTAATGGCAGGACGGAATTTAAATACATATTTACCCAAAAATAATCCTGCCAGCATCGGGATAATGCTCACGAAAATACCGGCAATGAAAAGACTAAGTCCGGAAGCTTTAAGTCCGGCTATAAAATCCGGTCCAGCGCTGATCCCCACTACGGCGATAAAGACATTCAGTCCCAGATTATTCATGAGCCAGATCGCCGGTTCGGGAATAGCTCCGAATGTGGGCCGTTTCGATCTTAACCAGCCGAATAAGATACCCATGATCAATACACCGCCGCTCGCGCTTAAGCTGAATGGCACATTGCCGAAATGTACGGTCAGTGAGCCCAGGATTCCTCCTAAAAAAATACCCAGTCCCACATAAAGGAGATCCGAAACATTGGTCGGCCTTTCCGCGAAACCCATATATTTCACAAAGGTCTCCACATCACTTTTCCGGCCTTCCACTTCCATTACATCGGCTCTTTGTATTTTTACGTTGTAGAGTAGTGGGATGGATGTATTACCCCGGTATAATTTCCTGATCACCACTCCGTGGCGTTCTTTACGGTTTTTCATTTCGCCAAGGGTTTTGCCGATCACTTCTTTGTTTCGTACATTTACTTTGGTAACTTCCACTCTGAAATCCAGTAATTCATCATCCACTACTTCTTTTCCGATAAAATCTTCATCATTGATAATCGTGTCTAACGGGCCGTTTAACACCAGGCGGTCATTTTTATATATTCTTGTATCGGGAGTAGGATTTTGAATGATACGTTTGTCGGTGGTACGGATACGTTCAATGTAGACCGGCCATCCTTTTTTCAATAACATATTTTCTACTTCCTGAACGGTGATATCCTGATCGAAACAATCGCTGACGGCCTCAATCACCCGGAAAGTGGCGCCACTATATGCGTCCTCCATTCCCGAATCCTCATCTTCCACCATTCCGCCCAGCGATTTTTCATAATCCTTTGTGTCTTTTACGATATCCTTGCTCAGAATTTTAGGCCCTAGCGAAGCTAAGAACCATGCTGTTCCGGCCGTACCGAAAATATAAGTCACGGCATAGGCAACCGGGATCTGGTTGATCATCTCCTGTTTCTGGGCATTATCTATGGACAATTGATTGATGGTATCGGTAGCGACCCCGATCACCGCTGATATGGTATTGGCACCTGCCAGTAATCCCGCGGCATTGCCGATATTAAAACCCGCGATCAGGGAGGCTACCCAGGCGGTAACCAGGCATAATACACAAATAATGGCTGCGAAACCGATCTGTGGAAGTCCTTCCTTTTTTAAACCCTGTATAAATTGCGGGCCCACACTATAGCCGATCGCGAAAAGAAAAATAAGGAAAAAAGCAGATTTGACGGTGGGCGATATCTCTATATTCAATTGTCCGATCAGGACACCCATAAGCAATACTCCGGTAACCGATCCCAGGCCGAATCCTTTAATTTTAATTTTACCGATTGCAAAACCCAGCGCTAGTGTGAGGAAAATCGCGAGTTCGGGCGCACCCTGCATCGTTTTAACAATCCAATCCATAAATGTATAAATTTAGATAAATTTAACAAATATGGATCGGAAATGTTTGTGGTAAAAAAATAAGGGAACAGATTTACTGATTATCCGGTAAACTATTGAGGAAAAATCATGTCCTCGACAGGCATCACAAAAGCTCTTAATCCTTGTTGTTCTGCGGTGAGGTTTAGTTTATAGAGTTCGTCCATGAGTGGTTTTGCTTTGTTATCGTCAATAAAGAGGAGCATTGCGGAATTAAGGGTGGGCCAGGTATGGTTCCCGTAATGCGGTTCACCTGTATAAGTACCGCGTCCCTGTACTTCATCCCAGAAGGTGAAGCCACGTATTTCCAATTTATCCAATATATCCAGAACCTCCTGGTGGAATGCCTGATAATATGATACAAAAACTGCTTTCATTAATGATTATTTTAAGTTGAAAGGTTCAGGGTTACTCAGTTAACTATATCTTATGAGTTAATGGTTTTGAGATGAGTGACTTAACTTTTCACCCCTTCCTTTCTCAATTATTCAATTGTTTTTACAGCTAATTTGGCTGCTTTTTTATTTTTTCTTCTGATTCCGAAATCTGCGAATAAACTGTAAATTACAGGTACCAGGATCAAAGTTACTATGGTTGAGATGGTTAAACCCCATGCAACTGTAATACCTAAAGAATTCCACATTTCGGCACCTTCGCCCCGACCGATTGCCAGCGGTATCATCCCGAGTACTGTCGTACAGGTGGTCATAAGGATAGGACGGAGACGGGATTTTCCGCCTGTCGTCACGGAATCCCTGACACTCATACCTCTTTCCCGGCACAAAGTAATGTAGTCGATGAGTACGATACCGTTCTTGACGACAATACCGATGAGCATCAACATCCCGACCATGGCCATTACGCCGAGGGAAGTCTGTGTTACGGCAAGCCCGATAAATACACCCGTAAATCCGAACATTACGGCGAACATGATGACGAACGGATAAGTGAAAGATTCGAACTGGGATGCCATTACGATATACACTAAAAGTATGATCAGGGCCATCATCATAATCAGGTCAGTAAAAGTCTCCTGTTGATCTTCGTAAGATCCTCCGATGTGATAAGTCATTTCGGTCGGTACTTCAATATCTCTCATTACACGGTTGGCTCCTGTAACTACGTCACTTAATGCCGCATCAGCCGCCACGATACAGGATACGGTTACGATACGCTCCCTGTCTTTCCTTTCTATATTTGGAGGTGTCATCCGTTCTACTACGGTACCCAGGTCTCGTATCCTGATTCCGACACCCTGTGAATTATATACCAGGATATTTTCTATGGCTTCAATACTTTCCCTGAATTCGGGCGCGTAGCGTACTTTAATATTGTACTCTTCACCGTCTTCGCGGTAATAGGAAGCGATAGCCCCGTTAAAACGGTTACGTACGAACATGGAGGCGGTAGTCAGGTTAAGTCCGTGTTCCGCCAGTTTTTCCCGATCGAAATCAATCTGGATTTCAGGAGTATATTCGTTACGGCTCACATTGGTTTGGGAGCATCCCTCCACAGTCAACATTTTCTCCGCAACTTCCGCTGCCAATTTATCCGCGATGTCGAAATCATAACCGTAAAGCTCGATATCCACACTGGTCTGGCCTCCCATACCTCCACCGGCGGAAACGTTGAAAGTCCTTATTTCTGGGATTTGAGCCAGATCCATACGTATTTCGTCGGCAATCTCACTGATGCTCCGGTTACGGTCTGATTTGTTTACAAACCTTAAATTATAGGAAAGTACGTGTGTTCCGTTATCCGAAAGCATACCGAACGTATTGTCTTCATCAGGTTGTCCCACGGAGAAGTTACAGGTAATTAATTCGTCCTGATATTTTTCCTTTAATACATCTGTAAGTTCCAGGCCGAAAGCCCTTGTGGTTTCCATACGTGTACCGATAGGGAACTTAATATTGATCGATAGCCTTGCATTATCCTGGGTCGGGAAGAAGTCGGTTGGAATGATCTTGGTCAGGAATAAACTGCCCACAAATATCAAAATAGCTCCGGTGATAACACCTATCCTGTGCCGTAAAGCCCAGCCCAATAATTTAGCATATCCACGGCTTAACCATTCAAGGAATCTTTCTATAGGAGCGTATATTTTTCCGAATACTTTACCACGTTTAGGGTCTTGCTTCAACATTCGGGAAGAGAGCATGGGAGTTAAGGTCATGGAAGCTGCCAGGGAGACGAAGATCACAATTGAAACGATCCATCCTAACTGACCGAAGAGTATACCTGCCATCCCGGTAACCATTGTTAAGGGTATGAAAACCGCAAAAATTACTAAAGTGGAGGCGATAATGGAAACAGAAACCTCACTGGTCGCATAGACGGCCGCCGACATAGGCTTGCTTCCCCTTTCGATATGGGTCGTGATATTTTCCAATACCACAATGGCGTCGTCCACAACCAGGCCGATCGCGATACTAAGCGAAGACAGGGAGATTATATTTAATGAATTTCCTGTTAATTTAAGATATATAAATGAAGCGACCAGTGAAATAGGGATTACGATCGCCACAATAAAGGTAGCGCGCCATCTTCCCAGAAAAAATAGCACAACCAAAATAACCAGGACCAAGGTAACCAGGATCGTTTCCTGGAGCGTACCGATGGTATTCAAGATACTGTCCGAAGTATCGTTGATGATCCCTAATTTTACATCCGAGGGCAGGTTCTCCTGTATTTCCGGTAAAGCTTCTTTAACTTTGGAAGCAATTTGTACGGAATTGGCTCCGGATTGCTTTTGAATGATGATCATGGCTCCCTGAACGCCGTTGTTGTATACTTCCTGTAAACGTTCCTGGATATCATCATCTACACGTGCCACGTCACGCAGGTAAATATTACGGTTTTGATAACTTCCCACCACTATATCCAGCATTTCGGAAGCATCTTTAAATTCTCCCTGTACACGCATGGAGTAAGTTTCGGATCCGATATCAATGGTACCCAAAGGCATATTACGGTTCTCATTACCGATTACGGAAGCGATTCCTTCAATAGTGAGGTTGTATGCTTCAAGCTGCTGCGGGTCACAATAAACCTGGATTTCACGTTGTGGAGCTCCTGAAATGGAAACAGTTCCGACTCCCCCGATCCGGCTTAAAGGAGAAGCAAGGCGGTCGTCCAATATTTTATAGAGGGCTTTTGTACTTTCGTTAGCCTGTACGGATAACATCATGATCGGAATGTCATCCATACTGAATTTAAAGATGAACGGTGAATTGGCTTCATCCGGTAACATGGATTTTACCATGTCCAGTTTATCCCGGACATCATTTGTCGCCTCATTGATATCGATCCCATATTCAAATTCAAGATAAATAATAGAAAAATTCTCTTTGGAATCGGAAGTGATATGCTTCAGGTTACTTACACTGTTGAGTGTATTTTCAAGCGGCTTGGTAATATTGTTCTCTACATCTGCGGCGCTGGCTCCGGAATAGACCGTAAAAACCATGATGGAATTTTCTCCCATATCCGGGAAAAGGTCAACGGGAAGGGACGGTAGTGAAAACAAACCCAGTACTAAGACGGCAACATAAACCAGTGCCGTCATAATAGGCTTTTTGACGGATGTTTGATAAATACTCATTCTTTAACTTATTTAACTAGTTCAACTTCCATTCCATTATTTAACCGGCTTAATGAAGTGATGGCTACGTAATCCCCATCGCTAACTCCGGAAAGCAACTCATAGCTTTCTCCCAGACGTCTTCCCAATTCTACTTTATTGTATGATACTTTACCGTCTTTATAAACGTATACGAAACGGTCGCCCGAACCTTGTTGTTTTACGATGGCGATATCTGGAACAACCACGTTATGCTGGCTTCCCATATCTACGATAACGCGGGCGTACATACCGGGCCGTACTTTCCCGTTAGTATTGGGGATGGTAATTTCAACCGGGAACGTATGGGTCGCTCGGTCAATGGTAGGATATACCAGGCTTACTTTTCCTTTGAATTCTTCTTCCCCGAAAACATCCAGTTTCACATTTACGGACATGCCTTCCTTAATATTGGAATATTGCATTTCCGATACATTGATTTTCATTTTGACAGGAGTGATTTGTTGTACCTGCACAATCGGATTTCCTGTATAAAGATCACCGCTATCATAATTCCTGAATGTAACAATACCGTTAATGGGGCTTTTTAACTGGGTATTGATCAGTAAATTGTCATATTGAGTGCGTAATACATCCAGATTGGTTTTCTGTACGTCCCAATCAGATTTGGAGACTCCGCCCACTTTATAAAGCTCATCCATCCGATTAAAGGTGAGTTCAAGATTATCCAGCTGAGCTTTAATCTGTTTAAGATTCGCTTCATCCATTTGGACCAGAAGCTGACCGGCTTTTACCCTGTCACCGACTTCTACGTAAATTTTATCGATCCTGCCGGGAGCGGTAGGCGCAATATTATTGGTAATATTAGCCTCTACGATCGCAGTGTATTCATATAATTGTTCCACTTCCTGCGTTGTTACCTGCTCAACTCTTATTTTTACTTTTTCCCTAGGAGCTTCGTCGGCCGGTTTTTTCTTCGCAGAACAGGATGATAACATTAACAATGCTATAAATACAGCAAATAACGAATTACTGATTCTTCTTTTCATCTCTCAATTTGTTGTTTTGTATATTACTATTTTAATTGTTTCCTAAAATCTTTTCTAAATCTGCATAGGCAGCTAAATAATTGTATATGGACTGGTTATACGCCAGTCTGGAGGAAGTGAGTGCCAATTCCGCAGAACTGAGATCCAGCCATGTGGACATTCCGATCTCATATTGTTTCTGGGCTATGCTGTAAGCTTTTTCAGCCTGGATAACCGTTTCTTTATTGGACGTTAATTCTTCTATCGCTGTGGTGATTTGATTGATCGAATTCCGGACATTTAATTTCATGGTTTCTTCCAGATATTGTTTCTGGTCTTCAAGGCTCTGGATATTAAGTTTGTTGGATTTAATTTTATAAGCTGTTCCAGCCCACGAAACGATCGGGATGGTCAATCCTACCGCAACATAAGAATAAGGAAACCAATTATATTCCTTAAACTTTAAATTGTCACTCATGCTTCCGATCTGCCACCCGCCCGACAAGGCTAAGTTGGGAGCTGCGGAAGAAATAGTAAGTTTCTGCGCCGTATTCAATTGTTTCAGGGAAATTTCCAACTGGGCCAGGTCCGGATTGTTTACCAGGGAAAGATTGTCTATGGACGGTATAGGTTTCGACAACATTTCGGCTTCAAAATCCTCCAGCCTTCCTTCAAACACAAAAGGTTCACGGATATCTACACCAATTAAAACTTTAAGCATCATAATGGAAAGTTCGAGTGCATTTTCAGCGGATTTAATATTCGGGATCTGGTTTTTTACCTGTACTTCAGCTCTTAATTTATCAAATTCCGAAGCGAGTCCCTGTTCATATTTCTGGTTAATATTATCGAAATTCATCTGCACATTATTGTAATTAAGCAATAATACTTCATATGAATTTTGTGCCAGAAGATAATTATAGTAAGCCTTTTTTACTTCGTTAATTAATGATATCCTTGAAGAACGGGCATTCTCCAGCGCCAGTTCCACATCAAGCTGCGATAATTTTACATTATACCACAAGGCAGGTACAACGACGGGCAGAGAAGCGGAGAATCCCGCATTCCAGCTGTTGGCGGTACCTACTTCCATTTCCATTGGTGTTCCCATCATGTCTATAGCCATTTTCTGCTTTTGTATGGTATGGTTATAACTGCCTGAAGCCGAAATGTCGGGAAAAAGTGCAACGATCTGTTCCCGCTTATAATTCTTTTTAACTTCGATATCCCTGCCGGAAATCCTCATCGTAGGATTTTCGCTTAAGGCAATCTCAATGGCTCTGTCTAGGCCGATTCTGATACTGTCCTGGTTCTCCTGGGCAAAACCGGATAATGGAATGGACAAAATTGCCATCATCATGATTGCGGAAAACTTCTTCACTGTGATAATTCTTCTGTTAATCTTCCTGGGTACTTTCATGGTGTATCTTTCTTTAATCACTAATATTACGTTCAAAATAGCTCAATCAAATTAAGGCGGCAAAAATAGCGATTTTAAAAATACCGGAAGGGTGAAGCATTATGTAATTGGTTACTTTTTCAATGTATTTAGGGAGATATTCAAGTAACGGGTGACTTTATTCAATGTAAATTTTATACTATTTTGGGACCTCGTAATAATAAAAAATCCTGATGTAATGATCAGGGATTATTTATATAAAAAGTCGGCGACATAGTAATATATCGCCGACCAAATTACGGGCTTGTGTTAGACACATATCTATTATTAGTAAATAATAGCCTTAGTTTTTAATAATCTTAAATCCAAGTACAAGATTAATCATATTTTGTGTCCACCAGGTTGAACTGTTTTCATTAACGGTGGAATTATATTTTGTACCTGAAAAGTCATACCGCGCATCCAGAGAGAATCTCCAGAAGTCAATTCCGATACCTGCCTGTGCTCCAATCTGTATTTTACTGAGAGGATTGCTGTTTCTGGGTTCTTTCAGGGAGTTGTCTATAAGAATACCCAATCTCGGTCCGATAAATACCCTGAAATTAAAATTTTCAAAAGCAATAAATTTATAACCGAACAATAAGGGAATATCAATATTATGGGTTTTGAATTTGAAATTGTTTTCTATTTCTTCGAAAGCTCCCCTGAAAGTAGAACTTCTAAAAGAATAATGTGCTTCCGGCTGGAAGTAAAAATTCGTTCCTAATCGAAAGAAGATACCGGCATCAAAGCCGGGTGCCAGTTTTGTCCTGTCGTTTATATTTGATAAATTCACTCCTACCTGGGGTCCGAAAGTAAATTGTGAATATCCGGTGAAGGCAACCATGGAGAGTAGGACGCATAAAGTAATGTGTTTAAAGATTTTTTTCATATTACCATTATTTAATGTTATTACTATAATTCGGTTTGATTTAAGTGAGGCCATATCGTAAAAGATGACCAAAATGCCTGAAAATAACAATGAATATTAAAGGTATGTTCATTTGATAAATATAATTTTTTATTAAATATTTATGATTTTTATATTTTATAATGTGATTTTTATTTGAATGGAAAACGATGTTTCCCGGTGATAGAAAATAAGTTATTTTAAGACGATAAAATTGTATCGGGAAAGGCGTAAATATTGTATTAAAAAAATATTTCTTTAAAATCCTAAAATATAAATTCAGTAAATAACCCATATGGGACCTTTAACTACTGTATTTATTCAGGAAATTATTTGCTATTTCATTACGTTTTTGGGTATTTTTGTAATCCGTAAATACACTACGGTATTTGTTGAATAAAACCTTATAAAGTGTTTTGGAAGAAATTTAAAATTTTTATATCACAACATTATCAAAAGATTGCGGTTTATCTGGCTGCTTTCCTTTTACTGTTTCTGGGCGGTTTGAGGTTTAATCCGCTAAGCGCCCTCTTCATTTCCCTCGTAGATACCCTTTGCCTTATCCTGCTTTCTTCGGTATTTAACTGGTTGTTTTCGAAAAAGAGTTTCAAATTCCGTTTAACCAATGTCCTGGCGATCATTCTTATCCTGTTTATTTCCATTCAGCTGTTGTTTTTAATTGAATACTTTATCTGGGACAGGCTTTTCTTCTATGACCACACACTCCGGGTTCCGTATGCCATGTTTAAGGATATTTTTATCGTACTGGGAGCTTTTATTGCCTCTTTGATCACTTATTCGAATAAGCAGAGAAAACAGACCGAGAAACTTGATTTTGAGAAACAGGCCCTGGAATTGAGGTTTTTAAAATCCCAGATTAACCCGCATTTTGTTTTTAACGTACTTAATAATATATATACATTAGTTTATACTAAAAGCGACCAGGCACCGGAAGCCGTTTTAAAACTGGCGGATATGCTTCGTTATGTAACCGATGAGTTTCAGGTGGATACTATTCCGATTGAAAAGGAATTAAAGTATATTGAGAATTACATCGATCTTCAGATTATGAGGATCGGCCATCACGACAATCTGACCATCGAATACGATATCGATGATTACGGAGTCCGTATTCCCCCCATGATTTTGCAACCTGTAATTGAGAACAGTTTTAAATACAGTGATATCGATACCAACAAAAACGGACAGATTTTTTTCAGTCTAAGAATTAAAAATAACCATCTGACCTTTACCGCTTTTAATACCAAAAAAAATATCATAGCCAGTAATAAGGAATTCCGCAAAGGAGTCGGGATATCCAATATTGAACAACGGCTTAAATTATATTATAAAAAGGGCTATTCCATCTTGATCGAAAATGAGAAGGATAGCTATAAAATACAGATAAATATTAATTTATCGCAGAATAAATTTACAAGTGATGAGAAAGTATAACGTGCTTATAGTGGATGATGAAAAACTGGCCAGGACTTTACTGTCCGATTATGTGGAAAAAATTCCGCAACTAACCCTGGCCGGAACTTGTGCGAATGTGCTGGAAGCGATGCCGGAATTAAGATCCAAGGCAATTGATATTCTACTGACCGATATCGAGATGCCGGACATCTCCGGAGTCGAAATGGTGCGCAACCTGAATAATATACCGGCCATCATCTTTACTACTGCTTATTCGGAATACGCGGTGGAAAGCTTTGAACTGAATGCCGTCGACTATCTTTTGAAGCCTATTTCTTTTCCGCGCTTTGTGCAGGCCATCAATAAAGCCACCGAAAAGATAGATGCCAACGCTATTCCTTCCACCATCATTAAAGGTACTGATTCAGCTACCGACAGGAAAACCTATATTTCAATAAAAGCCGATTATAAAATCTATAAGGTGAATTTCGATGATCTTATCTATATAGAAGGGCAGAGTGAATATGTAACTTTTCACACTACCCATCGAAATATTACTGCTTATTACGCTTTGAAAAACTTAGAGGTGGAATTACCCGAGACCCGTTTTATCCGGGTGCATAAATCTTACATCGTATCTATTCCCCATATTGAATATATTGAAGGGAATATGCTGGTCGTGGCCGGAAATAAAATCCCGATCGGCGGCAATTACAGGGAAGCCGTTTCCCAATTGCTAAGTTAACATCTCATTATTCAGAAAAAGTTTTAGTAATCTTTTTCGAATCGATTTCTCCGTATATCCAAATTACAACATATTCCGAGTCATCGCTTTTAACCAATAGCACAAAATCACTTTCTTTATTTTTGAACGGCTTTTTATAGATCTCGATATTATCGCCGCCATCCCTGGCCTGAAGCAGGATCTCAAAGTTTTCTTTATTCATTACTTTTTTCACATCCCCATCCAGTGCTTTATTGAGTGCTTCCCTTTTTTGCAGGGTATTTTTGTCGACATCCGAATCGTCGGTGCTTGCTATGATTTTAAGTGATTTAATACCGGAGGTCATATCTTTTAAATTATCATTTAAAGCAAACATGTCAACTGAGGATATCATGCTTTCTCCGATGGAAACTACCGTATATTCTTCTTTTGCGGAATAGTGATCGAATATCTTTTCCAGCGATTTGTTTTGGGAAAATACCGAAAGCTGTGTGAAAATCCCAAGTAGAATAACAAAAAATGTTTTTTTCATAATTATTTGAATTTAAGTATTTGTATTACTCCGGAAGATCTTCATTTTTATTCTTTCCGGAAATGACGGGTATTTTATTTAAAATGGAAAGGTTATTTTTAAGTATGGACGAGGTTTTGGCTATATAAGTGTTCGCATACTCCACGGCCATTTCCTCGTCGTCGATATATTGGTTCCGGATGACAAGATAAGTATCGGACCGGGTGGTTTTATGGAATAAAGGAGTGATCAGGACCAGGATTGCGATACAGGCTGCAGCCAATGTTCCCGCGATAATCCATATTTTCCTGATATTTCTTTCCTTATTTCGTTTTATAGGTATTACCGGAAAGTCAATAAATTCCCGGGCAAGATCGCTATCTTCTTTTTCTGATGCAAAATATTCAAACATTTTCCGGTAGGGAAGATGTTCCGGCTCTATTTCTCCGCTATTGAAATAGTCCGTCAGTTGTTTTTCTTCTTCCAGGGTTGAAATACCATCCAGGTATTTATCCACAAGTATTTTTATCGGACTCTCCATCATTATGCGCGATTTAAATTTGTATCAAGAGCTGTGAGCTGTTCTCTAATTTTTTTTCTGGCCCGGGAAAGATTGGCAGTTACGGCATTTTCGGTGATAGACATGATAAAAGCGATCTCATTGATATCTAATCCTTCGATATCCCTGAGCCTCATAATGCTTCTTTGCATTTCCGGTAAACGACCGATCATCTGGCCAATAAGTTTCATGAGGCTTTTCTGTTCTATTTTTTCCAGGGTACCCGGTCCTGCTGATGGCAGGTCTGTCATTAACGTATCAAAATGAGTTTCGGAACGTAGCGTGTCCAGACATAAGTTTCTCATGGATTTTAATGCGAAATTCTTCAAATTTTGAATATTTTCAAGTTTATTACGTTTTTCCCACAGTTTAATATAGAGTTCCTGTAAATGATCTTTGGCGGCATCTTCTTCTTTTAATATGGAAAAAGCCATTTGATATAATGGTACCGATAAAGGATGGAGTTTTGACATGAATATTACCTGGTCCATTTAAGAATTTCTTGGTTACAAATATAAGACGAAATATGGATGCCAATTCTTACATCGGATTTTAAAATTATTTTTAATTCATCAGACTGTCCGGGCAAAATACCCTGATAAATACCGATTTCAGTAAAATATTTATTACTTTTGCAACTTTCTTAAAAATATATATTATGACGAAAATATTAGGAATCGGGAATGCGTTGGTTGATGTGATCGTTTCAATTGACGATGAAAAAATACTGGACCGGTTTTCACTGAAAAAAGGTGGCATGGAAATGATCGACAGCGATACGAAGCGCGCAATTCATGATACCATCCGGGATATGGACCAGGTCACCGCCTCAGGAGGATCCGCATCAAATGCTATTCACGGGTTGGCACGCTTGGGCGCGCAAACCGGATTTATTGGGAAAATCTCCGGCGATAAGGCAGGGGAATTTTTTCGATCGGATCTTGATCGCAGTAATATTACCGGACATATGATAGAATCGGACCTGGACACCGGTATCGCCACAACCATCATGACCCGTGATGCTGAAAGGACTTTCGCTACATATTTGGGTGCTGCAGCCAGTATGTGTCCCGAAGAAATAGATAAGGATATATTCAAGGATTACCAGTATATCCTGGTGGAAGGATATCTGGTTTTTAACCATGATCTGATATTACGGGTTTGCGAGTATGCGAAAGAGCATCAGCATAAAATAGCCATGGATATGGCCAGTTATAACGTAGTGGAATTGAACCGTGATTTTATTAAATTGTTATTAGAGAATTACGTGGATATAATATTTGCCAATGAGGAGGAAGCGAAAGCTTTTACAGGCAAGGAAGAAAGAGAAGCCCTGGAAGAACTTTCGAAGTATTGCGAGATCGCGGTAGTGAAACTGGGCGCAAAAGGGTCGATGGTTAAGGCTGAAGGTAAGGTCACCACGATACCTTGTTATCCTGCAGAATGTATCGATACGAACGGAGCCGGGGATATTTATGCAGCCGGTTTTTTATATGGATTAATGAATCATTATCCTGTTGAAAAAGCAGGAGCCCTAGCCTCAAGACTTTCGGCTGAACTTGTGGAAACAGTGGGTGCGAAACTATCCGACCGGCAATGGGAGAAATTACGTGAAGAATTAAAATTATAGAATCTTAAAATTAAATTTAATGAGAATCCGGTTTATACTTTTTTTTAGCTTGCTTGTGTTCACAGGTTCATTGAGTAAAGCACAGAAGATAGGAGTTGATCTTTCTAAAGATACCTATATTTTTGCTATTAAAGGGAATGATACCTTGCGACTGGATAAATATGAGGGTTTAAATCGTGGGAACAATCCTTCTCCGGCTATGATCTACGTTTTCGGTGGCGGTTTTTTTACAGGTGAAAGATATTCCGAAAGTTTTCTTCCTTATTTTAAATTTTTTACGGATCAGGGGTATACCGTGTTCTCCATCGATTACCGTTTAGGTTTTAAGAATGTAAATATTGAGGGTAAACCCGGTATAAAAGACTTTATTGCTCTTTTCGAGAATACGATTTATATGGCCGTGGAAGATCTTTTAGATGCGACACGGTTTATCCTGGAACATGCCGATGAATGGAATATCGACAGGGAGAAAATCGTGACTTCGGGTTCCAGCGCCGGCGGCATTACGGTTTTGCAGGGAGGATATGAGATCAGTACCCGAAGTGAAAGGGCCCGGAGAGTGCCCGATAATTTTAATTACGCCGGTATCATTTCTTTTGCCGGCGCCATATACAGTAATCAGGGTAATTTGAAATGGAGCGCTAATACGGCCCCCATTCAGCTTTTTCACGGCGATGCCGATAAAAACGTCCCTTATAACAGGGTGAAATTTTGTAAACTGGCATTCTTCGGATCCAAAAATGTGGCTAAACGTTTAGAAAAATATGATCTTCCTTATTATTTCTATACGGAGGTAAATACTGATCACCGGGTGGCAGGAACCCCCATGAGCGACAATCTGGAAGATATCCAGATCTTTTTGGATAAATATGTAGCCCGGAAAAAACCACTTCAAACCGTTGTAACAGTGGATCCACTCGACAGACCTAAGGTCAAAAAGAATTTTAGTATCTTTGATTATATCAGGGCTAATTTCCAGCCCGATCAAAATTGATCTTATTTATTCGATATTATCCATAGAAAGGAATTTAATAACCTCTTCTTTTCGTTGATTTGGGTTATTATCACACCACCTTATTTTTATAAAATCCCGATTTCCTGTTTCTGGTCTATTTCCAGCACGGTTCATAATAAAATATATCCTTTCTAATCTAAATGGATTGTTTATTTTTCAAACATTTAATAATTAATTTTGTTAAGATTATACAAATTTGTTTATGCAGAAAAATATTGCCTTTTCATATATGGGAATGCTAAAATAAATAAAACAGAAATATAATCAATATTTGGATATTATATTAAATGTTAAAAATATAATAATATATACAATAAAAAAATTTAAATTAATAATTTAAAATAATACTGTTATGATTAATCACAAACTATTTTACGTCAAAAAAAAGATGCCGTTTTTGATTCTGACGACACTCTTTCTTCTCCCTCTATTTATGGGATTAAGAGCCCAGAACTCTTCACAATGTATGAATCTGAATCAGATAAATAACTTATATGGAAAATCCCAATCGGAAACAAGGGATTATTTTAACCGTAATAATTGGGTAAATGTATCGGAGACTCAAAACTCTTCTACATGGACTAAACAACAGGATGGAAAAGAAAATGTAATTTCCGTTCAATTCCAGGATAATAAATCGGCTGTTGTTGATATTCAGGCAAATCGTGATTGTTATTTTGACCTGTTACGGGAAGTGATCAGGGATAATGATTATACAGCCGACCAGAACAGAAGTGACCAGAGTGGGGCACGGGATGTATTCAGGAATAATAAAAATCAGGAAATAGTTTTTTCGCGTCCTACAGATTCTCCGGACAAATTTTCTATAGTTTATCATACCGGTAACAATAACCAGGATAATACAGCTTATCAGTCCGGACAGCAAAATCAACTATCACAGCAAATCCAAAGTCAACCAGATTCGAGGAGAAATGATCAGTATGAAACGGCAGCTAATCGTTCCGGCCAGGAAAATACTTCCATAAACCAAAATAATAACGCCGCTTCTCAAACCGTGGCTATGTCTGCATCTCCTTCGGCACGTAATGATCAGGATAACCGGAACAGTCAATCCGGACAAAACCAGCAAAATCAATATGACCGGAATAACCAAAATAACCGGAATGATCAAAATCAGCAACAAGGTCAAAATAATCAGGATTATAACTATAACCAGGGACAATCGCAACAGGCGATGTCTACTGATATGAACCGTTCAGGTCAGGACAACCGGAATGATCAAAATCAACAACAAGGTCAATATAATCAAAATAATCAGGATTATAACTATGGACAGGGACAATCGCAACAGGCGATGTCTACTGATATGAACCGTTCAGGTCAGGACTACCGAAATAACCAATCCGGACAAAATCAACAAAATCAATATGACCGGAATAACCAAAGCAGTAGGAATGATCAAAATCATCAACAAGGTCAAAATAATCAGGATTATAACTATAACCAGGGACAATCCCAACAGGCGATGTCTACTGATATGAACCGTTCAGGTCAGGATAACCGGAATAACCAAAACAATTGGAATAATCAAAATCAACAAGGTCAATATAATCAAAATAATCAGGATTATAACTATAACCAGGGACAATCGCAACAGGCGATGTCCACAGATATGAATCGTTCAGGTCAGGATAACCGAAATAACCAATCCGGACAAAATCAAAATCAATATGACCGGAATAACCAAAACAACCGGAATAATCAAAATCAGCAACAAGGTCAAAATAATCAGGATTATAACTATGGACAGGGACAATCGCAACAGGCGATGTCTACTGATATGAACCGTTCAGGTCAGGACAACCGAAATAATCAATCCGGGCAAAATCAACAAAATCAATATGACCGGAATAACCAAAACAATAGGAATGATCAAAATAGACAACAAGGTCAAAATAATCAGGATTATAACTATGGCCAGGGACAATCGCAACAGGCGATGTCCACAGATATGAACCGTTCAGGTCAGGATAGCCGGAATAACCAAAATAA
>ERZ809224.967-NODE-967-length-23192-cov-5.638760_pt1 | contig 23192 bp, 15 predicted proteins | sample MGYA00520513_ERZ809224 | MGnify/ENA primary metagenome ERZ809224 (study PRJEB31576, sample SAMEA3212658) | Homo sapiens | biome: human-gut; feature: human gut; material: fecal | place: Sweden | collected 2012 ... | reverse complement strand
GGGTACTGTGGCAACTACGGTTATCGGCGTTATGAAGGGTGCAGCTTTTGTGCGTGTGCACGATGTGAAGGAAAATTATCGGGCGCTGAAAATGACAGAGGCCATTCTCGGCAGAAAGTAGGAAGCATATGGATACAATTCATATCAGGGATCTTGAGGTTTTTGCAAACCACGGAGTTTACCCGGAGGAAAACAGGCTGGGGCAGAAATTTGTCGTGTCCGCGGATTTGTCAGTGGATACAAGAGAGGCAGGACGGACAGACGATCTGGAAAAATCAGTAAATTATGGGGAAGTCAGTCTCACTGTTCAGAAATTTCTGAAAGAACACACCTTTAAGCTGATTGAGGCTGTTGCAGAAGGTCTGGCGGAAAAATTGTTTTCTGATTATCCGCTGGTTCATGGCGTGCGTCTGGAGATTCAAAAACCCTGGGCGCCGGTAGGATTGCCGCTTCGAACTGTTTCAGTGGAAATCAGACGTTCACGTCACAGAGTATATATCGCCCTTGGCTCGAACATGGGAGAAAAAAAAGCATACCTGGATGAAGCGGTATCAAAGCTTTCAGCTCTTGCAGGCTGCAGTGTAAAAAAAGTGTCAGACTGGATTGCGACGGCGCCTTACGGTGTAACAGATCAGGCGGAGTTTTTAAATGGCGTGCTGGAGCTGGAAACTCTTTTGACACCGCAGGAGCTGCTGGATGAGCTTCATGCGATAGAGGCAGAGGCACACCGTGAGCGGATTCTGCGTTGGGGACCGCGCACGCTGGATCTGGATATTTTGCTTTATGATAATGAAGTGATTGACACGGAAAATCTGCATATTCCACACATTGATATGCAGAACCGCTATTTTGTGCTGGAGCCTTTAAGCCAGATAGCGCCCTGGGTGCGGCATCCGGTTTTGAACAAAACGATTGAGCAGCTAAGGAGAGAATTAGATGGTGGACTTACAGGAACTGAGAAATGAGATTGATGCGATTGACAGGCAGATGACGGAGCTTTTTGAAAAGCGTATGAGAATCAGCGGTCAGGTGGCGGAGTACAAGATTAACACCGGAAAAAAGGTGTTTGACAGAGAGAGGGAGAAAAAAGTCATTGAGAAGGTCAAAGGACTGACACACAATGATTTCAACAGACATGGCATTGAGGAGCTGTTTCAGCAGATTATGGCTATGAGCCGCAAGCTGCAGTATCAGCTTTTGGCAAAAAACGGTGTGATAGGCAGACTGCCGTTTATCAGTGTGGACAAACTGGAAAAAGATAATGTGCGTGTGGTATATCAGGGAGTGGAAGGGGCTTACAGCCAGGCAGCTATGCAGGAGTATTTTGGGGAGAATGTCAATTCCTTCCATGTGGAGCACTGGCGTGACGCTATGGAGGCTATTGCAGAGGGGTCCGCTGATTATGCGGTGCTTCCCATCGAAAATTCAACGGCGGGCAGTGTCAATGACATGTATGATCTTCTGGTAGAGTTTGAAAATTATATTGTGGGAGAGCAGATCATCCGCTGTGAGCACTGCCTTCTGGGAATGCCTGGAACAAAGCTTTCTGATATTAAAACAGTATACTCTCATCAGCAGGGGCTTTCCCAGTGCAAAACATTCTTGTCGGAGCACAGGGAATGGAAGCAGGTACCTCTTGAGAATACGGCGATTGCGGCAAAGAAGGTAGCGGAGGATCAGGATATTACCCAGGCGTCCATATCCAGCGCATTTGCGGCAAAATGTTTTGGACTTGAGGTGTTGCAGGAGAAGATATACAGCAACACGGCCAATTCCACCCGTTTTATTATTGTGACGAATCAGCGAATTTTTCAGAAGGACGCAGGCAAAATCAGTATCTGTTTCGAGACACCTCATACCAGCGGATCTTTGTATAATATTTTATCACATATTATTTATAACAATCTGAATATGTTTGGCATCCAGTCCAGACCCATCACGGGGCGTAACTGGGAATATCGCTTTTTCATAGATTTTGAGGGAAATCTGAACGACAGCGCTGTGAAAAATGCGCTGAGAGGTATCAGGGAAGAGGCCACAAATTTAAAAATACTTGGTAATTATTGACAGAAAGGCTGCAGAAATATGTTTCGCATAGATGAATTGATTGTATACAGAGATTATGAACAGGGACAGGAAGACATTTTAAAGGATATGGCGTTTATTGTTGATGAGCTGGAAAAAGGCTGCGGAGACTGCAAAAATGTAAGAGGGCGTTACTACGCATGCATCCACAGGCTGACAGAGCTTGCAGGGCTCTATGGCTTTACAGGCAATCTGTGGCATTGCTATCTGACCTGGCTTTTGGTGAACAACGAAAACGTGTTCAGCCATGCCAGCGAAATTCGGGGAGCCGTGGAGGGCAGTATCAATGCTCTTGTAAAGCATGATTTTGAAATTTTCATGGAACTCTATGCTCTGGATTTTGACAGGCTGGAAGAGGAGCTTACTGCTCATTGTTTCTGTATGATAGAGAATTACGTAAGTGGAGCGGCAAACGGCAAGATATTCAATGAGCGTATTCGTGACCGTATCTGCAGACTTAGCGTTAAGCTCGCAGGGGCTGCCGATGTGAATGAATTTATGGAGGATATGGTTTCTTTTTATAAGGATTTCGGCGTCGGAAAGTTCGGACTTCACAAGGCATTCCGTGTAGCTCATGATGAAAACGGCGTGCAGATAGTGCCGATTACGAAGATTGCTCATGTGCATCTGGATGATCTGGTTGGATATGAGATTGCAAAGAAAAAGCTGATTGAGAATACAGAGGCGTTTGTGGAGGGACGCAAGGCGAACAACTGTCTGTTGTTTGGCGATGCCGGAACCGGAAAGTCATCAAGTATCAAAGGTATTCTGAATCAGTATTACGATCAGGGACTGCGCATTATCGAGGTTTACAAGCATCAGTTTCAGGATCTGAATGATGTGATTGCGCAGATTAAAAACAGAAACTATCGTTTTATTATATACATGGATGATCTTTCTTTTGAAGATTTTGAGATAGAGTATAAATATCTGAAAGCAGTGATAGAGGGAGGTTTGGAGAGAAAACCGGAAAATATTCTGATTTATGCTACTTCGAACAGACGACATCTTGTCAGAGAGAAATTTAGTGACAAGGAAGAGAGAAGAGATGATCTCCACTCTTCCGATACGGTGCAGGAGAAGCTTTCTCTTGTATACCGTTTCGGACTGAAGATTTTTTTCTGTGCGCCCAGCAAAAAGGAATTTCAGAATATCGTCAGCGTACTGGCGGACAAATATGGAATTACTATGCCAAAAGAGGAGCTGCTTTTAAAAGCGAACCAGTGGGAGCTGCAGTACGGCGGCCTTTCAGGACGTACGGCGCAGCAGTTTATTGACCATTTACTTGGTCAGAGGAAGGAAGTGTGAACATGAAATTGTTTGCTGCAATCGACATCGGCTCTTATGAAGTGGAGATGAAAATTTTTGAAATTTCTCCTAGAAAAGGGATTCGGGAGATTGACTGCATGTGTCACAGGATGGAACTTGGAAAGGATGCCTACCGTACGGGTAAAATCGGCGTCGAGATGGTGGAAGAGCTGTGTGAGGTCCTTCAGGATTTTGTGACGATTATGAACAGCTACAAGGTAGATGACTGCCGTGTTTGTGCCACCAGTGCGGTGCGGGAAACGAAAAACCGCACGATTTTGCTGGATTACATTAAGCGCCACACAGGTCTTGAGGTGGAGGTTATGGGAAACTCTGCCCAGCGCTTTATGGATTATAAATCAATTGCATCCAGAGAAAACGAGTTTAATTCCATTATTCAGAAGGGAACGGCGATTGTGGATATCGGCGGCGGAAGCGTGCAGATTTCTTTGTTTGATAAGGACAGACTGGTTGCCACCCAGAATATGCGTATTGGAAATCTGCGCCTGAGAGAGCGCATGATGAACGCAGGTGTCACTCTGAAGCATTATGAAACGATACTGACGGAGGTTGTTAAGCATGAGCTTTTGTCTTACAAAAAGTTGTATTTGAAGGACCGCACGATTCAGAATCTGATTGTAGTAGGAGATCATATTGGCGACGTAGTGCAGAAAACTGTCATGTCAAGGGAAGAGTTTATGAATTTCTATGAGGATGTAATTTATCGCTCAGACGAGGATGTAGCGGAGCGATACGAAGCGCCTGAGGACAGTATTTCCGTGCTGCGGCCTTCTCTTGTGATTTACCGCTGCTTTATCGAGGAGACGGATGTGGAGACGATATGGATGCCGGGCCTGCATCTGACAGACGGTATGGCCTACGAGTATGCACAGGCAAATAAAATCCTCAAAGCAGGACATGACTTTGACGAGGACATCCTGGCTGCAGCCCGCAATGCGGCAAAGCGTTATCAGTGCAGCAAATCTCATATCAAGGCGTGTGAAGAGCTGGCGGTCAATATTTTTGATAAGACAAAGAAGCTTCACGGCCTGGGGGCGAGAGAGCGTCTGCTGCTTCGAATTTCCGTTATCCTGCATGGCTGCGGCAAATTTATCAGTCTGTCAAGTGCCGGCGAGTGTGCTTATCATATTATCATGTCAATGGATCTTATCGGACTTTCCAAAGAAGAGAAAGAGATTATTGCAAATGTGGCAAAGTACAACACGGTTCCGTTTGAGGATTACGAGAAGATTGGCATTTCCAGCCTGATCACGCGGGAGAATTACCTGGTCATCACAAAGCTTACGGCGATTCTGCGTATCGTTAATTCTCTTGATCAGAGCCATAAGCAGAAATTAAAAGAGGCAAAGCTGATTCTGCGTGAGCGTGAGCTTGCGATCAACATCAGCTCTAATGATGACCTGTCTCTGGAGAAAAAGGAATTTGCTGAAAAAGCGTCATTTTTCGAGGAAGTGTTCAGTGTCAAACCGGTGATTCACCAGAAAAAAATAATGTGATTTGGATGATGGAGGTGCAATATGGGAGAAATAGATTTTACAAAGCCGGAATATTATACAAACCGTGAAGTGAGCTGGCTTGGATTCAATGATCGTATACTTGGAGAAGCGCGGGATACATCACTGCCGCTGTTTGAGAGATTAAAATTCTTGAGCATCACGGCATCCAATCTGGATGAATTTTTTATGATTCGTGTAGCATCCTTAAAAGATATGGTGCACGCGAAATATACAAAAAAAGATATTGCAGGACTGACAGCATCGGAGCAGCTTGAGATTATCTTAAAAGAGACGCATGACCTGGTAAATGTGCAGTATTCTACCTACAACCGATCTCTGATTCCGGCATTGAAAAAACAGGGGATGGAGATTGTTGAGGCACATGAAGATCTGACGGACGAACAGAAAGCGTTTGTGGATCATTATTTTGAGGAGAATGTTTATCCGGTCCTGACACCGATGGCTATGGACTCATCAAGACCGTTTCCTTTAATCCGGAACAAGACACTGAATATCGGAGCGCTGATCCGCAAGAAGAATGAGGATGGGAAGGACGGAAAGGGTGAAAAGGAGGAGCTTGATTTTGCTACCGTCCAGGTGCCGTCTGTACTGCCTCGTATCATTCAGCTTCCGGAAGGCAAAAACGGTGAGAAGCGTGTGATACTGCTGGAGGAGATCATTGAGCGCAACATCGGCCAGTTATTCCTCAATTACGATGTTGTCTGCGCTCATCCTTACCGTGTTATGCGTAATGCAGATTTGACGATTGATGAGGATGAAGCGGCGGACTTGCTGAAGGAAATTCAAAAGCAATTGAAAAAACGTCAGTGGGGAGAGGTTATCCGCCTGGAGATCGAGGACAAGATTGATAAACGTCTGCTGAAAATACTGAAAAAAGAATTTGACGTAAAGGATGCGGATATTTTTGAGATCAGCGGACCGCTGGATCTGACTTTCCTGATGAAACTGTACGGTGTGGAAGGCTTTGATGAGTATAAGGTGAAAAAATATCAGCCTCAGCCGGTTCCCGCGCTGATGAATGATGATGATATTTTTACAAACATACGCAAGGGGGACATTCTTCTGCATCATCCTTATATGACTTTTGATCCGGTAGTAGATTTTGTGAAGAAAGCGGCAAAGGATCCTGACGTACTTGCTATCAAACAGACACTTTATCGTGTCAGCGGCAATTCACCGATTATTGCGGCGCTTGCACAGGCAGCGGAGAACGGCAAACAGGTATCTGTTTTGGTAGAGCTGAAAGCACGTTTTGATGAAGAAAACAATATTATCTGGGCAAAAATGCTGGAGAAAGCAGGATGTCATGTAATTTACGGCCTGGTGGGGCTGAAAACGCACAGCAAAATCACATTGGTTGTACGCCGTGAGGAAGATGGTATCCGCCGCTATGTACATTTGGGTACCGGAAACTACAATGATTCCACAGCAAAGCTCTATACAGATTGTGGGCTTCTGACCTGCGCAGAGGCTATCGGCGAAGATGCAACGGCAGTGTTTAATATGTTGTCCGGATATTCTGAGCCTAAGCACTGGAATGAGCTGGCAGTTGCGCCTATCTGGCTGCGCAAGCGCTTCCTGAAATTGATCAACAGAGAGAAAAAGCATGCGATCGAAGGCAAGCCGGCACATATTATCGCAAAGATGAACTCACTTTGCGATAAAGAAATCATTGCGGCACTCTATGAGGCTTCCGCGGCGGGCGTGAAAATTGAGCTGATTATCCGTGGTATCTGCTGTCTGAAGACAGGCATTCCCGGGGTGAGCGAAAACATATCCGTGCGTTCTATTGTCGGCAATTTCCTGGAGCACGCCCGCATCTTTTATTTCTATAATAATGGTGCGGAGGAGCTGTATATGGGAAGCGCGGACTGGATGCCGCGAAATCTGGATAAACGTGTTGAGATAGTGTTCCCTCTGAAGGATGAGAGGATTAAAGAAGAAGCAAAACACATCCTGGATGTTCAGCTTGCAGATAACTTAAAAGCTCACATTCTGCAGGCAGATGGCAGGTATGAAAAGATTGACCGGAGAGGAAAGAAGAGGCTTCTGTGTGCGCAGGATTATTTCTGCGAGGAAGCGATTGCGAGAGCTGCAGTGCCGGTAGACCCGGTGCGGGACCGCGTGTTTATTCCGGCAGAGCATATTGAGGAAGAATAATTTGGAAAAAGAAAAACACTATGCCATCGGCTTAGCCTTTGCATAGTGTTTTTCTTTTATCATCGCACCGCAGATAAAATCGTTTCTGATATTCTTAAGGTACTTTGAAAATTTCTGTGAATGAAAAAGGATGATGCTCAGCGAATATGCTGTGCGGGTCCACGGATTAATAATGCAAAAAATATACATAATAGTACAAAAATTATCGTATATCGTGTAAAAAATTATGCAGATTTCCCATAAATGATTGACGCAACCTGCGGAACTTGTTATAGTTTAAGTATAATGATGCCCGAGATGAAAATGCAGAATGCACGGCAATTGGCAGGTATCATAGGGTCAAATATCTTTGATCCCAATATCATATCAAGAAAAGGAGGAAGAAAATGAAAAAGAGCAAAATGGGGAAATCATGGGGGATTTGCATTTTGGCATTCGCAGCGCTGCTGCTTTTCGGCATTCCGGTGTCGGCTGGTGTACAGGAGCGGGCAGGCGAATATGAAATTTATCCTACCCCGCAGGAAATTCACTATGGAACACAGAAAGTGGCGCTTACCGATGAGGTGAAGCTGTCGGTGGGCGATGAAATCGATTCCTACACACAAGAGCGTATCGCGGATACTCTGGAGGTGCTTGGACTTACGGGAAGTACATCTGCAGGAAAGGACAAGACGGAGCTTATAGTAGGAGTTTATGATTCCGGTGATGCAGCAGATCTTTATGGAAAGGCCAATGGGGCAGAGGCTTCTTTGTTTGAGAAGACGGACGCTTATATGCTGTCGGTAAAGGACGGAAAAATTGTCGTGCTGGGAAAAAATACAGACGCTGCATTCTACGGAGTGACTACGCTGAAGCGTATTTTTGAACAGATTACGGACAAAAAGATAGCAGAGCTGACGATCAAAGATTACTCGAATATACAGTTTCGAGGTTTTATCGAGGGATACTACGGCAATCCGTGGTCCATTGAGGATAGGATTGAGCTGATGAAATTCGGCGGAGAGATTAAGATGAACCAGTACATTTTTGCGCCGAAGGATGATCCGTACCATAACTCAAAATGGCGTGATCTCTATCCGGATGATAAGCTGGAGGATATCAAAAGGCTTGCAAAAGCGGGCAATGAGAGTAAATGCTTTTTTGTATGGTCCATTCATTGCTTTATGAATAACGCGTTTCGTTTTGACACGGAGGCACATTATCAAGAGGATTTTAATATAGTAACGGCGAAATTTTCACAGCTTCTGGAGGCAGGTGTGAGACAGTTTGGCGTGCTGGCTGATGATGCCGCTGCCGCAAGTCCGGCCAATACGGTCAGATTGCTGGATGACCTGGATGAATGGATCGGCGAGCAGCAGAAAATCTATCCGGATCTTAGAAGGGATATTCTCTACTGTCCGAACGATTATTACGGAAATGGGAGCAGCACGCAGTTAAAAACAATCAATCAGGCAAACCGCAATGTACATATTATGGCGACGGGCGGTAAAATATGGGGCGAGGTGACACCTTCCTTTGGCGAGAACTATTACAACAACATTGCAAGCAGTCAGGCTGAGGGACGTTACCCGTATATGTGGGTAAACTGGCCCTGCAGCGACAATAGCAAAAATCATCTGATTATGGGTGGTCAGAATACCTTCCTGCATGCGGGGACAGACGGAAGCACTTATGAGGGTATTGTACTGAATCCTATGCAGCAGTCCGAGCCGTCTAAGGCAGCCATTTTTACAAGCGCAGATTTTTCATGGAAATGCTGGGATTCCACGGAGGAAGGCGATCAGGCATGGGAGGATGCATTTAAATATGTTGATCATGTGACAGCTATTGAGTCGGATGAATCAGCAGCTCTGCGGGAAATGTCAAAGCATATGATAAATCAGGCAATGGACAGCCGTGTAACAGCCCTGCAGGAATCGATAGAGCTTGCACCGAAGCTGGATGCTTTTTGGGAAAATCTGCAGTCAGGCGGCGATATTCAGGGAGCTATTGATACAATTCGTCCGGAGTTTGAAAAGCTGAATGATGCGGCAAAGCTGTATCTGTCAGATGGGCAGAACAGACGTCTTGTATCACAGGCAGAGCCGTTCCTGAAATGTATGCGCGATATTACACAGGCTAACTTGTATCTTCTGGATGCATTGGAGGACCGGGTTCTGGAGGATGAAAATGGTGTGTGGGAAAATTTCGCAAATGCGCAGACAGCCTATGAGGATTCCAGGTCCTATGGGTTTGATTACGTGGGTGAGACAAAATATGCTGAGGTTGGCAATCAGCATATCGTACCGTTTACCGAAAAAGTGATGAAGTATGTTTCCGACATGGTGCAGCAGATTCTGGACCCGGAGCATATCAAATTTGAGACCACGCTTATTTTTCAGGTGGGTGGCAGCACAGCGGCATCCAATCTGAGCGGTGCACTGGAAAATGCTACAGACGGCAGCACGGCGACGTCCGTGATCATTCAGAGGGATCAGGTGGTCGGCGATTATGCAGGTTTGACATTTAACAAAGCAATTTCAGTAAAAAATATGGAATTTGCGTTTGCAACTACAGCCCATCCCAATGATTTCATTTATGCAGGAATTATGGAATACACAGAGGATGGAAGGACCTGGAAAGCTTTTGCCGATCAGCCTCAGAGTGAAGGCGCGGATACGGTCACATTGGAGCTTTCCGACGAAATGGTAATCAAAGGTTTCCGATTTAGAAGCACGAGTCTTGGCGGTAAGAACCGTTGGCTGGCAATACGCGAGATAACCTGCAATAAGACAGAGGCGCCTGTTACGGATGAAGTAAAATATACAGCAGAATTTGGCCGCACAGAAGGCTGGACCGTATACAGCAGCAATGAATCTTACATGACGGACGGCGATGATTCTACTGCTGTGTGGTACAATCCGACAACCTCATCGGATGACAGCAAAAAAGATTATTCGCTTGCCGGAGACTATATTTCACTGGACCTTGGCGAGGTGAAGCCGGTAGGGCGTGTACGTGCGCTGATCGGTGCGGACAGCGGCGATAAATGGAGAAATTATCATCTGGAATATTCTGCAGATAATACAAACTGGACAAGAATGGCTTCTTATACGGGCAAGGAAAGTGGTTTGGATGTTTATGAGGTAAACCTGAAAGGGGAAGCGGCCCGATACATCCGCATTGTAAATGAACAGGATGTTCACTGCTGGGTAAAATTCTGTGAGTTTTCCGCATATTCTTATGTGGAAGGCAGTGAAGGTGAGCAGATGGACTACACCAACACAACAGGCACGGATTGGAGAGTAGAATACGGCAGCGAGGTTTCCAGCATTCTGCCGATGGAAAATGCAGTGCTGCAAAAGGGTGAGTATATCGGACTGAAGCTTGACAGAATACGTGATATCACAGCGATTGCATTTACAGGTTCGGGAACAGAAAAGCTGACTCTTGAACGTTCCATGAATCAGACAGAGTGGATTTCCGGAGACGCTCATGCTGCAGCCCGCTATATCCGTCTTATAAATAATACAAACACAGCCGTCAGCTTCGATCTGGATACCTTTACGGTGACATCTGCAGAGATTCAGCCAATGGATCTGGCGGAGACAAGCATGGGCATTGACGCTTATTACGGCAGCGATGATGCGAGAAATACAAATACCACGCGCAACTGGTTTGACCAGGATCTTAATTCCAGAGCGATTTACAGCGATTATCCGGCAAAGGATGATTATATTCTGTACTCTCTGGGACAGGAAATTGAGATTCATTCCGTAAAGGTTTATGTACTGGATACGGAGATTGATTATCCGAGAGATGCAGTTCTGGAAGTGTCCAATGACCTTGAAAACTGGACAGAAGTGCTGACCATCGGTGACGGTGTGGAAAATGGCAGTGATGATGCCAGCACAGCGCCTGTTGACGCTGGCTGGAAGCATGATACGGTCGATCCGGCTTTTGCATATATAGAAAGTACAGGATTGAATGTCACGGCAAAATATATGAGAATGCGCATGACGGCAGCCTATAATCACCGTTTCGTGGCTTTAAATGAAATACGCTTAAATGACGGCGCATATATTCGCACCATCAATGACCCCACTTTTGAGACAACACCGAATGAGACGCTCGGGTTTGCACCGCAGAATCTGAATGATCTGGATCTGACTACGGCCTTCAAGCCAGACATGACAGGCAGGAAATCGGGTTCTGTGATTTATCACCTGTCAGATAGCACAAAGATCCGCAAAATCAATATCGTTCAGAGCGGTAAGGATATCAGTAATGCTTCGGTGTCCATCCGTACCGGTGAGAATACCTGGAAAAACATAGGAACCCTGGATAAGAGTCTTAACAGCTTCTACACTTATATGTATGATGATGTCTTTGACGTTAAGATCGAGTGGGGTGATGTGACACCTGTTATCTACGAGATTATTCCGCTGGAATATGCAGGCGTCGGCATTGACGAGCTGAGAGCGGAGCACCGCAGAAAGCTGGAAAGTGAGCTTGCAAAAGACAACGAGAATCTGGTTCCTGCAGCAGAGGCAGCATCGGAGGCGCAGAAGAAGCTTGCAGATGCAGAAAATCGTGCGGCAGCAGCCGGGAAGAAGCTTGCGGCAGCGGCAACTCAGCTTGAAAAGCTTGGAGCTGAGGCAGAGCTGTATGCACTGCGCGCTGAGGTAAACAGACTGGCAGCAGATGCAGCGGCAAAGAAAGCAGAAGAAGCGCAGCTTAGAGCAATTGTTGCCAATACGGAGGCACAGCTCCTGACAGCAAATGGCGACACGGCAGGCGCGGCAGCCAAAGTGGCGGAAGCAGAGGGGCTTGCGGCAGAGGCTCAGAAACAGAGAGCATTGACAGCAGAGAAAGAAAAGGCTCAGGCAGCTCTTGATCTTGCGGCAAGTGCAAAACAGACGGAGCTTGAAAATTACAAAAAGAATCCTCCGATTGCAGTTTTGCCGAAGCCGGAGGTTACAACTGTGACATACAAGAATGTCAACTATAAGATTCTGAGCAAATCAAAGAAAACAGCGGCGGTTACCGGACCAAAAAACAAGAAGCTTACATCCGTTTCCATTGCAAAGACTGTTAAAATTGACGGTGTTGCTTACAAGGTTACACAGATCAATGCGAAAGCATTTAAGAGCTGCAAAAAGCTGAAAAAGATTGTGATCGGAAGCAGCATCAAGAAAATCGGGAGCGAAGCATTTGCACAGTGCAGCAAGCTTGCAAATATCAACATGAAGAAAGTAAGCGGCCTGACTTCAATCAAAGGGAAGGCGTTCAGTAAGATCAGCGCAAAAGCCAAGATTACTGTGCCGGCTAAAAAGCTTAAGAAATACACGAAGATGTTGAAAAAAGCGGGACTTCCGAAAAAAGCCAAGATAAAAGCGTGACGTAAATCCATTATGGAAAGCGGCCCTGTTTCCGGGGCCGCTTCTTTTTTCGAATCCGGGCTGATATTTGGCCTGCCCTTACCGCGCCTGGAAATTCAGGATACTATATTTATGTAAAAATATTTATTTCATGTTGACAGCAATGCATACAGCGCATATAATAGCACTGTTAGCAAATACTGTTATCTCGCGGGAAGGAAGAAAAGAAATGTCAGAAGAAAAGACAACGCTGAACCGAATATTGAGTTCGGCAAAGCAGGAATTTATAGAAAAGGGCTTTCTGAATGCATCTCTGCGCAATATTGTCAGAAATGCCGGAGTTACGACAGGAGCATTTTACCGCTATTATGACAGCAAAGAAGCGTTGTTTTCCGCCCTGGTAGATGAGCACGCAAATTATGTCCTTAATCTGTTCAACAATACGGTAGATGAGTTTGAAAAGCTTCCGGGAAATGCTCAGACAGAAAAGATGCTGGATACGTCAGGCTTTTATCTTGCAGAATTGCTGGATTATATTTATGACCATTATGATGCATTTAAGCTGCTGATTCAATGTGCAGAGGGTACTTTTTATTCTGATTTTATACATCAGCTTGTAGTCAGAGAGGTGGAATCCACTTATAAGTATATGCAGACACTTTCCGATATGGGTTATCAGGTGGAACCTCTGAATAAGAATCTGATTCATATTATTGCCAGTGGTTTATTTGCGGGAATCTTTGAAGCGGTGGTTCACGATATGCCAAAGGATGAGGCGAGAGAATACCTTTCCCAGTTCCATCGCTTTTATGGGGCCGGATGGTCGGAGCTTTTGAATATAAAGTTCGGGAAATAAGCACCAGTTTACCTGCATAAAGGCCAAGAGCCGTCTGACATAATGTTCTGTAAAATTTTGTTCATTAGAGAAATCTTAAAAGGATTTCTCTAAAAAATAAATTGCAAGTTAGTCAAAACTAATTAAAGTAAGGAGGAAAAATGATGAAGCAAAAAGAAAAATCGGTGATAAGCTGGTTTGCCGAATTTGCGGGCACTCATAAGAATCTGTATGTGGCAAGTGTTCTGCTGGCAGCATGCGGTGTCGCGTGCAGTATCGTACCCTATGTTATTATGGGAGATATGGTTGCCGGGCTGATAGGAGGAAACAGACAGTGGGAGATCTATTTTCGTGAGGGACTTATTATGGCAATGTTCTGGATGGGAAGGGTGATTTTTCACGCCTTTTCCACCACGTGTTCGCACAAAGCCACTTTTCATGTACTGGGAAATATTCGGAAACAGGTCTGCGACAAGTTGGCGAAGGTTCCCTTGGGATTGGTGAAGGATACACCTTCCGGTTCTCTGAAAAATATTATTGTGGAACGGATTGACAGCATTGAGACGACACTGGCACATATTCTGCCGGAATTTACAGCGAATCTCCTTGCCCCTGTCGCTGTGTTTTTTTATCTCTGTGTTATTGACTGGAGAATGGCTCTGGTATCATTGATAAGCCTGCCTCTTGGACTGCTTGCCTACATGGGAATGATGATCGGATATGAGGAAAGCTTTAAAAATGCGGTGACAAAGACAAAGATACTAAATGATACGGCTGTGGAGTATATTAATGGAATCGAAGTAATCAAGGCATTTGGAAAGGCGCAGAATTCCTATGAAAAATTTAAGATTGCCGCAAAAGAAGGCGCGGATTGTTATATCGAGTGGATGCGCCGCTGTAATGTGTTTTTCAGTATTGCAATGGTACTGTTTCCGTGTACAGCAATCTCGGTAATTCCTATCGGCGGGGTATTTGTGAAGAATGGCTCTCTTGCTGTTTCTGACTTTGTTCTCTGTATTATTTTGTCACTGGGGTTGATTACACCGCTTATTACGGTGATGTCCTACTCTGATGATATTGGAAAGCTGCGGACGATTCTTGGGGAGGTGACGGATGTCCTGTCATGGGAGGAGTTAAACCGTCCGGAACAGGATCTGAAAAAACCGGATGATTATTCGGTAACACTTGATAATGTGACCTTCGCTTATAAAGAAAAGGATGTGCTGCACGGAGTCAATATGCAGATTCGTCAGGGCACAGTCAATGCGCTGGTAGGTCCGTCGGGAAGCGGCAAGTCTACGATTGCCAAACTGATTGCATCTTTATGGGATACAAAGAGCGGAAGTATTAAAATCGGAGGTGTGGACATCCGGGAGCTGTCACTGGAGGAGTATAACCGAAAAGTGGCTTATGTTTCTCAGGACAATTATCTGTTTGACGATACGATACGGGAAAATATCCGTATGGGAAGAATGGATGCCACAGATTCAGAGGTGGAAGATGTGGCAAGGAAAAGCGGATGCCATGACTTTATCATGCAGCTTGAGAAAGGGTATGATACGGTAGTCGGCGGAGCAGGGGGCCATCTTTCCGGCGGAGAACGTCAGAGAATTGCCATTGCCCGGGCTATGCTGAAAGATGCGCCGATTGTCATTCTTGATGAGGCAACAGCCTATACCGATCCTGAGAATGAAGCAGTGATTCAATCTTCCGTGGCGAAGCTGGTAAAGGGCAAAACGTTGATTGTGATCGCCCACCGTTTATCTACGATTGCGGATGCAGACAAAATTTTTGTGATTGACGGCGGCAGAATTGTAGAAGAAGGCACTCACAAAAAGCTGCTGGCCAACGGAAAGCTTTATACGAGGATGTGGGAATCCCATATCGGTGTAAAGAACGGTGAGAAAGAGGGTGGAGTATATGCTTAAAATATTTCAGAAGTTTTTTGATTTCTGCGGTGAAAATAAAAAGAAATTTTATCGTTCTCTGGTAGACGGTGTGATTCTGGCTTTTATGGAGGCTTTAAAAATTCCGGCCATAATGTTGATGATGCAGGGAGCTATCAAAGGCTCTATAACAGGAGGACTGATCTGGAAATGCTTCGGGATTCTTGTTTTTAGTATCGTGGTGGGTTCTGTGGTAAAGTACCGCGCAACGATACTGCAGTGTGAGGCCGGTTATGGAACAGCGGCAAACAAGAGGATTGAGATTGCGGAGCATCTGCGTTATCTCCCCATGGGATATTTCAATGAAAACAGTCTCGGCTATATTACCTCTGTGACAACCAACACAATGGAAAACCTTGCGGATGTTGCGACGAGAGTGGTTATGCTGACGACTCAGGGGATACTGACAACAGTTCTGATTGCGGTGCTGCTGCTTTTTTATGATTGGAGAATAGGAGTAGTATTGCTGGCAGGGATGGTGCTGTTTTTTGCGGTAAATGGCAGTATGCAGAAAAAATCTCAGAAGCTTGCTCCGAAAAAACTGCAGTCTGACACCGGCCTTGTGGAACAGGTTATCGAATATGTTCAGGGTATCTCGGAGGTGAAGGGCTACAATCTGACAGGCAAGATGGCAAAAAAGCTGAATCGGGCCATTGACAAAAATACGGATACCAATATCGAGCTTGAATTGAATTTTATTCCATATATGACTGTACAAAACGGTATTATTAAACTGACGGGAATTGTAATGACACTGCTCTCCATCTATTTGTATCTGCAGGGCAGTATGGAGCTGATTACCTGTATTGGTATGATGATCTGCTCCTTCATGGTATTTGCCAGTCTGGAGCAGGCCGGCAACTATTCTGCCCTCCTGCGGACGGTAGATGTGAGCGTGGATAAGGCGCAGGAAGTTCTGGATATTCCGCCAATGGATATCAGCGGAAAGGAGATTATTCCCAAGAATTTTGACGTAGAGCTGGCCGGAGTGGATTTTTCTTATGGCCATAAGAAAATCATTGATAATATTTCCGTAAAAATTTCGGAAAAGACAACAACGGCTATCGTAGGACCAAGCGGCGGAGGCAAGACCACACTGTGCCATCTGATTTCCAGATTCTGGGATGCGGATAAGGGAAGTGTGACTTTAGGCGGCCGAAATGTAAAGGAGTATAGCATGGACAGCTTGATGAAGAATTTCAGCTTTGTTTTCCAGAACGTATATCTGTTTCAGGATACTATCGCCAATAATATCCGTTTCGGTCAGGAGGATGCTCCGATGGAAAAAGTAATCGAGGCCGCAAAGAAAGCGTGCTGCCATGATTTTATAATGGCTCTGCCCGATGGCTACGATACGATTATCGGAGAGGGCGGTGCAAGCCTGTCCCAAGGAGAGAGGCAGCGGATTTCCATTGCGAGAGCCATTATGAAAGATTCTCCTGTGATTATTCTCGATGAGGCGACGGCAAATGTGGATCCGGAGAATGAAAAGGAGCTGGTCGATGCCATTGATGCCCTTACCAGGGAAAAGACGATATTTATGATTGCCCACAGGCTGAAAACAGTCCGGAACGCTGACCGGATTCTTGTAGTAGACAGAGGGAGAATCGTACAGCAGGGCAGACATGAAGAACTGATGCAGCAGGACGGAATTTACCGGCGGTTTGTAAAGTCGAGAGAACTGGCGGCAGGCTGGAAATTGTAGAAACAGGAAATTTTATATAGGATCAGTTAAAAGCAGGTATCAAAAATGCCTGCTTTTTCTGCTGCCGATAATTTTTCAAAGCAAAGAAAAAAAGAGCTGAGAACCATTCCCTGCTCTTTCGTATCCATCCGATTATGCTCTTTCAACTTTGCCTGAACGTAAACAAGAAGTACATACATACATTTTCTTTGTTCCACCGTTAACCTGAACGCGAACAGATTTAATGTTTGATTTCCACATTTTATTGGATCTTCTATGTGAATGGCTCACATTGTTACCGAAATGAGCACCTTTATCACAAATAGCACATCTAGCCATGACTGCACCTCCTTGACATTATATTGCCTAATTCCCTATAGGCTCACAACACTAAGTATTCTACCAGAAGCTTTGGCAGAATGCAAGTAAAAAAATAAGAAAATTCGAAAAAAGATTCAATAGTAACAAAAACAGCAAAAATATATTTTTCATATTTCCTTTTCTGTCAAAACAGGTTATAATAAACTATATGAGCAGATTTCAAGTGCTGACCTACTGAACCTGCCACCGGCAGTTTCCTCCGGATGCTTGTCAACTGAAAACTGCGTTTGAAACCGCTAACATACGCGCCCTTCATGCGCGATTATATAAACCAGGAGGTATCAATATGAAAGGAAGAATGGACACGGAACTTGGCTCTATTCTGATAGACACAGATGTTATCGCCACTTACGCCGGCAGTGTTGCCGTAGAATGTTTTGGCATCGTTGGTATGGCGGCTGTGAGCATGAAAGACGGACTTGTGAGGCTGCTGAAGAAAGACAGCCTGAAAAATGGCATTCAGGTGGTATTAAATGACAATAAAATTTCCCTGGATTTCCACGTGATCGTTGCCTATGGAGTCAGCATTTCTGCAGTAGCAGATAACCTGATCAGCAATGTAAAATATAAAGTAGAAGAATTTACCGGTATGGAAATCAGTAAAATCAACATATTTGTAGAAGGTGTCAGATCGATAGATTAAGGAGGAACCCGTTGTGGAAACAAATACAATCAATGCCGAACTTTTCGCCAGGATGTTCCTGGCAGGAGCCAAAAACCTGGAAGCAAAAAAAGAGTGGATTAATGAACTGAATGTATTTCCTGTGCCGGACGGTGATACCGGTACTAATATGACTATGACAATCATGTCTGCAGCGAAAGAGGTGGCTGCACTTGAAAATCCTACTATGGAGGTTCTTGCAAAAGCAATTTCTTCCGGCTCTCTGCGCGGAGCACGCGGAAACTCGGGTGTAATTCTCTCGCAGTTATTTCGAGGCTTTACAAAAGGTATCAAAAAATATGACGTGATAGATATTACTGTGCTGGCTGCGGCTTTCCAGAAAGCAGTCGAGACTGCATACAAGGCAGTTATGAAGCCGAAAGAGGGAACGATTCTGACTGTGGCCAAAAGCGCTGCGGACAAAGCGCTTGAGCTTGCCGAGACAGATATTTCGATGAATGATTTTCTGGCGGCTGTCATAGAGGAAGCGGATTTTGTTCTCTCACAGACACCGGAAATGCTTCCGGTACTGAAAGAAGCAGGTGTTGTGGATTCCGGCGGACAGGGGCTTGTCCAGGTACTCAAAGGTGCATATGATGCTTTTCTTGGTAAAGAAATTGATTATGCGATTGATGGCGCAAAGAGTACGGCTGCACCGGCGGGTGAAAAGACGGCGCTGCAGGCGGAGGCAGATATAAAATTCGGCTATTGTACGGAATTTATTATCATGCTGGAAAAGGAATATACAGAACAGACAGAGCTTGAGTTTAAGGCGTTTCTTGAATCTATCGGCGACTCCATCGTGGTTGTATCGGATGACGGCATTGTCAAAGTGCATGTACATACGAATGACCCTGGCAAAGCGATTTCCAGAGCTCTTACGTATGGTTCTCTTACACGTATGAAGATTGACAATATGCGCGAGGAGCATCACGAAAAATTGATCAAGGATGCCGAGAAAGTGGCTGCTCAGCAGAAATTCGAAGATGAGGAGCGCAAAAAGATCATTTTGCCTAAGCCGGTAGGGTTTATATCCGTATCCATCGGAGAGGGTGTAGGCAAGATTTTTAAAGAGCTGGGTGTAGATTACCTCATTGAGGGCGGACAGACCATGAATCCAAGCACTGAGGATATGCTGAAGGCGATTGAAGAAGTTAATGCGGAGACTCTGTATATCCTGCCGAACAACAAAAATATTATTCTCGCAGCAAATCAGGCTAAGCTTCTGACAAAAGATAAAAATGTTATCGTGATTCCTACAAAGACAGTACCGCAGGGCATAACAGCTATCGTAAGCTACAGCGCTGAGGCATCTATTGAGGAAAATACCGAAACTATGCTGGAAGAGATTAAAAATGTAAAGACTGGTCAGATTACCTACGCGGTGCGTGATACGCATATTGATGATAAAGAAATCAAAGAAGGTGATATCATGGGTATCGGCGACCATGAAATCCTTGCTGTAGGCAAAGACATTACACAGGTTACGCTGGAAACGATAGGGCTTATGGATGCAGAGGATGCGGAGCTGATTACTGTATATTACGGAGCGGACACAAAGCCGGAGGATGCAAAAAATCTGGAGAAGCTTCTGACGGAGAAATATTCGTCATGTGATGTGGAGGTTTATTCGGGAGGACAGCCTATCTACTATTATGTGGTTTCGGTTGAGTAAAAGTTCGTTTAGTGAAGATAAATGAGCCGGGGCTGCCTGCACTGCAAAGGAATATGCAGTGCAGCAGCCCATTTGCTGTCTTTGACGGCAAATGCGGCGGAATGGAGATTTGTATGAATGAAACGTCGCCACTCACAGACTTAAAAGGCATTGGTGAAAAGACCGCAAAACTGTTTGAGCGGATCGGTGTGACAAACGTTGGAGAACTGCTTCATTATTTTCCGAGGGATTATGAAAAATATGGAGCGATACAACAGATTGATAGTGTCTGCGACGGAAAAACGGCAGTTGTTTACGGAAGATTTTTAAAGCCTCTGGCCGTTCAGCGCGTGAAGCATCTGCAGATTGTGTCCGGAAGTTTTAGCGATGGCAGCGGGAAGCTGCGTGTCACCTGGTATAACATGCCCTATTTGCGGAATACATTAAAAGCAGGGGCTTTTTATGTGCTTCGGGGGAGAGCAGTAAAGAAAAAGCAGCAGTTGGTGTTGGAACAGCCGGCTGTTTTTTCCCTGGAAGCCTATCAGGAGCTGGAGAATCGCCTGAAACCAGTGTATCCGCTTACAGAGGGGTTGACAGGTAAAAGTATTGAGAAAGCAGTACGCCAGGCTCTGGATAAAGTTACGTTGTCCAGAGAGTTTCTGCCTATAGATATAAGAAAAAAGTATCACCTGGCAGAATACAACTTTGCATTAGAGCAGATACATTTTCCAGACAATCAGGAACAGATGTTTCTGGCAAGGCGCCGACTTGTTTTTGACGAATTTTATATGTTTATACTTGCATTGAGACAGCTAAAAAGTGCAAGAGAAAAACTCAGGCAGTCTTTTGGAATGAAAAAAGTGTCTCGCACCGATACGATCATAGAAAATCTGGATTTTTCGCTTACAGGCGCACAAAAAAAGGTTTGGGCCGAGATTGAGAGAGATATGACGGGGGAGTATCTCATGTCTCGTCTGATACAGGGTGATGTAGGTTCAGGAAAAACCATACTTGCATTTCTGGCACTTTTTCTGGCGGCGGAAAACGGTTTTCAGGGATGCCTTATGGTGCCGACTGAGGTATTGGCAGTCCAGCATTTCGAGGCAGTCCACGCACTTATAAAAAAGCAGGGGCTTCCCTGGCGGGCGGAGCTTCTTACCGGTTCCATGACAGGGAAGGAAAAGCGGGAGGCCTGCACGCGTATTTCTGAGGGAGAGGCGGATATTATCATCGGAACTCATGCAGTATTTCAGGAAAAAGTGGAATATAAAAATTTAGCTCTGGTTATTACGGATGAACAGCATCGTTTCGGCGTACGTCAAAGAGAGGCACTTTCAGAGAAAGGAAGGATGCCGCATGTGATGGTTATGAGCGCGACACCAATTCCGAGGACGTTGGCGGTTATCCTTTATGGCGATCTGGATATTTCTGTAGTAAATGAACTTCCGGCCAATCGTCTTCCGATAAAAAACTGTGTGGTTGACACTTCTTACCGTCCAAAAGCATATCGTTTTATAGAGCGTCAGGTGGCCGAAGGGCATCAGGTTTATATTATCTGTCCTATGGTGGAGGAAAGTGAGATCATAGAAGCAGAGGATGTGATTTCTTACACGGAAAATTTAAAAAGTGTTTTGGCGCCTGAAATACGTGTAGCATATCTGCACGGTAAAATGAAATCAACTGAGAAAAACGAGATCATGGAACGTTTTTTAAAGCGGGAAATTGATGTCCTTGTCTCTACTACTGTCATTGAAGTAGGGGTCAATGTACCGAATGCCACCGTGATGATGATTGAAAATGCGGAGCGTTTTGGTCTGGCGCAGCTTCATCAGTTACGCGGACGCGTTGGGCGCGGAGCGGCGCAGTCTTACTGTATTATGTGCTATGGCATGAACAGCAAAAAGACAAAGGAACGGTTGGAAATTCTGAATAAATCAAACGATGGTTTTTTTATAGCCAGCGAGGATCTGAGACTACGCGGTCCCGGAGATCTTTTCGGTATCCGCCAAAGTGGTGTGCTGGCATTTCGCATTGGAGATGTGTTTCAGGATGCAGATGTACTTCAGGATGCAAATGAGGCAGTAAATGACACAATAAGTGATGATGAGTACCCGGATGGTGAAAAATATCAGGTATTGAGTGGAGCTTTACGACATTATATGCACAAAGATTTGTACAATCTGAATTTGTAGTTGCCAATTTTCGGGATTTGGTATATTATCTTAACTGCAACTAAAAATTAGTTTTGAAATGTTTTCGATGAGGAGGAAAATATTATGGCTAATCGTAGAGTGACAAAGAAAGTTGCTGCAGCAGCAGAAAAGGCAGCAGTTGAAAGTAAAGAAACCGCAAAGGCAGCAGCAAAAACTGTTGTAAAAGCAGCAGAGAAAGAGGCAGCTCCTGTAAAAGAGGCAGCTCCTGTAAAAGAGGCAGCTCCTGTAAAAGAGACAGCGCCAGTGAAAGAAGCTGTTCCGGCAAAAGAAGAGACAGCAGAGAAGACAGAGCCAAAGAAAACAACGATCAGAAAAACAGCAGTGAAGGAAGAATTTGTACTGGAGTTTGGAGGCAAACAGGTAACGCAGGAAGATATCATTAAAAAGGTAAAAGATAACTGGACTAAAGTTCAGAAGAATAAAATCAAAGATATTAAGAGTTTAAAAGTATTCCTGCAGCCTGAGAATGGATGTGCTTATTATACTGTTAATGATGAAGGAAACGACGACTACAAGGTAGAGCTTTAAGAGGGGCAAACAAAAAATTCCATAGCCCGTAAAGCAATAAAAAGCATATCTGAGAAAGCATTCGCTGTAAACAATAGAAAGCACGCTGCGCGAGCCTTTTATTGTCACGAATAAAAAATCTGCTCAAAAGGCAGATTTTTTTGTTGCGCATACAATAGCTGCAGCCATTTTGTGAAGCCTTGGAGACTGCCGCGATAACCAGGATGCTCGAAAGACGTGTTTTGTCCGATTCATGGCGATAAAAATTTACAAAATATGATCAGATGTCATATAATGTCACGTTTTGAAACACTTTCCAGTTTATATTTTTGTAAAATCCACATACTAGCATTGCAATAAAACATTGCACCTAAAAAAGAAAACAAAATAAAAAACAGAACAAAAAAGAAAAAAGTTTCAAAGGAGGCATTTAATTATGGCAAATCGTTCATCTAACACAGCAGCAGTACCAGAAGCAAAGGGAGCACTTGACAGATTCAAAATGGAAGTAGCAAGTGAGCTGGGAGTACCTCTGACAGACGGCTACAACGGAAACCTGACCTCTAAACAGAATGGTTCCGTAGGCGGATATATGGTTAAGAAAATGATCGAAGCGCAGGAAAGACAGATGTCCGGTGCAGCAGGCATGGGCGCAGCATCTGGTATGGGCGCAACATCCGGTATGGGCAGCACAGGAACAGGTACGCAGCTCTAAGATTATCAAAATGCAATAAAATCAGCTTTATATCAATGTGTTAAGCTAAAGCAAGAAAGAGAGAAGGATGAGAATCTTTTCTCTCTTTCTTTGTCAGGGCATGGCCCTGTTCTCCATTGAGGAGTTTTTCGCTGATCCGAAAAAC
>ERZ809224.965-NODE-965-length-23198-cov-8.715076_pt1 | contig 23198 bp, 31 predicted proteins | sample MGYA00520513_ERZ809224 | MGnify/ENA primary metagenome ERZ809224 (study PRJEB31576, sample SAMEA3212658) | Homo sapiens | biome: human-gut; feature: human gut; material: fecal | place: Sweden | collected 2012 ... | reverse complement strand
ATAAGCGTGGGTTCATCATATTTGGTGTGGTATCTTTAACTATGGGAAACTCCGCATTCGGATCCGGAAACATGCAATACGGCAGGCCGCACATCATAGCTGCCGCATTCCGGACTGTGATCGGATGCTCCAATGGTACAAGCTCAATCGTTCCGTTTTCCCTGCGCTGCCATCTGACTGTGTGCCTCCACTCCGGCAGATATTCACTGACTGGATCGGAAAAAAGGAACTTTCCCTCCTCATACAACATTCCCATAATCGCGTAGGTAAACAGCTTGGTCGTGGAGGCCTGCCGGAAGACACTCTCCCGATCCACTGCTGTTTTCTGTTCGATATCTGCCCATCCGGCATAGCTTTCATGTAAAATTTCGTTCCCTTTTCGGATGACACACGCACATCCGGGTAATGTTTTTCCTGCAAACCCAGTCAGAAGATCATCAAGCTTTGTAAAATCCCCCATATTTTCCTCTTTCTGCAGCCTTTACTGCTGCCGCTTTGCTGTACAGTGTTTTATCGTATAACGGTTGTCTGAAACAGTCAGTCGATCCTTATAGAAAGTCATCTCCAGAATATCTCCCTTTTTCTTCATTACAATCCGGTCATCGAACCATCCATTCAGCCATTTTGTCGTAATCTGCAAGGTATCTTCATCCAGATATCTGGCATAAGAACAATTCCATCCTATCTCCGGAAGCACATTATCTGTGTAAACCGGATGATGCTTTCCGTCAAAATATGCTTCAAAGACCGCATAACCGTCCACTGTGAATACGCACTTCTGCTCATCCATTTTCAGTGTAAAATCCGTAAATGCCTGTTTTTTATCAGCGTGATAAAAGCAGGTGAAGAAGTTGTATCCGCCCGGTGCAACGCTGATCCAAGGATCTCCGTCCCCTGATACAACGACATAGCTTCCGGAAAAACACTCTGTCGGTACATACAGCGTATTCGCTTCCTGCTCCGGCACCTTCAGATTCCGCTCAAGCTCCAGAAGTGCTGCATCTGCCTGGGGATTCTCCGGAAGTGGCTCATTTCGCATCTCGTTCAGCAAGTACTCATACAGGACATCCAGCGTAATCTGTGGGCCTTCCGGCATCACAGCTCCCTCGTGAATTGCTACTGCGATTTTCCGTTCCGGCCAGATCAGGCCATACTGTCCCTGTCCCCCGTCGAAACGGTAAACGCCCGGAATCGCACTGTTCCAGAGCTGAAATCCATAACCGTGCCGATAATCCTCTGTACCGCCATTTGGCTCTGTCGAAATCTGACAGCTCATAGCCATGTGCATCCAGTCCTCCGCAATGATCTGCTCTCCATTCCAGTTTCCGTAATTCATAAATAATATTGCCAAACGGAGATTATCTTCCGTCACAGACGCTGTGCCGGGTTCTGCATCATATCCGTCCGGAAATCTGAAAATCTGAAAGCGTTCCCCGTCTATTCCTATTTTATCAAATAAGAACTCTTTCAGGAACTCCCTCATCCCTTTACCGGTCTTTTTCTTCACGATAGCACCAAGCAGACAGGAACCGGAGGAATTGTAAAGGAATTCCGTTCCAGGTTCCGCGACTACCGGCTCTGCCAGGTAATTTTTCAGCCATTCGGCATCCATGATCGGATGACGCGCCATGCCATTGGTCATCGTAAGGACATGATAGACGGTCAGCTTCTTCATATTTTCATCTGGTTCGATTCCATACTGCCTCAGCTCATCTGCAAATAAGTCCACCACCCGCTCTTCGAGCTTCAGCTTTCTTTGCGTATATAAAATTCCAATCGCTGCTGCCGTATAGCTTTTCCCAAGCGAATGGTTGCAGTGAATCCGCTCCGGACCATACGGTGTCCACCAGCCTTCTGCAAAAACCTTCCCATCCCGCGCCGCCATAAACCCATGCATCTGCGTCTCATCATGCATCAGCTTCTGGATACACTCCTTAACTTTTTCTCCTGAAATTCCAGCCTGTTCAGGTGTTATTCTTTCTAATTCCATATTCCTCCTCCATTTAGCTATTTCGTTTTAGCTCACTCTGTAATACTTATATAAATTATATTACTCAGCATTTTTATTGTCAATAACGCTTTTCTTTTTTTAGCATTTTTAGCTTATATATTGACATATCTTTTCGCTTATATTATGATTTAAATTAGCAAAATAATTAGCGCCAGATTTTCATCAGCGCGGAAATGGAGATTAGTCTATGAAAAAACCAGAAAAACTTATGAACGCCGGCTTTCTGATTCTAATTGCGGTCAGTCTGATCACCGCGCTCGGGTTCAACATGATTACCACCCTGATTTCATCCTATGCTGTCTCGTTTGGCACAGAACTGACCGCCGTCGGATTGATATCCGGAATCTTTTCGATTACTGCGCTGTTTTTCCGACCGGTAGGAGGCTTTCTCTCGGATTTTCTCAATAAAAAGCGGATTTGCGTTTATACTACCTTTTTAATCGCGCTTGTCATCGTTTTCTATGCTTTATCTCCGACTGTAAGTATCCTTCTTGTCATGCGCGTGCTTCACGGCGCACTGTTTGGCATTAATGGAACCGCCAATATGGCGCTTGCTACGGAATTTATTCCGGATGACCACATGGGAGAAGGCCTCGGCTACTATGGGCTCGGTCAGGTACTGGCACAAATCGTAGGACCAACCATCGGGATTGCGATCCGGGATGCCTTCGGATACAGAGCTCTGTTCTTTATCATAGCGGCTTCTACGCTGCTCGCAGCCGTCGTTTTGCAGACCGCTTTTCATTATGAAACAGTTGTCGGCCATTCTTCGGAAGGCAGACATTCTCTGTCATTTAGCAGCCTGATTGCAAAGGAATGTATTTTCTATTCACTGATCGCCGGACTCTTCTCCATGGGCAACGGAATCGTAAATTCCTTCCTTGTCCTCCTCGGCGAATCCAGTAAGATTGCTCAGATTTCCCTGTTCTTTTCTGTAAACGCAATCGTCCTTTTCGTCCTGCGTCTCCTTGTCGGGAAAGTAATCGACCAGGCCAATCTGCTGTTTATTGTAAATCTTTCGTTGCTTGCCGGTGCAGGCTCCATGATTCTCATCGGTAAATCCGGCATTCTTGTACCAATCCTCATTGCAGCGGCTATAAAAGCCTTCGGCAATGTCGGCGGGCAAATCTCCCTTCAGTCTGCCTGTGTCAAACGGGTGGATGCCGCAAGAATTGGTGTCGCTACAAGCACCTATTATATTGGTGCGGATATCGGACAGGGACTTGGACCGATCTGGGGCGGAAAGGTCGCAGAGCAATTCGGATATGAGGGCGTCTTCTTCTGCATGGCAGGATTTTTTCTCCTGGGAGTTATCTGCTTTACTGCTTATCAGATTCATCTCAACCGAAAGACTGCTTCTGAAACAGTCATTCAATAATATTTTTTCATTTCATAAGGAGGTATTACTATGTCATCTGTAAAAGATCTTGATCTGCTGCTGCAAAGCTTTGTGGATAAAGGCATCCCGGGCTGTGCGCTGAAGGTCGTCCAAAATGGCACTACCCTGTACGAAGGATACTTTGGCCATTCGGATACTTCCGGGACTCCCCTCACGGATAAATCCGTATTTCGGCTCGCATCCATGTCTAAAATCCCACTGTATACCGCTATGATGATGCTGTATGAGCGCGGTGCCTTTCTTCTGTCAGATCCCGTCAGCACATTTTTTCCGGAATGGGCCACAAGCAAAAAATACGTCCGTCATGCAAACGGCTATATCGATGTCGTTCCGACGGAACATCCGGTCACAATCCGCGATACCCTCACCATGAAATGCGGACTTCCTTACTGTAATTCCGATGCCCCGACCGCAGACCCTACCCTTCAGGGCATGCAGAACTGTATGAAACCCCTCTGGGAAAAAGGGCACTATACCCTTCGGGAACAGATCCGGGCAATGGCTGATGCTCCACTTGCCTTCGAGCCTGGCTCTCACTGGCTTTATGGCTTCTCCAGCGAGCTGGCCGCCGGAATTATCGAAGCCGTATGTGAAAAACCGGTAAATGAGGCACTGCGGGATATGATTTTTGATCCTCTGGAAATGAACGATACCGGAGATATCTTTTTCGGGGATATTTCTGATCGTATGGTAAAGCTTTATGTGAAAAAAGAGGATGGTTCTCTTGGAAACGGGCCTACCTTCTTTGATGAAAAGCATCTTAGCGGCGATGAGCATGAAGCTGGATGGCGCAGACTTTTCTCAACAGTAGATGACTATTCCAAGCTGATGCAGCTGCTCTCCTGCGGTGGCTCCTGTAAGGGCAGACAATTGATCGGCAGTCAGACGATTGATCTGATGCGTGCCAACAGCCTTACTCCACAGCAGCAGATTGATTTTGAAGATGCCTATAATGCCGGATACGGCTATGGCTGCGGTGTCCGCACTGTCATCGCACCGGAACGCGGAAATATGAACAGCTCCATTGGTGCCTTCGGCTGGACCGGTGCTTTTGGCACCTGGTGCGAGGCAGATCCATCCGAAAAGCTTTCAATCGTATATATGCACAATTTGATTCCAAATGATGAGCTTTCCTGCCATCACCGCGTACGTACTGCCGCATATGGACTGATCTAGAGATTGAATCAGGCAAGCTACAAGTGAATTACAAATATGTGCCTGACATGGCAAAAAAGGAGGTTTTATTATGTCTGATTTTAAAGCGCTGGACCGGCTTCTGCAAGGATATGTAGACAACGGTCTTCCCGGCTGCAGCTGTATGATTGCCCGCAGAGGAGAAATTTTATATGAAAATTACTTTGGATATTCTGATGTGGAACATCAGATTCCACTCTCAGCCCAGAATGTCTTTCGTCAGGCATCCCTGACCAAAATCGCGATGTATACCGTTGGAATGATGCTGTATGAACAGGGAAAATTTTTAATGACAGATCCGCTATACGAATATTTTCCGGAATTTCGGCATTCCACTAAAATCATTCAGAGATCCAACGGAACACTCGAAGAGGTGCCTACCGAACACCCGATCACAATAAAAAATGTCTTCAATATGACAAGCGGCCTTCCCTATGAGCTGATTATCGGCGGGGCTCCGGTTCCGCATCCTACTTCGCTTGCCATGGCAAAGGCTATGAAGCCACTCCGGGAAAAGGGGTACTTCACGCTTCGCGAGCAGATTCGGGCTGCAGCATCTGCCCCGCTCGCGTTCGAACCCGGAACCCGTTTTCTCTATGGCTTCTCCAGCGAACTTATGGCCGGACTGATTGAGGTTCTGTCTGGAAAACCTGCTGAGCTGGTAATCAGGGAAATGCTGTTTGAGCCACTTGATATGGAAAGTTCCGCAAACTTCCTGTTTAACGATCTGGAATCCAGACTCGTAAAGGATTATTATCTCCGACCCGGAAAACAGCTCGGCGAAGCAGATGCACTGTACATCCCCACCGCTGAACATGAAGCAAAGTTTGTCGGGAAACTCGGCACTGTTCCCGGTTTTGCCAGGGTCATTACAAACTGCCGCGATTACACAAAGCTGATGCAAATGCTGGCAAACGGCGGAATCCATAACGGCAGGCGGATCATCGGGCGCAAGACCATCGATCTGATTCGCTCGAACACCCTGACCCCGACGATGATTGAAGAGGACTTCTCAAATACATATCTGGCCGGGTATGGCTATGGTTATGGAATGCGAACACTCATGAACCGACATGTTGGACAGAACAATGGAAACATTGGACAGTTCGGCTGGACCGGCGGCTCCGGCACCTGGGCAGAGGCAGACCCATCTACCGGTGTCTCCGTCGTATACATGCACAACTTGCAGCCCAACCTTGAAGAATATCATCACCTGCGCATGCGCGCAACTGCGTTTGGCTGTCTGAACAACTAGGCTTCTTAAGCCTAAATCAAATCGAGTAGGAGGCGGTGACTAACCGCCGTCCTCTCACAGCACCGTACGTACCGCTCGGTCTACGGCGCTTTCTTTCATTTTAGCATCGCTTTTCTTTATTATTTCTATGATTACCAAAGTCCGCAATCCCTGCCGCCAGAAGTTCTTCCTCATAACGTTTTTCTTCGATCACCAGCCTTTTACCATCCCCGCAAACATAATACGGACTTCCAGATTCGTCAGGCGAAGCTCATAAAGCTGACGCCATCCGCCAAATCCGCGCTCTTCTGTCCAATACTTTTTTATCGTCAGATACCCACTCGCCAGAAGCAGGCTCCAGACTGCGCTCTCATCTAAATCCAGCTGATCATATACAATCTGCTCATCCAGTTCCGTTATGATACTCTCCCCTGCAAGCAACTGGTAAAGCGGACATTCGCAATCCGCTTCGCTACTTGCTCATGAACGCAGTCGCTTCGCGATCTGTCAGTGGGAACTTTCAACCCCACTGACATAAGCATCCCCCCTCACCACCGGATTCGTCCAGAACGCGATCACCAGCTCCACCGCCATAAAGCACCAGATGACCGGCTCGCAGAAAACGACGGCAAGGTACTGGAAGCGCGGGACGAGAAGGCTGACGAAGAGGATTTTTCCAATCAGCTCGATGACACTGGAAAAAAGCGGCAGCACCTTGCTTCCGATTGCCTGCAGTGCTGTCCGAGTGTCGTTGATCAGGCCGAGTACAAAAAAGGCAGGAGCCGCTACCTTCAGATACAGCGAACCGTTTTCGATAATGACCGGCTCACTGGAACCGGAGATGAGCCGGAGCATCGCCGGGGCAAAGGCGTAAACAACGACCGTGATCAGCACCGTCACAATCGCATTGTACAAATAAGCTGCCTTCATAGCCTGGCGGATCCGGTCATGTTTGCCTGCTCCGAAGTTCTGTGAGACGAAGGTATTCACGGATGCGATCATCGCCGACAGTGGCATCATCGAAAAGGAACAGAGCTTCCGGGCCGCCGTGTGTCCGGCAATCACGAGGTAGCCAAGGTCATTGATCCCGGTCTGCAAAATCGCCGTGCCTGCGTAGACGAGGCAGTTCATCAGTCCCATCGAGCCGCCCTGCGTCAGCATCTCCGCATACATCTTCCCGTCTGGGCGAAAATGACGTTTTGCCGGGATCAGCATCTGGACCGAATGCAGGACATACAGGACACACAGCGCTACCGAGATCGCCTGTGCCAGCACCGTGGCAACCGCAGCTCCACGGACTCCCATACCAAGCCCGACGATAAACCAAAGATCCAGAACAATATTGAGCACTGAAGAAATGATCAGGAAAATGAGTGGCATCACACTGTCTCCGACTGCACGCAAAATACCGGAGCAAAGGTTATATGCAAAAGTTACACCCATAAACAGCATGATGCAGGAGCTGTACTCGTAAGCCTCCGGCAGAATATCTTCGGGTGTGTTGAGCAGCTTCAGAAACGGCATCAGGCCGATTCTGGTCATCAGCGTCAGGATCAAAGTCAGCACCACTCCGATCACGAGCGCACCCGACACTGATTTTTTCAAAGTCTCCTCATCCTTTGATCCATAGCTGCGCGCGGTCACAATCGACAGACCGCTCCCGATGCCAAGGGCAAACCCCATCAGCAGATCATAGGCCGGTGTCGCCGCCCCAATTGCCGCCAGTGCAGTCTCCCCGAGTGTATGTCCTACAATGACCGTGTCCATTGTATTATAAAGCTGCTGAAAAATGCTGGAAAACAGCACCGGTATCGCAAACCGTACCATCGTGGAAAAGATCGGGCCGTCCAACATGTTTACTTCTGTATGTTTTTGTTTGTACATTTCCAATTGCTCTCTTTACATCTTTTCTCTGAATGTTCCATTCTATTGTACACATTTTTTTCCAGATGCGTCCACTGCCAGCTTACTCCTGTAGAGCCTTCCGTATCTGCACCGCCATATACGGTCTCCCCGGCAACTCTATGCGGAATTTTCCTTTGTAGATGCCGTGATCCTCTACCGTCATGTTCCACGTATCGATAACGCGCACCGTAAAGCTCGTATCGTCATCAAAATGAAAATCGCGGAAGGATGGGCGCATGAAGCTATAGTAGTACAGATAATAGCTCTTTACTGCGCCCCATCTTTCACTCTCCGGCACTGCGCATACCTCGTCCCAGCCGCATCTGTCATACGGTGCCAGCCCAATGCCGGGTGTCTCCTCCATGATCTGATACAGCAGCTGAAAACGCCTGTGGCTCTCACCGCGCAGTATCCCGCCATGGGACCACCAGAGCACATCGTCCTCGCTCATGTAAGTCTCTCCATGTCCCGGATAGCCCCCGCGGCAGACGGCCTCCCAAAACCGCCGCACCATTTCTTCACCGCTGATATTGCCCCATCCGTGCTGGATATTTCCCTCGTAGGCAATTTCATCGAGCACAGCCGGTTTGCGGTACCACTCCCGCCACTCATTGACCAGCTCCGCTGTCTTATAAATATCCTGGCGCTGGATGCTGCAGTGCGTCACCCATGGACGACTGTGATCGTAAAATGCAATGCAGTTATGGATCGAACGAAGATGGTGGTACGGATCGTGCTCACAGATCAGCTTTGCATAGCTCTCCCAGTCTTCAATCGTCTTGTGTGGAAAAATATCGTATTCATTTGCCAGCGACCACCAGATGTTCCGGTACGCCGCAAACCGTGCGAGCACATACCTCCAGTAGAGATGATCCTGCTCACGGGTCATACACGAAAAACCCCAGCGGTCATATGGATGCATTACGATCAGATCTGCCTCAATGCCAAGCGCCTGCAGCTGCTCCACACACCACTCGATATGCCGGAAATGCGCCGGATTGAACCGGGTCAGATCGAAGTGATTTCCCTCCGTCTTTCCGGTGTACTCCTGGAAATTGTCTTTCGTGAGCACAGTAGAATCCATCGGCGTTCCCTCATACGGGTAGGAGCGCGGCTCGCCAAGATTGTAATCATAATGCTTCGGGAAAATGCAGAAACGAATTTTGTTAAAGGCGCTCTCCTTTAACGTCTGTAAGGTCTCGGCAATCCGTTCATCTGACTGCAGATCCCAGACATAACAGGTCGTACCGATGGAATAATACGGCTTGCCATCCTCGTAAGCAAAATGGTACGTATTCGCCACACGCACCGGGCCGTGATTGTCCGCGGAAGGCGGTGTTACAGTAAAGCTGCCGGTGAGCTTTCCGTTCTTGCCTCCCACTTTGTCCATACCTGGTAAATTGAAATTCTGCAGCCTTGCACTTTCACACACAGCCATCTCGTCGCCATAGTTTCCCTCAACCCGAAACGTATACTCCCCCTCAAACGACGGCATAAACCGCACCTTATACACACCATCCCCGTCATAAAATCCATCCACCCAGACGGTCTCCTGTGCCCCCTGAAAACACCCGCGAATCTGTCGCTCTGTGAATGGATTGCCGGTCGATGTGCCCTTGCAGACAATTTCCTGCATGCCCCATTTTTCTACGGATGATTGATAAGTCATCTGCTGCATCTTCCCCTCCTGTTCTTGCCTGTGCGTTCACAAACATCTGGTATCTTTATTTGGTAAAGCGGACATTCGCAATCCGCTTCGCTACTTGCTCATGAACGCAGTCGCTTCGCGATCTGTCAGTGGGAGCTTTCAACTCCCACTGACATAAGCATCCCCCCTCACCCGACGCTTAGTGCTCCGCGCACTTGAAGCGGGGGAATGCTTATCTGCGTCCAAGAAATAATTTTTCAAACACGCGATAGGTTTATCGTAACATATTCACTGAGTTTTTGGGGGCGTTTTTCACATTTTTTCTCTATCTTTTCAAGATTTGAAAGGTTTTACAAAATTCTCCATATCCTGCTGAAGAATTGCTTCATGCCTTTTTTACCGAATCAGACAAGTAGCGAAGCGGATTTCAAATATTCACTTAACTCACAAAAAACGCCGCACAGGACTTTTCCATCCTATACGGCGCTCTTTTAACCAGGTCAAGCAAGTTTCCTTCTTTCATTTACTTGCCTGTATCAGGCTTATTTATCTCTCCAGATAATTCTTCCCTTTGTCAGATCGTACGGGGACAGCTCAATGGTGACCTTGTCACCCGGAAGAATCCGGATAAAGTTCATGCGGAGCTTGCCGCTGATGTGGGCAAGTACAACATGCTTGTTTTCCAGCTCCACGCGGAACATAGCGTTCGGGAGCTTCTCGAGTACGGTTCCTTCTACTTCAATAACATCTGCTTTTGACATTCTATACCTCCGGTCTTTTATTTCTACTGGGCAATCTGTGCCGATTTTTATTCCGCGTCCGGTTTCTGATCCATCCGCAGTTCATAAGATTTGATTATTTTTTTCAGATGGGCATCCAGCCGGATTTCCTGCATCTGCTCCAGAAGTGATTCCGGCAAATGCGTGATCAGCTGTACATGCATCTGTTTCTTCTTTTTCGGCGATGCAAGGCTCCTGCGCTTTCCGTCTGCAAGCCACAAATAAGATCCTTCCTGGGCAAGCACGACGTACAGAACATCCTTATCGTGCCCGGCTCTTGACACCGCAAGCATATTTGCCGACAACGGTTCACCGTTTTGCAGCCTCTGCTGCAGTCCGGCTGCGATCACATCTGCTTTCACAGGCTGCTTCTTTCCACGTCCTTTCATGGCGCCTCCCTACTCGGCAAGTGTCAGGATCTCCGGCTCACCGTCGGTGATCAGGATCGTGTTCTCATAATGTGCCGCAAGACTTCCGTCTTCTGTCACAACCGTCCAGTCGTCATCCAGCCATTCTACATCCGCACGGCCGGCATTGATCATCGGCTCAATCGCAAAAGTCATCCCCTTTACGATACGAAGTCCACGGTTTCTCTGGCGGAAATTCGGAATCTGCGGATCCTCATGAAGCGCATGACCGATGCCGTGCCCGACCAGATCCCGGACAACGCCGTAGCCGAAGGACTCTGCGTAGTCGCCGATTGCTGCTGAAATCTCATGCAGATGATGGCCATCCTTTGCGAACTCAATGCCACGGAAAAAGCTCTCCTTCGTCACATCAATAAGCTTCTGTGCCTCCGGTGTGATCACTCCGACGCCATAGGTGCGTGCAGCATCGGAGTGCATTCCCTTGTAAATCAGTCCTGCGTCGATGCTGACGATATCGCCCTCATGCAGAATTTTATCCTTGCGCGGAATTCCGTGTACGACCTCATCATTTACAGAGATGCAAAACGAAGCCGGAAACCCATTATAGTTCAGGAAATTCGGCACACAGCCAAAGCTGCGGATCACGCGCTCACCGAGCTTATCCAGCTCCCAGGTAGAGATACCCGGACGGATCGCCGCCTCGAGCTCCTTGTGTACAATATTCAGCAGTCTTCCTGCTTCACGCATCAGCTCAATCTCATGTGCTGTCTTAATCGTTACTGACATGATTACGCCCCCAGAATCTTTACGATTTCAGCAAATACATCGTTCATATCCTGTGTTCCGTCTACGGTGCGCAGGATAGACTGCTTTGTATAGTAATCAATCAGCGGCTGTGTCTGCTCATGATATACATTCAGTCTCTTCTGTACGGTTTCCGGCTTGTCATCGTCACGAAGAATCAGTTTCTCACCGCATACTTCACAGCAGTCACCCTTCTTTGACGGATTGTATACGATGTGGTAGGTCGCACCGCATCCAGTGCAGGCTCTTCTGCCTGACATACGGGATACGATATTCTCATCCGGTACATCTACATCGATTGCATAGTCCATCTTTTCGCCAAGCTTCGCAAGTGCTGCGTCGAGAGCCTCTGCCTGCGGGATGGTACGCGGGAATCCATCGAGAATATAGCCGTTCTTGCAGTCATCCTGTGCAAGGCGGTCGATAACCAGATCTACGGTCAGCTCATCCGGAACAAGCAGTCCCTGATCCATATAAGATTTTGCTTTCTTACCGAGCTCCGTTCCGTTCTTGATGTTCGCACGGAAAATATCTCCGGTAGAGATATGCGGAATCTGATATTTTGCTGCGATCATTTTCGCCTGCGTGCCTTTTCCTGCACCAGGTGCTCCAAGCATTACAATTTTCATGTTCGTCGTCCTTTCTCAAATCAAAGTGGATATACATGTCATGACCGAATGCTGCTTCGGTTAAATACAAAGAAGCCCCGCCTCCGGAGTGAAGGAACAGACTCCGGACTGTATGGCCGGTTTCTGTTCCCTGATCCCTCCAGGAAGCGGAGCACACTTCTTAGTCTGACAAGAATCCCTTATAGTTGCGAACCAGCATCTGAGATTCAATCTGTTTTAATGTCTCGAGGATTACTCCTACAATAATGATAATGGATGTTCCGCCGAAGGATACCTGCGCACCGAACACGCCATTGAAGAAGATCGGAATCAGCACAACAATGATCAGTCCTGCTGCTCCGAGGAATACAAGGTAATTTAATACCTTTTCCAGATATTCCTGCGTCGGCTTACCCGGCCGGATACCCGGAATGAATCCTCCCTGTTTCTTCATATTATCTGCTACCTCAATCGGATTGAAGGTAATGGATGTGTAGAAATAAGCAAAGAAGACGTTCAATACAATATACAGCACCAGACCGATAGAATATACCGGATGACTGAAATTAAACCAATTATTCTGGCTGAGCATTCCAATCAGCGTTGCGCCGATGCCGGTGCCAACATTTGCACCTGTAAAGGCAACAATCATCTGCGGAATCGACATCAGGGAAGATGCGAAAATGACTGGGATAACACCAGCGGTGTTGACCTTTAACGGAATAAATGTAGACTGGCCGCCTACCATCTTCCGACCCTGCATCTTCTTGGCATACTGTACCGGAATCTTTCTTGTGGCATCATTGAGCACGATGACAAGAACGATCGTTACCAGAATGACTGCAATAATAATCAGAGCTGCCAAAGCGCCGTGCGCAAGAGTCTTGCCTTTTACGAACATCTCAAACAGTCCGGTGATATCTGACGGAATGCTGGAAAGAATGTTGATCATCAGGACGATGGAAATACCATTTCCAACGCCATTCTGTGTGATCCGCTCACCAATCCACATCAGCAAAGTAGATCCAGCCGTCAGAGCTGTCACTACCATAAAGCCCTTCAGGAAGTTCAGATCCGGAATCAGACCAGATCTTCCGAAGCCGACGGTCATTGCAATACTCTCGATCAGGGCAAGTGCAACTGTGACATACCGCGTAATCGAGGCAATTTTCTTTCTGCCATCTTCTCCATCCTTATGCATCTCCTCCAGTGCCGGGATGGCAATGGTCAGGAGCTGTATAATGATGGATGAAGTAATATAAGGCGTAATACTTAACGCGAAAATAGACATTTTCTCGAAGGAGCCACCGGTAAATGCAGAAAAGAAATTAAACGCATCGTTGGACTGCTGTGCAAACCACTGTGAAAAGTAGTTGCGGTTTACTCCCGGAATCGGAAGCTGCGAGCCCATACGAATGACAACCATCATACAGAATGTGTAGAATAATTTCTTTCGAATATCCTTAATTCTGAACGCATTTTTCAGTGTCTCGAGCATGTTAGATCACCTCTGCTTTTCCGCCCAGCTCCTCAATTTTCGCTTTTGCACTCTCACTGTAAGCGTTTACTTTTACACTCAGCTTCTTTGTAAGAGTACCATTGCCAAGGATCTTTACGCCATCCTTTGCACTCTTGATGATGCCTTTCTCAAGCAGAGCCTCTACGGTTACTTCTGCATCATTATCAAATGCTTCCAGTGCGCCAAGATTGATAGCTTCGATATCCAGAGAATTTCTGTTGGTGAAGCCTCTCTTCGGCAGACGTCTGTATAACGGCATCTGGCCACCCTCGAAACCGATTCTCGGAGCTCCGGAACGAGCCTTCTGACCTTTATGTCCCTTACCTGCCGTCTTACCATTTCCTGAACCGTGGCCACGTCCTCTTCTGAAGTTATCGCTGTGTACGCTGCCAGCTGCCGGCTTTAAGTTTGATAAATCCATGATGACACCTCCTTATCTGAAATATAACTTATGCTTCCTCTACTTTTACCAGGTGTGATACCTGAGCGATCATTCCCTTGACTGCATCGTTGTTCGGAAGCTCTACAGTCTTCTGCAGCTTGGTCAGGCCAAGAGCCTTAACCGTTGCGCGGTGCTTCGGGATAGCACTAATCGGGGATTTTACTAATGTAACTTTCAGTTTCTCTGCCATTGTTCAGACCTCCTAGCCCAGAATCTCTTCTACAGATTTTCCGCGAAGTCTTGCAACTTCCTCCGGAGACTTCATCTGCTTCAGTGCTTCCAGCGTAGCAAGAACGACGTTCTGCTTGTTGTTGGAGCCAAGTGACTTTGTACGGATATTCTTGATTCCTGCGATCTCCAGAACGTTACGTGCCGGACCACCAGCGATGATACCGGTACCTTCCGGAGCTCTCTTCAGCAGTACGGAAGCGCCGCCGAACTTACCGATGAAATCATGCGGTACGCTCTTGTTTGCATCCATATCTACGTGAATCAGCTTCTTCATGGCATCTTCTTTTCCCTTGCGGATTGCTTCCGGAATTTCTGTTGCCTTTCCAAGTCCTGCACCGATATGACCGTTTCCATCACCTACAACTACCAGAGCCGTAAAACGCATGGTACGTCCGCCCTTAACAGTCTTGGATACACGCTTGATTGACACTACCTTGTCAGTCAGCTCGAACTGGCTCGGGTCAATAATTTCATGTCTCATGTGTCTTATCCTCCCTTATTAGAATTCCAGTCCAGCTTCTCTTGCTGCTTCAGCAAGTGCTTTGACTTTACCCTGATAGATGAAGCCGCCACGGTCAAAGACAACTTCCTTGATGCCCTTTTCCAGTGCACGCTCTGCGATTACTTTTCCAAGGTATGCAGCTGCATCTACGTCGTTGGTCTTCTCCAGCTCTGCTTTTACTTCCTTCTGAAGTGTGCTTGCAGATACCAGTGTATTTCCAACTGAATCGTCGATGATCTGAGCATACATGTGGTTATTACTTCTGAATACTGCAAGACGCGGTCTCTCAGCTGTGCCAGCGAAACGATTACGCATTCTTCTATGTTTATTCAGGCGAACTTTTGCTCTTGATTCCTTGCTAACCATTCTTCACACTCTCCTTATTTATTTTTTACCAGTCTTACCAACTTTGCGTCTGATTACTTCGTCAGCGTACTTGATTCCCTTGCCCTTATACGGCTCCGGTCTTCTCTTGTCTCTGATCTCAGCTGCGTACTGGCCAACCTTCTCTTTGCTGATTCCGGATACGACGATCTTGTTGCCGTCTACCTTTGTCTCGATACCTTCCGGATCTTCCATCTCTACCGGATGAGAATATCCAAGGTTCAGGGTCAGCTTCTTGCCTGCCTTAGCAGCTCTGTAACCAACACCGTTTACTTCCAGAGTCTTTGTATAGCCCTCGCTTACACCGATCGTCATGTTGTGGATCAGTGTTCTGGTAAGACCATGGAGAGATTTCATTCTCTTCAGATCGTTCGGTCTTGAAACGATTACGTGGCCATCCTCAATTTTGATTTCCATTTCGTGCGGAAGCTCTCTTACCAGAGTTCCCTTCGGTCCTTTGACGGTAACCTTGTTACCCTCTGCAATCTCAACAGTAACTCCTGCCGGAATTGCGACTGGCATTCTACCAATTCGTGACATGCCTTTTTCCTCCTTACTTAGATTTTCGGAGAGGGACATGCGCCCCCTCTGTTTTCAGTGAGCTGTATATATAAATATAAATAACTCGCAAAATTACCAAACAAATGCAAGTACTTCTCCGCCTACCTGAAGCTTTCTTGCCTGCTTGTCAGTGATAACGCCCTGGTTTGTGGACAGGATCGCAACACCAAGTCCGCCGAGAACCTTCGGAAGGTTGTCCTTGCCAGCGTACACACGAAGACCCGGCTTGGAGATTCTCTTAATGCCGGTGATGATCTTCTCGTTCTTATCTGCACCGTACTTCAGGGTGATGTGCATAGTCTTTACAGCGCCATCCTCGGTCAGATCATATTTTGTGATATATCCCTCGTCCACCAGGATGTCTGCGATAGCAATTTTCATCTTGGAAGCCGGTACATCTACAGTGTCATGTTTTGCAGTGTTTGCGTTACGGATTCTTGTAAGCATATCTGCGATCGGATCGCTCATTGTCATGATAGTTTCCTCCTAAATATTTAATCAGACTTTTCACGTTAACGTTGAGAACTGCCTCAAAATGAGAAATCAGGCCGTGCAGGCTTGCCTGCTAAGGACTGAATTTCCATTTTGATTCACGGCGAAACGCCGTGAACGAAGAAATGCTTCGCATTTCTGAGTCTGGCAGTTCGGAGTAGTGAGATACACGTGCTTCTCACTACATCCCCCTTCCGGCCCGCCGCTCCTTGCCGCGCCCCGTCCGGGTCATTTGCCACTCATGTTTCTTACTCTATAAAACGCTTCTTACCAGGATGCTTTCTTCACACCCGGGATCTGGCCCTTGTATGCCAGCTCACGGAAGCAAACACGGCAGATGCCGTATTTTCTCAGGACTGAATGCGGACGTCCGCAAATTCTGCAGCGTGTATATGCTCTGGTAGAGAACTTCGGTGTACGCTGCTGTTTAATCTTCATTGCTGTTTTAGCCATGAAATTTCCCTCCTATGAATACCATGCCGGATTATTTCTGGAACGGCATATTAAACAGTCTCAGTAACTCACGAGCTTCCTCGTCGGTCTTAGCGGTAGTAACGAAAATAACGTCCATACCTCTTACCTTATCGATCTTATCGTACTCGATTTCCGGGAAAATCAGCTGCTCTTTGATACCAAGAGCGTAGTTTCCTCTGCCATCGAATGCGTTCGCATTCACGCCGCGGAAGTCACGGACACGCGGAAGTGCAAGATTGATAAGACGGTCTACGAAATCATACATCTTCTCACCACGAAGTGTTGTCTTGCAGCCGATTGCCATGCCCTCTCTGATCTTGAAGTTTGCCACTGAATTTTTAGCTTTTGTCAGGACAGCCTTCTGACCGGTGATGGTCTCCATATCCTTAACGGCAGATTCCAGAAGCTTTGCATTGTCCTTTGCCTCACCAACACCCATGTTGATAACGACCTTGTCAAGCTTCGGAACTTCCATGATGTTCTTATATCCAAATTTCTTGATCATAGCATCTACGATCTCATTCTGATAAACTTCTTTAAGTCTGCTCACCTGTACGACCTCCTCTCTTTAATTAGTCAATTACTTCTCCCGTAGCCTTTGCTACGCGGACCTTCTTGTCGCCATCCATCTTGAAGCCGACTCTGGTTGCCTTGCCCTTGTAGAGAAGCATAACGTTGGATGCGTCGATGTAAGCTTCCTTATTCACAATGCCACCCTGCTGATTTGCTGCTGACGGCTTTGTGTGCTTTGTTACCATGCCGATACCCTCAACGAGAACCTTGCCGTCCTTTACTGCGAGCACCTTGCCATCCTTGCCTTTATCCTTACCTGCGATTACTTTTACTGTATCGCCAGTCTTGATCTTATTCATCTTCAGGTCCTCCTTATAATACTTCCGGAGCCAGAGATACGATCTTCATGAATTTCTTCTCACGAAGCTCTCTTGCTACCGGTCCAAAAATACGAGTTCCTCTCGGGTTCAGATCATCCTTGATGATAACTGCTGCGTTCTCATCGAACTTGATATATGAACCGTCTTTACGGCGAACACCCTTTACTGTACGAACTACGACAGCCTTTACAACATCGCCCTTTTTAACAACACCACCTGGCGTTGCATCTTTAACCGAAGCAACGATGATATCGCCAATACCTGCATATCTCCTGGTGGAACCGCCCATAACGCGAATGCAAAGAAGCTCTTTTGCACCGGTGTTATCAGCAACTTTCAGTCTGGTTTCCTGCTGTACCATGCCGATATACCTCCTAATATACTATTTAACCTTTTCAACGATCTCGACAAGTCTCCATCTCTTATCCTTAGAGAGCGGTCTTGTCTCCATAACCTTTACTGTATCTCCGATGCTGCACTCGTTGTTCTCATCATGAGCCTTCAGCTTGTAAGTCTTCTTTACGATCTTGTTGTAAAGCGGATGTCTTACATGGTCTTCTACTGCAACAACGATTGTTTTGTCCATTTTATTGCTGACAACCTTACCCGTACGGGTCTTTCTAAGATTTCTTTCCACGGAAATTTCTCCTTTCTTTCAATCTGTCTGCCGCAGCAGTTTACGCATTAGCTTTCTCTGTGATAACGGTCTGAATTCTGGCGATGTTCTTGCGAACCTCTTTGATTCTGCTGGTGTTATCAAGCTGATTCGTTGCGTTCTGGAATCTCAGATTGAAAAGTTCCTTCTTAGCAGCTACTAATTCATCATTTAATTCTGCAGCTGATTTTGCCTTTAAATCTTCTACATACTTATTAATTTTCACTGTTATCACCGCCTTCTAAGTCTGCACGAGAAACGATTTTACATTTGCAAGGTAACTTGTGCATAGCGAGACGCAATGCTTCGCGGGCTACCTCTTCCGGTACACCTGCCAGCTCGAACATTACGCGGCCCGGCTTAACAACTGCTACCCAGTACTCCAGTGTTCCTTTACCGGAACCCATTCGAGTCTCAGCCGGCTTTGCTGTAACTGGCTTATCCGGGAAGATCTTGATCCAAACTTTACCGCCACGCTTGATGTAACGGGTCATTGCAATACGGGCTGCCTCGATCTGGTTGGACTTAATCCAGCACGGCTCTGTAGCCACAAGACCGAAATCACCGTATGAAATTGTATTTCCTCTTAACGCCTTTCCTCTCATGGAACCGCGGAACTGCTTACGACGTTTTACTCTTTTTGGCATTAACATTATTTATCGCTCCCTTCTTTTCTAGATGGAAGTATTTCGCCTTTGTAGATCCATACCTTTACGCCAAGCTTGCCGTAGGTGGTGTCTGCTTCAGCAAAACCATAATCAATATCTGCTCTAAGGGTCTGAAGCGGGATGGTTCCCTCGCTGTAAAACTCGGAACGTGCAATATCTGCTCCGCCGAGACGTCCTGCTACTGCAGCCTTGATGCCGAGTGCTCCGGACTTCATTGTTCTGCTCATAGTGGACTTCAGTGCACGACGATAGGAAACGCGGTTCTCAAGCTGTGCTGCGATGTTCTCAGCAACAAGCTGTGCATCTCTGTCCGGTCTCTTTACTTCTTTGATATCAACGATCAGCTTCTTGGAAACAAGCTTCTGCAGCTCAGCCTTCAGCTTCTCGATCTCAGCACCGCCCTTACCGATAACAACGCCCGGCTTTGCGGTGTGGATGATAATCTTTACTCTGTCAGATGCTCTTTCGATTTCAATCTTGGAAACACCTGCGCTGAATAATCTCTTCTTCAGGAATGTTCTGATCTCGTGGTCTTCGATCAGGCAATCTGCAAAATCTGCTTCTGCGTACCATTTTGAATCCCAGTCCTTAATTACACCGACTCTAAGACCATGCGGATTAACTTTCTGTCCCATGATTGTCCTCCTTATTTCTCGTTCAGCACTACAGTGATGTGGCTCATTCTCTTCTCGATTCTGTAAGCTCTACCCTGTGCTCTCGGTCTGATTCTCTTCATTGTCGGTCCCTTGTTTGCGTAGCACTCTTCTACGTACAGGTTCTCAACACTCATTCCGTTGTTGTTCTCAGCATTTGCAATTGCTGATTTCAGTAATTTAGCGATTAATTCAGAAGCGTATCTCGGGTTGTAAGTAACGATACCGAGTGCAGTCTGTACATCTTTTCCTCTGATGGCATCCAATACGTAGCATGCTTTCTGAACGGAAACACGAGCGTAAGACAGCTTTGCTGACGGTCTTGTATCCTTCTGAGCATTTCTTTCTCTCTTGATCTGGGATCTATGTCCTTTAGCCATTGGATGTAGCCTCCTTTCAAAATCTGTGCCCTGTGGGCTTTCCTCTTTTCTCCGGAAACTCATCTTCCGGAGTTGGCCGACGGAGTAAAGCAACAGCCCCTCCGCACAGCCTTATAACCGTAACCGGAAATTATCTGCGAACTCCGGACTTCTTCTCGTCTTTGCCATGTCCACGGTAAGTTCTTGTAGCAACGAACTCACCAAGCTTATGGCCTACCATATCCTCTGTAACGTATACCGGAACGTGCTTTCTTCCGTCATGAACTGCGATCGTATGACCAACAAACTGCGGGAAGATCGTGGAACGACGGGACCAGGTCTTGATAACCTGCTTGCTTCCTGCAGCGTTCATAGCGTCTACCTTTTTCAGTAAGCTCGCGTCTGCGAACGGTCCTTTTTTCAGTGAACGAGCCATTTGGTTACCTCCTTATTATTCTCAAATCCTAGTTAATACCTTTACCGTTTCTTCTTCTTACAATCAGCTTGTTAGAAGCTTTCTTGCTCTTTCTGGTCTTCAGGCCAAGAGCCGGCTTGCCCCACGGTGTGCACGGGCCCGGACGTCCGATACCGGCCTTACCTTCTCCACCACCATGCGGATGGTCATTCGGGTTCATGACAGAACCACGAACGGTCGGGCGGATACCCATGTGACGCTTTCTTCCTGCTTTACCGATATTAACAAGGCTGTGCTCTGCATTTCCAACGATACCGATGGTAGCGCGGCAGTTCAGAGGAACCATTCTCATCTCGCCTGACGGAAGTCTCAGTGTAGCATACTTGCCTTCCTTAGCCATTACCTGTGCGCCGTTACCAGCGGAACGAACCATCTGTCCGCCGTGGCCTGCGTACAGCTCAACGTTGTGAACCATAGTACCAACCGGGATCTCAGAAAGCGGCAGGCAGTTTCCTACGTGTACCTCAGCCTCCGGTCCGTTCATGAGCTTCATGCCGTCCTTCAGGCCCTGCGGTGCAAGGATGTAAGCCTTCTCGCCGTCTGCGTAGCAGATCAGTGCGATGTTTGCTGTTCTGTTCGGATCATACTCGATACCGATAACCGTTGCCGGGATACCATCTTTATTTCTCTTGAAATCGATGATTCTGTATTTCTGTCTGGATCCGCCACCGTGGTGTCTTACTGTGATCTTACCCTGGTTGTTACGGCCAGCAGTTTTCTTCTTGGAAACCAGAAGGGATTTCTCCGGGCTCTTCTTCGTGATCTCAGAATTGTCAAGAGAAGTCATATGTCTTCTGGAAGGTGTATATGGGTTATATGTCTTAATTCCCATGATGTTCTCCTTTCATACCATGAAGCCTCACAAAGTGTGGGGCATCATGCGATGTTATTGTCCTGCTTCTCAGCAGATAAATGAGGTTCAACTCCCCGGGGCGTATCTTACAGTCCCTCGAAGATCTCGATGTCCTTGCTGTCCTCGGTCAGAGCAACGATTGCCTTCTTGGTCTTAGCTGTCTTTCCGACAACCATGCCACGTCTCTTGTTCTTTCCATCAAGGTTCATGGTGTTAACACTCTTTACCTTGGTGCCTTCGAACATTTTCTCAACCGCTTCCTTGATCTGGCTCTTGGTCGCATCAGTGTGAACCAGGAATGTGTACTTCTTATCAGCCATAGCGTTCATGCTCTTCTCGGTAACTACCGGCTTAAGGATGACGTCATAATACTTGATATCTGCCATTATGCATACACCTCCTCGATGTTCTCTACAGCAGCCTTTGTAACTACTACTGTGTCATATTTCAGAATGTCGAATACGTTAAGAGTGCTTGTCAGAACAGTTCTTACGTCTGCGATGTTTCTTGCAGAAAGAAGTACGTTCTGATCGTTGTCCTTCAGAACAACCAGTGCCTTCTTAACCTTGAGAGCATCCAGAACACCCTGCATCTTCTTGGTCTTGATCTCATCGAACTTGAGCTCATCAACAACCAGGAACTTGTTCTCCTGTACTCTGCTTGTCAGTACGGACTTCAGAGCAGCTCTCTTTTCTTTCTTGTTCATCTTTACTGTGTAATCTCTCGGTACCGGAGCAAATACAACTCCACCGCCGGTCCACTGCGGAGCTCTTGTCGAACCCTGTCTTGCATGACCGGTTCCTTTCTGTCTCCACGGCTTTCTTCCGCCTCCGGAAACTTCAGAACGGGTCTTAGCCTTCTGTGTTCCCTGGCGCTTATTTGCAAGCTGGCCTACTGCCGCAAGATGTACCAGATGCTCGTTGATCTCTACACCGAACACTGCATCGTTGAGCTCCATCGTGCCAACTTCTTTGCCTTCCATATTATAAATAGCTACGTTTGCCATATGTGTCTTCCTCCTTTCCTGAACTCAGGCTTATTTACCGGATTTCACTGTTGATTTGACTGTTACCAGTGCTTTCTTCGGTCCCGGAACAGCGCCCTTTACTAAAATAAGGTTGTTCTCTGCGTCTACGCGGATTACTTCAAGATTCTGAACGGTAATCTGCTTAGCGCCCATGTGTCCTGCCATTCTCTTTCCCTTGAATACCTTGCTCGGGTCAGAACAAGCACCGTTGGAACCTGCATGACGATGATACTTGGAACCGTGAGCCATCGGTCCTCTGGACTGGCCATGTCTCTTGATCGCGCCCTGGAAGCCTTTTCCCTTGGAAATAGCGGTAGCATCTACCTTGTCGCCAGCTGCGAACATGTCAGCCTTGATCTCCTGCTTTACTTCATAGCTCTCAGCGTCGTCGAGCTTCAGCTCTCTGACATATCTCTTGTAGGAGACACCAGCCTTGTCAAACGCACCCTTCTGCGGCTTAGCCACCAGCTTCTCGCGCTTGTCAACAAAACCAACCTGTACTGCACTGTAACCATCGTTCTCAACTGTCTTAACCTGTGTTACTACACACGGTCCAGCCTGAAGAACAGTTACCGGAGTGAGAACTCCGTCGTCGTTGAAGATCTGAGTCATTCCGACTTTTGTTGCTAAAATCGCTTTCTTCATTCTTTTACCTCCTGTTTTTCTACAGCGGATCACCTTTATGGCGATCATCCTAGTTGACAGGGAATGATATAAGTGGAACTTGGCGTTACTTCTATATCAACCTGATAGGATTTGCTCTCATTGAAATGTGATGCTTATTTCTGCTTCATCTTGATGTCAATGTAGACACCAGCCGGCATTTCCAGTCTGGACAGCGCATCTACTGTCTTCTGGGTCGGAGCCGTAATATCAATCAGTCTCTTGTGAGTTCTCTGCTCGAACTGCTCTCTGGAGTCTTTGTACTTGTGTACTGCTCTCAGAATCGTAACAACCTCTTTCTTGGTCGGGAGCGGAACCGGTCCACTCACCTGAGATCCGTTCTTCTTTACAGTTTCGATAATTTTCTTAGCAGATGCGTCTACTAACTGATGATCAT
>ERZ809224.962-NODE-962-length-23262-cov-4.205283_pt1 | contig 23262 bp, 23 predicted proteins | sample MGYA00520513_ERZ809224 | MGnify/ENA primary metagenome ERZ809224 (study PRJEB31576, sample SAMEA3212658) | Homo sapiens | biome: human-gut; feature: human gut; material: fecal | place: Sweden | collected 2012 ... | reverse complement strand
AACAGGCAGAGATTGGAAATCTAAAAAGAGATAAAGAGGCAGTAAAAGATATGCTGTATTCATTAGGGGGAGGCGGCGAAGGCGAAAGAGTACAAAGCAGCAGAAACAATGATAAGTTCGGGACATTGTTTAGCCGGATTGATGAGATGGAAAGAAAAATTGATGATAAGATCATAGATTTGATGCAGTTCCGGATGAAGGTATCAGAACAAATAAATGCTCTGGATAATGTAAGTTATATCACAATATTGAATTGCAGATATATCCACTTTCAATCATGGGAGAAAATAGCCAGATCAGCATTTGATGAGGAAAGAAACGTGCGGAGTGTCCAGAAATTGAATGGGCTGGCGTTACAGGAATTCGAGAAAAAATATGCGGTCATGCTGGCAGAATTGACATTAGAGGCAATATAAAAACAGTTAGCGTTCGCTAATTGCCGCTATTTGTACATAAAATGCCGCCTGATGTACATATAAGGGCATGAAGCGTACGTGAAATGCCGCAAAATGCCTCTCGAAGTGTACTAGAAGTGCATAGAGGAATGTGCTAGAGTATAAACTGCAACAAGCGGATGTGAAACATGCCCTCACAAATACTTGTTGCCGGCTGTGTTGTGCCGATTCTTTCTCATTTAGCCCTGCCTTACGAGGCGGGGCGTTTTAAAGAAAGATGAAACAATGGAATAAATGAGAAAAGCAGGGACGATGTGTAAAAGCATGGTCCTTTTATTATGTGCAAAATGAGAAAGGAGCAAGCGGAATGGGTAGAATGCAGATTGTATATAGGAGTATTAAAGACATACTTCCTTATGAGAAAAATCCAAGAATCAATGACGAAGCAGTACCAGTAGTAAAGGAGAGTATCAAGGAATTTGGCTTTAGAATCCCTATTGTTATTGATGTTAATGATGTAATTGTCGCAGGCCATACGAGAGTAAAGGCGGCGAAAGAGCTGGGAATGGAAGAAGTTCCTTGTACTATTGCTGATGATTTGACAGAAGAACAGATTAAGGCGTTCCGACTGATAGATAATAAATCTGCTGAGATCGCCACATGGGATGAGGAATTGTTACAGCAGGAATTGTCAGAAATTCTTGATATTGATATGTCGATGTTTGGTTTCGAGGAAGGCGAGACAGATTTTGCTGATGAGATAGAGGACAATACCTACACAATGAAAACCAACATTCCACAGTATGAGATTACTGGAGAATGTCCTACAATTTCAGAAATGCTGGATAAAGAAAAAAGCAAAGAGCTGATTGAGGAGATAGAAAAGGCAGAAGGGATTACTGAGGAAGAAAGACAGTTCCTGAAGGATGCTGCCGGCAGGCACAATGTTTTCAATTACAGGAATATTGCAGAGTATTACGCTCATGCAAAACCAGAAATGCAAAGATTGATGGAAAAGTCAGCACTTGTGATCATAGACGTAGATAATGCGATTGCAAATGGCTATGCGAGTTTATTTGCTGATGTATTAGATGCCATGGAGGATGAGGACGATGCGTGACGATTTTGTAGTATTCATTATTACACATAAGCGTCCGGATAATCAAATTACATATAAGACATTAAAACGTGGAAATTATACAGGAAAGATAATCTTTGTTCTTGATGATGGAGACGATACCATAGATGCGTATTGCGAAAAATATGGTAAAGAAAATATACAGGTTTTTCACAAATACGAGGATTTTGATATTGGAGATAACTTGACAGATCATAAAGGCGTTCCTGTATATGCAAGAAATATTTGCTTCAAAATTGCCAGGGAAAAAGGATATAAATATTTCGTGCAGTTGGATGATGACTATCCGAAGATAGATTACCGTTACGTGAAGGATGGAAAGTTAAAAGCAAAGCCGGTATCAGATTTTGACAAATTGTTTGAGGCTATGTGTAAATTTATGGAACCAGAAGCAATAAGCTGTGTGGCATTTGCTGTCGCCGGTGACTACATTGGTGGGGCAAATGGAAGATACAGGGATGGATTATACAGAAACGCAAGAAATTCATTCTTTTGCAGGACGGACAGACCTTTTGAATTTTTAGGTCGTATAAATGAAGATGTTACCACACCTGCTGTTAATAATATGCTTGGAAGATTATTCTTTACTTTCATGGGTGTGCAAGTTACGCTATACGACCATGAAAAGAATAAAGGAGGATCCACCGAACAATATCGGGAAGTAAATCTGTACTGGAATTACTTCTATCCGGTTCTTTATGTTCCGAGTGCAATAAGCGTTGCTTATGGGAAAACAGGATTTATAAAACGTGTGCGGTGGAACAATTTGCTGCCTCAGATTATAAATGAAAAATGGAGAAAAGGCTATGAGAAGTGATTTTGCTGTTTTTATATTGACGCATGGCCGAGCCGATAATGTGGCAACAATGGGAGCCCTGAAAAAAGGTGGATATACAGGAAAATGGTATATGATCATTGATGATGAGGACGAGACAGCAGAACAGTATCGTAAAAACTTCGGACCTGAGCATGTAATAATGTTCGATAAGCAGGAAGCGTATGATCGTGCAGACACAATGGATAATTTCAATGAGCATAGAGCAATTATTTATGCCAGGAATGAAACGTTCAGGATAGCAAAAGAACTGGGACTGAAATATTTCCTGATGCTGGACGATGATTACAAAGAAATAGATTTTCGATATGTAAACGGAAATAAGTTGTCAGCAAAACCGGCAAGGCAGATGGACAGGATTTTTGAAGATATGCTTCGTTTTCTGGATGTGTCTGGTGCAGCTACAGTAGCATTTGCACAGGGTGGTGATTTCGTAGGTGGTCTGGATGGAGGAAACTTCAAGAAAGGATTGCTTAGAAAAGCTATGAACAGTCTGTTTTGCAGAACTGACAGGCCAATAGATTTCAGAGGTACGATGAATGAGGATGTTACAACATATACCACATTAGGAAGCAGAGGAAGATTATTCTTCACATTATGCAATATGTGTGTAATCCAGATTCCTAAGCAGTCCCTTGATGGAGGAATGACAGAATCATACTTGGAGACAGGAACGTATGTAAAGACATTTTATTCTGTAATGGCAATGCCGAGTTGTATCAAAGTCAGTATGATGTATACGAAGCATAAGCGGATTCATCATAGGATAGACTGGGAATGCTGTGTTCCGAAGATCATAAATGAAAAATACCGGAAGGAGGTGCGGTAGTGTGGAAAATATTGCAGGGGATAAGATGTTTGCTCATGTGGAAAGAGCATTGAATGATCGCAGACCGATAACAGCAGATATATTTTTGACTAATTATTGCAATAACAAATGTCCGTATTGCACTTATAGACGGTGGGAACTGGAAACAGGAGCATACTCAATGCGGTATGAAGAATTTGTGGAGTATGCAAAAAGACTGCTCGAACTTGGCGTAGAAGGTTTTATCCTGACAGGTGGAGGCGAGCCTACATTATGCAGGGATTTTAAGAAGATTACAGACTGGTTGGAGGCACACAGCATTCACTATGGAATTAATACGAATTTCAATGAGGTGCAGTATATAAAGCCGGATTATTTAAAAGTTTCCCTGGATGGATGGGATGAGGACAGCTACGAAAAAAGCAGAGGCGTAAGAGCATATGAAAAGGTCAGGAATAATATTCAAGCATATGCAGACTGGAAAAGAAGGGAGAGCCCGGAAACAACGCTTGGCATTCAGAGAGTTGTGAAGTGGCCGAATGACGTATGTGCGTTTTATGCTGCGAATTGTGATCTGGATGTGGATTACATAGTATTCCGTCCTATAGAAAGCACAGGAGGAATTGCGTATCTGGATGAGTATTCCGGTGGACATATTAAAGAACTGATCTATACAGTGGAAGAACTGGCAAAGAAGGACAGCAGAGTAAAACTGAACTTTAAATGGAACTTGATTGGGGAGCAGGAAAGAACCTGTACTGCACAATGGGCGCAGATTGCAGTAAATGAGCATGGACAGGTGATGTATTGCTGCCATAAGCCATATGAGATCATAGGTCATGTAATGGACAGGGATATCCTGGAGATTAAGGAAAAGGCCAGAACAGATATGGCAAGATGTGATATTCCATGTAGAATGACGGCACCGAATAAGTTTATGGCACAGATGGAGAAAGAGAGAAAAGATCAATATTTTATCTGATTTTCTCAAATAATGACAGAACAGAGAGGTGGTGACGGTGCCGAATGAGGAAAACTTAAAAAAGGGCGAGCCATATCGCTTCCGAACAGGGGAACAACAGGTGGAAACAGCCCGAAAAGGCGGCATCGCATCAGGTGAAGCACGCCGAAGGAAGAAAGCCATGCGAGATACAGCAAAAATGTTGCTTGATATGCAGGTTCCGAAGGCTGCGAAAGAGTTGAAACAAAAGCTGGCAGTCATGGGAATATCTGAGGAAGATTTTACATATCAGACAGCGGTAATGGTGGGCGTTATCAATCAGGCAATGAAGGGGAACACAAAAGCAGCTGCGTTCCTGCGTGACACTGTTGGAGAAAATCCGGCACATGAACTCAGAGAAAGAGAACTCGATCAGAAGGTTGCAGAATTTGAATACCATAGACAGCAGGAGGAAGCACAGAGAAAAGAAAGCGAAAGCGCATCTTCATTAGCTGATGTAATAGAGGAGGCGTACAGGAACAGGATGGAGGCTGAGAAAGATGCTGAGTAATGAGGCTATTTTATATTATGCCAATCATCCGGTTGAATTTGTACAGGATATCTTAAAGGCAGACCCGGATCCTGAACAGAAAAAGATATTGCAGAGCCTTGTTACGAATCAAATGACAAGTGTTCGCTCTGGACATGGTATCGGTAAATCGGCGGTGGAGGCATGGTCTGTTATATGGTTCATGTGTACTCACCCATACCCGAAGATACCATGCACAGCCCCGACACAGCATCAGTTGTTCGATATCCTTTGGGCTGAGATCAGTAAATGGAAGCGTAACAATAAAACGCTAGATTCAGAATTGATATGGACAAAAGAAAAGTTGTATATGAAAGGCCATGCCGAAGAATGGTTTGCAGTAGCACGTACCGCAAGTACACCAGATGCTTTGCAGGGCTTCCATGCGGAACATATGCTTTATATCATAGATGAGGCCAGCGGTGTTGAAGATAAAATATTCGAACCGGTTCTTGGTGCTCTTTCGACACCAGGGGCAAAATTACTTATGTGTGGAAACCCGACCCAGTTGTCGGGATTTTTTTATGACAGCCACAATAAGAACCGAGAACAATATTCGACATTCCATATTGATGGCAGAAACAGTACGAGAGTATCGCAAGAATTTGTGCAGACGATCATCAATATGTATGGTGAGGATAGCGATGTATTCCGAGTACGTGTTGCTGGTGATTTTCCATTGGCAGAGGATGATATTTATATACCGCTTCCGTTGGTTGAAAAAAGCATTGCAACAGAATACTTCCCAAGAAGGCATCCGCAGATCATACATATTGGTTGTGATGTTGCGAGGTTTGGTACGGACAAAACAGTTATTGGTTATCGTACCGATGAGAAGGTACAGTTCTTCAAGAAACGTGTAGGCCAGGACACAATGAAAACCGCAGACGATATTGTTTCGTTGGGAATGCTGCTTGTATACCAGTATGGATTAAAGCCAGACATAGATGAACCTATACCGATAAAGATTGATGATGGAGGCGTAGGCGGTGGAGTAGTTGACAGACTGAGACAGATCAAGAGGAATAATCCAGAACGTTTCTGGTGGATGGAAGTATATCCTGTTAAGTTCGGGCAGAAGATCAGGCACAAGTTCTTTGATGATAGCACAACATATATGATGTCTGTTCTCAAAAAGCTATTGCAGCCGTTTGATGATAACGGACTTCCAAAAGATGTTGAAATTATCCTTCCGGATGATGATGCTCTTGTGGCTCAGATATCTGGAAGAAAGTACGAAATGACGGAAAACTCAAAGATCAGAGTTGAAAGTAAAAAGGTTATGAAGGCCAGAGGAGTACAGTCACCTGATGAAGCAGACTGCATATTGCTGGTATGCCTACCGGTTAAGAGGCCGAAGAAAAAGAAAGGGGCAACATAAAACATGAGTGGAAAAGCAAAAGGGCAGGTTAAGGCAACAGTAATAAAAGCTGCTGATCCTGTAATATCAGCACCGATTAAGAAATCCGATGCACCATCTCAGGTTACGGTAGAGGAAGCGGTCAATGCTGGTGATTGGATAGAACCGCCAATGATGCTGGAAGGCCTGAAAAACATGGTAACAGAAAGCTCTATACTGCCGCAGTGCATAAGAGCTTATAAAAATAATATTGCCGGTTTCGGAATTGGAATCCGATATACAGTAGATCAGGAGGAAACGCCAGAAATGAAGGCAGAGTTCGATGCCATCACAGAGGTTGTAGAACTCCTGAATGTAGATCAGGACACAAAACAAGTATTTGAGAACATAGTGGAAGCCAGAGAGACCTATGGAATCGCATATCTCGAGGTTATCCGGAATCTTGACAAAGAGGTTCAGCAGATAGAATTTATCAAAGATACTCCGAGTGTGAGAAAGTCAAGACCGATGGAACCATACGTTGAAATACCGTACTTCCATCATGGGAAAGAGACAAAACGCAGAAAGAAATTCAGGAAGTATAAACAGGAAATATGTGGACGGACAGTTTATTTCAAAGAGTTTGGCGATCCTAGAATCATGGATTTAAGAGATGGCAGATACGTCCCAGAAGGCACAGGCTTGGAGCTTAGATATCAGGCCAATGAAATATTAGAGTTCGCCATCGGACCGCAGTCATACGGAGAAATACGCTGGATAGGACAGATTCTTGGTGTGGATGGAAGTCGCATGGCAGAGGGATTGAATAATAATTATTTCTACAATGGTAGGCACACGCCACTTATGATCATGATTCGTAACGGTACTTTGACAGATGATAGTTACAGTCATCTCAAAGAGTACATGAACGATATCAAAGGGGAAAACGGTCAGCATGGATTCCTGCTGTTAGAAACAGAAAGTGTGGATGGACGTTCTGATTTTGATGATGATAAAAAGCCAGAAATTGAAGTGAAAGACCTGGCAAGCATCTTGCAGAAAGACGAACTGTTTCAGGAATATCTTGACAATAACCGAAAGCGTGTTCAGTCGGCATTTCTGTTACCGGATTTATATGTTGGATATACCACAGACTTCAATCGTGCAACAGCACAGACAGCGCAGGAGGTAACAGAACAGCAGGTGTTCCAGCCCGAGAGAACATCTCTGGCATGGGTTATCAATAATAAATTGTTGAACTGTTATCGTTTTCAATATGTGGAGGCTTACTTCCTGGCTCCTGATATCAGTAATCCTGATGATATGTATAAGCTCCTGAATGTAACAAACAATGCAGGAGGCATTACACCGAATATGGCGAAAGAAGTCATCTGTGATGCTTTAGGAAGGACTTGTGAACCGTACACAGATGAGTGGGGCGATGTACCGCTTACAATCTGGAAGGATAAAGCAGCACAGACGGATATCAGTGGACTGATGGGACAGCTTACAAAGCAGATTGAGAAAGCACAGGGAAAGAATGAACCAGATCAGGTTGTTGCAGTAATGAAAGAAGTCAAAAAGTTGCTTGCGAAGATACAGAAGCAGGAGGAGAATCATGCAGCTTGATACGAAACCATTGATAGATGCAATAAACAGGCTGATTGAAAAAGCAGATGATGATCTGAAAGATTCTTTAGAAGCAGAGGGTTATGTAGCAGCCAGTGAACTTGTAAAGAATATCAACAAGTTAGAGGATGCCATAGACGATGCATTGGATGCAGATTCTTTAGAGTTCCTGGAAAAGATTGAGGCGGCAACAGGAGCAACCGACTTTATAACCGATATCTGGCCGGGAATAAAAGACGCTGACGATCTGGAAAAGGCACTGAGAGAGATATTCAGGAAACAGTTTGACGATATGTTCAGGGAATTTACGTATCAGTGGGTTCTTGCCGAAGACCCAGTGCTTGCAACAGAGGTGGAGGAAATCACAAAGCCTGCAGAAGCATTCATTCAGGGATGGTCAGGAGAACTTGCCCGGATTATGAATCTGAATACCAAAGATGCTATGGAGCGATTACTGTTGAAAGCACAGGAAAAGAAATGGTCCATAGATGAATTATCCGAAGCTATTGGAAACAGTGGTATTCGGGAGCATGGCTACCGTAGTCGGCGTGTTGCGTTGACTGAATCGCTCAGGGTAGAAAGCTACGCACAGCAGGAAAGCATGATTCAGAATCCGCTTGCGTACAAGAAGAAATGGAAACATGTTATGTCTGCTCATCCAAGAGAGAATCACATGGCAATGGATGGGCAGGAAGTGTTCAAAAGGGAAATGTTCACTCTGACCGGTAAGAATGGTGCAACGTATATGGTGCTTTGTCCGAGAGACACCAGCCTTCCGGTGGAGGAAACGGCAAACTGTCATTGCCTTATGGAAACTATTGCAGATGAAAATGCACTTGGAATGACAGCGGAAGAAAGAGCTGCAGCACGAAAAAAATATATGGATGAGGTTAATGCGGAATACGATGCTTGGGAAAAGAAATTCAAAGAGGACACAGGCATTGAGGAACCGAGGGACGATCCTTCTGTTACATGGAAAATTTATAATTCATATTACGAAGCATACCGAAAGGGTGAAATAGCATGAAGCGTAGGCGTTGGCATGGCACAAGGGCACCATGCTTTTTTAATGCCCTGAAATCGAAGATACAGAAATTTATGAAAGGAGCAAAAGAAGTGCCAAAGGGTAATATTGTGAAGTCTTATGCCATTAGTGATGCAAAAATCGGATTTGTTTCACTGGTGGATAAGGCAGCAAACAAGCATAAATTTTTGATCACCAAATCAGAAGGTGATACTGCTACGATTCAGATTTATGGCCGGATTGTAAAAGCGGATGAAGATAAGCATTACGTTACCGGAATTGTGTACGAACCTATGACTGAGGACACAGACGGAAATTACATGACGGAGGAGGAAATCACAAAGGCTGCCCACTGGTTTATGAAGAACTCTGGCAAGCCAGACATTCAGCATTGCTTTGAAAAAGCAGACAATGTGGAGATCGTAGAATCTTATGTTGCAAAGAGTGACATGGAGATTGAAGGCCAGCAGATTAAAAAGGGAACCTGGCTTATGACGATGGAAGTCGCAGACGATGATGTTTGGGGCAAGATCGAAAAAGGAGAAATCACAGGTTTCTCTATGGGAGGTACAGGAAATTACAGTACTGAGAACGTAGACCTTTCGGATCCTGATAATTCCATTGAGAAAACGCAGAAAAAAGGAATTATGAAGGCAGTCGTTGATGCTGTGTCAAAAGCACTGCATTTAGATTCACCCGATATGATTGAAAAAGGTGCAGTAAAAGATTCCTACAATAAACGCATTGTTCGGGATAATTTCTGGACAGCGTATTATTCCCTTTCAGATTACTTACTGGAAACGTATAACCCACAAACAGGATGTTACGAGCCGATACACGATGAAACCACAATCAGGGAAGCATTAGAGGATTTCAACTCAATCGTAGTAGATTTGCTGGCTGATAAAGATGGAGTATTCAAATCTATTGAGAAAGCCGGCAAGAAAATAAGCACACAGAACATGGAAACCTTAAAGGGAATCCACGAAAGCATGGGTGCCTTTCTTGAAAAGTTCAAAGAAGAGGAGGACGAAGAAGTGAACAAAGCAGAAATTGAAAAGACCGTAACAGAGGCGATTGCAAAAGCAATGTCCAATCTTACCGTAACACCGGCTATTTCAGCCCCGAATGCAGAAGGTAATGTGACTAAGGGCGAAACCAATCAGACAGCCGCACCGGGCAATAGCGGAGCCTCAGAAGCATTCACAGCCGCAGATATCGAAAAGATGGTAGGCGAGGCAATTCAGAAGGCAATGCAGCCGAAAGAAGAACCAGTAACCAAAGAATCTGTAGAACAGATGATTCAGGATGCTGTTGCAAAAGCAATGGAACCGGTCATGAAAAGCGTAGGCGTTCCGAGTAGTCTGAACGATACAAACCTGCAGAAGGGTGCAGACGAAGAACATTATCTGCATGGTTTTCTTTAAGAAAATAAGGGAGGAAAAACAGAATGAATACAAATAAAGCGATTGTGAATAAGGCAGGGGCGATCACCACTTCCGTAGTAAGTAGTGGATTACTCCAGCCATATCAGGCAAAGAAATTTTTACAGCAGACTTTTGATGCCACACCGCTGATGCAGGCTATCCGTCATGAAGTCCGCACAGAAAAGTCCGGTGAGATTGACAAGATCGGAATTGGCAAAAGAAAACTGAGAGGAAAGATGGAGAATGTAGACGATGGCTACAGAGCTGGCGTTGAATTTGGTTCCATTAAGTACGAAACTACCGCTGTACGTCTTCCATGGGAAATTACAGAGGAAACCATTCGCCAGAATATTGAAGGTGAAAATCTCGAAAATGTTATCACCAATCTTATGACAAAACAGGTTGGTGTTGATAGTGAGGACCTGCTTATCAATGGCGATGAGAACGTAAGCAAAGATAATCCGGATTATGATTTCCTGAAGCTGAATACTGGTATCAAGAAGATGATTCAGGACGGAGGACATGTTGTTGATGTATCTGGTACCGGAGGCATGGATCTTGAAATGTTTTACAAGGCTGTGGCATCTATCCCGAACCGTTTCAACAATGGTAACCTCCGCTGGCTGATGAGCCCAACCAGAGCGCAGCAGTGGGAATTATTCCTTCTGGAAAAGATTACTGAAAAAGGTGGAGCTGTTCCGCAGGAACTTTATAAGAGCCCTGTTGCGATTCCATCTATGCAGGTTCCAGGCCTTTCAAATGATGCGATTATCCTCGCAGAACCAAAGAATCTTATCGAAGTAAATACTTACAGTATGAAACTCCGCAAGGATGCTACATCCAAAGATGCAATCATGCAGGATAAGAGATTCTATGTAATCCACTTCGATTTTGATGCACTGATCGAGGAGATGGAAGCTACTGCGATCATTACAGGACTTCCGGAGTATGTATTTTCTTGATAAGGAGGGCTAGAAATGTTCCATTTGAGATTATGTAAAGGCCTTTCATATATGGGAATTGTCAGAGCAACAAAGGCTGAACCAGATGTTTATGTTCCGGAGGAAGAAAAGGCAAAAGCTCTTGTTGCGTCCAGCTATTTCGAGATGGTAACCAGTGAGGCTGAGAAGATTCAGCCTTTAACTGGTGATACCGAAAAAGCAGAATCCGCAACGGATATGTTTGAGGAAGAATCCGAAGACGAGGTGCAGGGCGATCCTGAGCTGATGGAATTACAGAAAAAGAATAAGGCTGAACTGATCGAGTATGCCGGTCAGAATGGTATTGATATCACCGGTTGCAAGACAAAGGATGATATCTACCAAAAGATTGTTGAGGCTATTGCGAGAGCAGCAGCTTCAAGGGCAGTGCTCAGGGAAGAATAGAAGGAGGAGAAAAGCATGTTACTGAATGGTTATGATTTAGGCAAGTGCGGAATCGAGCAGGTGTTATGTGCTGGAAAAGTTTCATTTGACGCAAAAGATGTTAGCAAAGGCGTTGTCCTGATTGAACTTCCAGAAAATATCATTATCACAAAAGCGGTTGCAGTGGTGAACACAGCGTTTAATGCAGCAACAACCAATGTACTTACTGTCGGAACAAATGATTCTGCGGATGATCTGCTTGGCGCTGATGATGTGACGGAAGGAACTGCTGGCGCATATCAGAAGAACCTGTTTAAAATCATCAAGGGAGAGAAACCGAAGATCAAAGCTAAGTTTACATCTACCGGGGCAGCGGCAACAGCAGGCGAAGCCGAAATCTATCTGAATGTTGTGAGAATCCCGGAATAAGTGAAAAGGGGTACAAAGCATGGCAGTAAAAAGACCTTGGGTTCTCCCGAATGATGTGAAAAGCTATACAAGCCACAAGGAAGTTTCCGAAAGATCAGATGAAAAGCTGACCTTTGATATTGCCAGAGCGGAGATGAAGATAATTCATATCACAAATAATAAATTTGCTGAATATGATGAGATTCCGGAACCGGTGAAGATGGCAGTCATACTCGTTGCAGAAGCATATGCAAAGAATGATATTGAAGCGGCAAAGAAGAAAATCAAAAGCGAATCTTTTGACGATTATTCTTACACTGTAGAAGCCGGTACGATCAGTCTTGATAGCCTTGATCTGGAAGAATTACTGGCTGATTACATCATTACAGATGGAATCGGAAAAACAGTAATGCGGCTCAGGATTTTGTAAGGGAGGGTGTTATATGTTTGAAGAATTTTTAAACCACAGATGTAGCATATACCACCCTGAACAGGTGGAAACAAAAACAAAATACGGTATAAAAGCCGCTCAATCTGAAATGTGCAAGGCTACTCCTGATCTGGAAGATGTGCCTTGCCATTTTTATGTAAATTCGTCCTTAGCGATAAAACAAAATGAGCCTTTTGCATCTATTGAGGGAGAGGCAAAGCTGGCACTGCCATACGGTACCGATATCAGGGAAAATGACTTTGTAAAAAGCAGAGACTATATGTTCAGGGCTGGAATCCCAAAGGCGGTGCATGGCAATCATCATATTGTTGTCACGATACGCCGGGAGGATGGCATAAAGGGGGCGATTTAATGATTGATGCAAGCCAGTTGGAAGCATTTGCAAGGAAAATAGAGGCTGCCAGTGCAGACCTAAAACCGTATATGGGAAAGACCTTGCAGGAAGTTGGAGAAGAATTTCTTACGATAGTGCAGGAAGCCATAGAAGGTGCAGGAAATGTAGACACAGGAAAATTACTTTCCTCATTCACGAAGGGAGGCTCCGGAAATGTTTGGAGCCTTGATCTTGGAGGACTGACACTGGAAATCGGATCCACTCTTGATTACGCAAAGTACGTGAATGATGGACACAGACAGCAGCCTGGACGTTTTGTTCCTGGATACTGGGAAGGAAATCATTTCAGGTACAGTCCTGGTGCAAAATCAGGAATGGTATTAAAAGCCTCGTTTGTTGCCGGTTCACATTTTTTTGACAGGTCAGTGCAAACTCTTGAACGAATGTTTCCAGAAATGGCAGACAAAGCATTTGAGCAGTTTTTCAGACGATATTTTGGATAAATGAGGAGGACGTACAATGATAGCAATTTTATGTTTATTTTATCTTTTATATAATGGATGCAAGGCTTTCAAAAAGTGCAAAGATCAGGATGTTGCAGGGACAATCTTCTACTGCACGATGTTTATTGTATGGGTGATGGCTATTTGCAATTTTGATATTTTACCCAGCTTATACTACTGGAATGTATGAAGGTGAAATTATATGAATGTCAACCTAGAACAGAGCCTTGCGGCTGTAGTGAGGTTTATACAGGACAATTCAGAAGAGGGGACACAGTTGTACTTCGATGAGATACCGGAGAACTTCTATGTTCCCTCAGTTTATTTCCAGATACCATATTCCGCAGGAAGAAAAGCAACCCTGAGTTCCTATTGTACGACTATGACAATGAATATCTGGTTCATGGCACATTTGGACTGGGATGCACAGGCCGTGGCAGCAAGTATGAGAGATGAAATCATGTTGAATGATTGCCAGGTCCCGATCGTGGATGAGGATGGAAAAGTAACTGGCAAGGCATTAAGGGTAACGCCCCCGACAACCAGAAAGGTTGATGAAGGAATCGTGCAGTTATCCCTATCGTTTGACGTGTATTTCCAACCAGAAGCACAGAGAATGAAGATGCAGAAATTTTATCTTGCTTGGCAAAATGCTAAACAAGAAATACAGAACAGGAGGTTATGAAATGGCTACAAGAAAAAGCACTGAGGCCGCTGATTCTGCTGAAACTACAGTGGAAAAGCCAGCTAATGTTGCAAAAAACGAGCCAACGTATGCCGTAGGAAAACTCCGGGAGAAAAGCATTCTCCTGTTTGGAGTATCTCAGAGCACCTTTGATGGTGCGATGTATGGACATACTGAGGAGGAGTACACCAAAAAAGAGGTTGAAGCCATCATCAATGAATGGCTTTACGGAAAGGAAGGTAAAAAATAATGGCAGGTGGAACATTTAAATTATCACAACCGAAGGTAAGACCAGGCGTATATGCCAATCTGAAAAACGGAAGGCAGCCAACAGCTTCCGGATCCGCCAGAGGAACAGCAAGCATTCCATTGATTGGTTATGACTGGGGACCAAGAGGGAAATGGATTATCATTTCAGCCGATTCTCCGGATGGTCATGTAGCAGAGCTGGGACGTAGCGTTTACGATGAGACTAACTCATCTATGATTATGTTACAGCTTTTACTTCTTAATGCCGCTACAGTATATGTATATATCCCAGATGGAGGAGCAGCAGCTAAAAAGACTATTACTGTAGGTTCTGGAAGTCTGACAGTAACCGCAAAATATAAAGGAACTCTTGGAAACACAGTGAAGATCGTATCAGTTGCAAATCCTGTAGATGGATTTGACGTTTCTGTTGTTATTAATGGCTCGGAGGTTGAATTATTCGAAGGCATTAAAACTATGGATGAACTGAAAGGCGTATCCGAGTATGTTGATTTTTCCGGTACAGGCGAGATGGCAGCGTTCGCATCCGCAACACTGGAAGGCGGAACCGATACTGTAGACGGTTCTGGAAATTCAGGTATCTCCGATTTCCTGGATAAGTCAGAGAAAGTACGTTTCAACTGTATGTGCTTCCCAAGCACAGAGAGTTCCTTGCAGACAGCACTTCTCACTAAGATCAAGTATATTCGTGAGAGTATCGGTTGGAAATGCCAGGCAGTAGCTCCGAATTTTGCAGCAGATTATGAAGGAATCATTAATCTGGTGAACTCTTTTGTGTATGGAGACAGATCACTGACAACTGCAGAAGCGTGCGCATGGCTGGCAGGAGCTACTGCAGGGGCAGATTATGTAACTTCTCTTACATATGCCCAGGTGACAAATGCTACATCCGTAGTTGGAGAAATGAACAACGAAGCTTCAATCGCAGCCATTGAAGCTGGACAGACATTTTTCAGTGTGGACGATGAAGGAAATGTCATCCTTGAATATGACATTAATAGCAAAGTCCATATTGATTCTGAAACACCACAGGACATCAAAAAGAACCGTCCACTTCGTGTATATGATTCTTTTGAAAATGACTGCCTGATTACATTCCGTCCTGGAAAGTTTGATAATGACGAAGATGGATGGGCTGTAGTGGAAGGCCTTGGACGTTCCATGCTTCAGAATTACTCTGACGATGGAGCACTCACAAACGTAGTTCTTGACGAGGATTTCCTGGTTGATACCGGTAGGTCTGTTGGGGATAGCATGTATCTGAATATAGGATTACAGGCAGTAGATAGTGCTGAAAAATTCTATATTAGCATCGTAGCACGATAGGAAGGAGGATAAAATACTATGGCAAATGAACGTGTAAACAGAAGCCCCTTATCTGCAAGAGAAGGTAAGGTATATCTGGATGGAGTGCTGATTGCTGACACTTGCAAATTCCAGGTTGTATTTAAGCCGGATGTATGGTCAGGAAAACAGCTTTCCGAGCCAGGAACCAACCGTCGCTGGATTGGTTACGATATTGAGGTTACCATTGAGGAATGGAAAACAACCAGAAGATATCGCAATATGATCGATTCCTACTTAAAGGACGGAAAAACGCCTGAGTTGACTATTCAGGGAGTTCAGACAGACAAAAACTCTGATTTCTATGCAACGAATAAGAGTGAGACAGTCACATGTGTTGGATGCGTACCGACTGATGATATCAACCTTATTGACATGGATACTGATGGCGATGTAGTTAAAGAATCGATTAAATTTGGCGCAAAGAGATTAGCGTAAAAGTACAAAACAAACAAATGACTGAATAAATGGGAGGGGACAACCCTCCCTATAATTTTGAAAAAAATGGAGGAAAAAAGAATGGGTATCGACATGAAAGCGTTTATGAAACCGGAACTGAAAGATCGTGGAACAATGGAGTTTCCAGGCATTGAAAGATACAAGGATGCCAAAGGGAATGTTATTCCTTTTATCATCAAAAGACTTTCCATGAAGGAAATCAAAGAGATCAGAAACAACTACAAGACCAAAGAAGTATATCGGGACAAAAGAAATGGTGATCGCCCGATTATTGGAAATAACGGTCAGGTTGCAGTAATCAATGATTATGATGGAGATTCCGCAGGTCTTGAAATTATGGTGGAAGCATTCGTACAGCCGAAGCTGGACGATCCTGAACTGATGGAATATTACGGAGTGCACGATCGTCTGGATATGCCGAACATTATCTTCCCGGATAAGGACGATTTCAAGTATGCTGATGATTGTCTGATGGAAGCGTGTGGACTTGCTTCAAAGAAAAATGATAAAGAGACGGTTGAAGAATTAAAAAAATGATGTCCGGGGAAGGCGATGACGAAAATTCCTTTGACTGGATGTGGGCTCATGTTCTATGGCAGAAGAAAGGGCTTCGCATGGAGGAATACGCCACGATGGAAAGAAATGTTCGTCTTGCCTATATTGCCTCGGAAGAACTGGCAATAAAAGCACCTTTAAATGCCGATGAGAGATTGGCACGAGGAATTTTAAAAAAGAAATGAAAGGACGGTGATGGAAAATGAGTGATGTGTCTGTAAGAATGACGTTGCAGGATGATGTAAGCGCGAAAATGCAAAGGATAACTGCTTCTGCAAGAACAGCAGCTACACAGTTCAGTAATGCCGGTAGAGCTATGGACAGTGCTTTTCGTTCCAGTGCCGCCACTTCATTTGCAAGTCAGGCAGGAAGTGCCTTCAATTCAGTTGAAAGTGATGCGGAGGCACTTGGAAATGCCATTGATGATGCTGTAAGCGGTCTTGAAAGTTTTTCAGCAGGAGATACCAGAGGGATGGGCTCTGCTTTTTCCGAAGCGGCAGACAATGCAGATGATTTATCTGACAGTGCATCCAGGGCTTCTGAAAGTGTAGATGATCTTGCTGATGCCACTGGTGATCTGGGAGATGGTGCCGATGGTATGGATTCGCTTGCAGGGCAGGTTGATGATGCAGGGAGTTCTATGGAGGAAGCATCATCGAAAGCTATAAATCTCAGTGGAGCTTTAAAAACATTGTTTGCAGTTGTTTCAGCAGCAGCGATTATTGGACAGGTAAAAGATTTTGCGGCAGATTCCATAGAACTTGGAAAAAATTATACATCTGTAATGTCAGAAGTAGCTGCTATTTCAGGCGCATCATCCAGTGATCTTGCGATGATGGAAGATACTGCAAGACAATATGGCGCAACCACAGTTTTCAGTGCATCAGAGGCAGCCGAAGCATTGAAATATATGAGTTTGGCAGGATGGGATGCACAGCAGTCTACGGATGCTTTGGGCGGCGTCCTGAACCTTGCCGCGGCATCTAGCATGGGATTAGGTGAAGCATCAGACATGGTTACAGATTATTTGTCTGCATTTGGCATGGAGGCAAATAAATCTACATATTTTGCTGATATGCTGGCGTACGCTCAGTCTAACAGTAATACCACAGCGGCACAGTTGGGAGAAGCATATAAAAACTCAGCTGCGAATATGCACGCCGCAGGGCAAGACGTTGAGACAACCACATCTCTGTTGGAGGCTATGGCAAATCAAGGTCGAAAGGGTTCTGAAGCTGGTACGACATTGGGAGCTATGATGCGAGACATTACAGCCAAAATGGACGATGGAGCAATTAAGATTGGCGAAACGTCTATTGCTGTCCAAGACGCTTCTGGAAACTTCCGAGATATGACAGATATCTTAACGGAGGTAGGAGAAGCTACAGAAGGAATGGGAAGTGCTCAGAGAGCCGCTGCATTAAGTTCTGTATTTACCGATGATTCCATTAAGGGCGTAAATATGGTTCTAGCCGAAGGAATGGACAAGGTTGCTGGATATGAGGAAGCTCTGAGAAGCGCCACCGGAGCATCAGAAGATATGGCAGAAACGATGAATGACAATCTTTCTGGTGATATGGCAAATATGAATAGCGCCTATGAAGAAATGCAGTTACAGACATTTGAAGCAATGGAAGGACCGTTGCGAGAAGGTGCGCAGTGGATTACCAGTGATATTATTCCAACACTTACATCCTGGGTTCCTGATGCATTTGGAACCTTGGCAAGTGGAATCTCCAAAGTAGGAAATGCACTGTCTCCGATGATCAAGACTGTATTGCAGAATCCGAAAGCTGTCGCAAGTGCGTTTGCATCTATCGGTGCTGGGTTTGCAGCAATGAAAACTGTAAACACTGGTATAAAAATTGCAGGAATGGTTTCAGAAGCCGGTGGAATGGCGAGTGCATTAGGAAAATTAGGTACAAGTTTATTCGGTTCACCATGGGCGGCAGGAGCAGCGGCGGCTGTAGCAGCGATAACAGCCGTAGGCTTGGCCGTAAAGAAATATAATGATATTCAGGTAGAAGACAGCCTAAGTACGCATTTTGGCAGCGTAGAGCTGGATGATTCTCAAATTGAGGATTTCGCATCACGTGTAATAGATGCACAATGGCTTGTGAATATCAATGCGGCAATAGGTCATTTTGAGAATGCAGAAGAATTTAATCAGCAGGCAGAAGAAGCCCTTGCTGCAAACGATGCTCTGGAATGGAAAGCACGTGTCGGCATTCAGCTTACTGAGGATGAACAGTCCTTATATATGCAGAATATAGAGACATTCAAAGAGAATATTGAACAGGCTCTTACGGAACAAACTCTTGCCGCAAAAATGACGGTAAATGAGTTCGACATAAAAATGGCTGATGGTTCCAGCCTTGGCTCTCAGATTGAGAAATGGGCTGAACAGGATCTGGGTGAGATGCAATCTTTGTCGGCAGGTCTCACAAACTTGGTTCAGACTGCATTGGAAGATGGCATCATAGATGTTGATGAACAGGCAGCGATTGACCAGTTGCAGGGTAAGATCAATAACATTATGGAAGGCTGGCAGGAAGCGGAAGCACAAGCTCAGATGGATGTCCTGACGCAGAAATATGGCAGACTTTCAGGAAAAGATCTGACAGCAGATACATTTACAAAGGTAGTGGAGGAACTTGGCGAACAGAGAGAAACCGCTACTGCGGCATTGGAAACCTCCGAAAAGAAACTATACACTACATTGAATGCTCTGAATAAGGCTGATGAAAATGGAGTGCAGCGTATTTCAGATGAAGAACTTGTCAGCTATAAACAGCAGGCAGGATATGCGGTAAGGAACGATCAGGCCAGTATGCTTGGAAACAGTCTGGAATTTGAAAAGAATACTCTCTCAGATGCTTATGGAGAAAAACTTGATTCAAATTATTCTGCAATTCAGGAACAGACAGGAAATTTCCTGAATAATGCCAATTCATATCTGGCAAACCAGGATTATATGTCCTTAGTCAATTCAATGCAGAGCGGATTTTCCAGTGCTATGACTGGCACAAGCATATTCAGTGACAAAGACCAGAAAGCATTGTCAAAAATTTATGATTCAATGAAGCCTGATGTAGAAAGCATGGCAGGTCTTATTGATGAGTACAGAGAAATGGGGCAGGCAGTTCCACAGGATGTAATGACTGCCTTTAATGATGCTGTGCAGGTAGGAGCTGCGGCTGGAGATGCCGATGCTGCATGGCAGGTGTTTGCAAATCAGATGATTGCTGATCCTGCGAGTGAAGCGTTGGTACAGGCAATTCAGGATGGAACCGTAAGCGTTCCGGAAGAATTAAAAACCGCCATTGATAGAGCAACGACAGATATAGACACGGATCCAGTAACTATTGAAGGCATGCAGGCCGAAGTAGATGATGTTGAGGTAAATCAGGACCATGTAGATCAGCTTATTCAGGATGCCCTTGGTGATCTTGGAACCGTAGAGGGCGAAGTGGATGGAGACATTCAGATCAAAGTTGAAAAGGGCAACTGCCTTTCACAGATCGGAGAAGCCCTTGGAGTAGACTGGCATGAAATAGCTGAGTATAACGGTATCGAAGACCCATACACAATTTATCCTGATATGGAATTAAAGATTCCAAAAGAAAAGGTTGATACAGATGCTTCCGGTGTGGGAGAAGCAGCTGAGGAAGCGGCAAAAAGTGAGACAGGGGAAACCATAGAAACTGAGCAGGGAGTAAAGACTACACTTACGGATGAAGGTGTAGACGGTTCTCAGACTGCACAGGCAGCTGAGGAGGAAGCAAAGAGCCAAACAGCAGAGACCGTAGAAAGAGAACAGCCGGTAAAAACAAACATGACAAATGCTGGTGTAGATGATTCTCAGGTAACGCAGGCTGCACAGGAGCAGGAAACACAGGCAGAGCCGAAAGAAACTGATGTTCCAACAACCATTAAATTTGAGGTTGCGAGCCTGGATGATAGTGAACTTGCATCTGCAATTTCTGAGAAATTACAGCAGGGTGAAGCTGTTCCGGTTGAGGTTCCAGCGAATGTAACTATTAAAGCTGGTGCGATTGATGATACTCAGTTATCATCTGAGATTACCGGAAAGCTAGGAGAACAGAGTGCAGTTCCTGTAAATGTCCCAGCGAATATAACGCTGACAGCAGGAAATGTTGATTCATCTCAGGCTGTAGCAACTACACAGAGTGATGTGATCAGTGCGTTTTCAGCAGCCCTTCCTGCCGATGGTACAGTAGATGTTACCCTGGCAAAAGGTAACGACAATATTGCGTCTGTATATGATTATGTAGGAGGACTTGTTCACAGTGCGTGGGCGAATCCGTATTCTGCATCTGGCACTGTACACGTAACACTGACAGCGAATTATTCTTTGGCAAATCCAACAAAGACAATTAGCTTTGGTGGAGGAGCAACCGGATCCGCAACAGTAACAGCTGCTCTTCATGCGGCTGGCGGTATTTTCGATGAGCCTCATCTTGGTATGGTTGCAGAAGCAGGACCAGAGGCAATTATTCCGTTGGATGGTTCTGGAAATGCTATGGAATTATGGCAGGAAGCAGGAAAACGTCTTGGAGCACTGGAAGATGGGCCTATTCAGATAGCGCCGTCAATGTATTCCGTAGGAAAGAATGCTGACGGAAATGGACAGGAAGCAAAAGCAAGCAGTAACCGGACTATTGATATCAATATCAATGGAAATGGTAGCATTACTGCCGGCAAGGGCGTTTCCAAAGATGATATCGTGCAGGTACTTATGGAAAAGGTGCGAGATGTATTTGTAAATATTGTTACAGAGGAAGCTCTGGTAGGAGGTGACGCATCGTATGAGTTCTAATATGTTCAAGCAAAATGTGAACAATCCAACAAAATACCGAATGTTTTTCAATTATGATAATGACAAAAAGGTATATGTTGCTCCGATGCTTCCGGCAAAGATTGCCCTCACAGTTAATGGAAAACTGACTTCCGTAGATATTGATACTTTTGGAGAAATACTGCATAGAGGGAAAAGAGATGCTATAACCATTGAATTTGAATCTATTTTCCCTTCACAGTATGGAAAAAACTACTGTGCTTGTATGCAGAAAGAGTTTAAAAAGCCTTCTGTATGGCACAAGTGGATGCTAGCTCTTGCGAATGTAAAGAACCCATTTCATTTTGTCCTGGTGGGAGGTCCGTTTGCAATAAATATGTATGCTGATCTTGCATCCTATGTTCCATATGAACAGGGTGGAGATGTTGGAACGGTCTATTATAAAGTGAAGATAAGAGAACACCGAAAAGTCTCTGTCAGTACATACAAGAAAAAAGCAAACAAAAAGCCCAAAAAGACAAGCACAGGTAAGCGACCAAGCAATAAAAAAACAATTAAATATAAAGTCACTGCAAAAAGTGGCCTGCATTTAAGAAAAGGACCAAATTCAACAATACTGGGACTAATGCCATATGGCAAAACGGTTACTTCGGATGGAAAAAAGAAGGGAAACTGGTATCATGTAAAGTATGGAAGCAAGTGGGGATATGCTTATAATACATGGCTAAAGAAAATGTAATGGAGGTGCCGAAATGAACAAAATCACGTTAAAAATCGGGAAGAATGGCACATATAAGAATATCTCAGAATTAATACAGAAAGTTTCTGTTACTGGTCGGAGAGGTGATGCTCCAAGAACGTTGAGCGCCACCCTTTTTGATTCGGAACAGTTTGTAAGAGCATCTGCAAATTCTGGCGAAGGACAGCAGGTGTTTTTTTATTGTGACAAAAGCGAAATATTTCGTGGCCTGCTTATGACAGATAGCAGAAGTAGTAAAAGAACATTGACCATAAAGGCATATGATAACTGTGTTTATCTTTGCAATAACAAAGGCAGTTTTTCTTTTAAGAAGAAATCTGCAACATATATTTTTAAGTATTGCTTAAAAAAGCTGGGACTTCCTTTAGGTTCAACGGTAAATACCGGTCACATCATAGGGGAACTGGTAAAGAAAAACACAACATATTGGGATGTGATTGAGGATGCATTGAGCCAGACATATTACGCTACTGGAATACGCTATTATGTTTCGTCCGAGAAGGGGAAAATATATCTGAGGAAACGGCAGGAACAAACGTCCATGCCGATATTATCCTTAGATAGCAATATCCAAAGCTACGATATGTCCAGATCAATTTATAAGACGAGAACCAGACTGACATTGGTTACTTCAAAAAATGCCAAGAAAGGCAGCTTTGTCAATTCTTCCCTTGAAAAGAAGATAGGCAAATTTGCAGATATCCAGACAGTAGATGAGGACGTTACGAAAACAGAACTTAACCAGAAAATATCTACGTTCAAAAAAGATACCAGTATTGTAGATCAGGAGTTAAGCGTTACCGCTACCGGTGACACGAGGTGCGTATCTGGAAAATGCGCCTATGTTCAAATTTCACCTATTGGAGCTAAAAGGATTATGTTCATTGAGGAAGATACACATACTTTTGAAAATGGACATCATAAAATGAACCTGAAACTCAGCTATGAAAAAACTAAACAAATGAGGACAGAGGGGTGAAATATGGCACAAAACATTACAGAAATCATAAGAGCGATTGCAGAGCAGAGTATGCCCCATATCGTTATTGGATATATACAAACAGTGGAACCGCTGGAAGTTATACTCATTGATGATATAAACATCAGTCTGTCAGATCAGTCTGTTATTGTTCCTTCCGGAAAACAGCCGTTGCAAGCAGGCGATCAGTGGTTCCACTGTTTGTAT
>ERZ809224.957-NODE-957-length-23315-cov-6.779407_pt1 | contig 23315 bp, 18 predicted proteins | sample MGYA00520513_ERZ809224 | MGnify/ENA primary metagenome ERZ809224 (study PRJEB31576, sample SAMEA3212658) | Homo sapiens | biome: human-gut; feature: human gut; material: fecal | place: Sweden | collected 2012 ... | reverse complement strand
TGGAGCCTGTGTGCGATATGCGCCGTCCTTCTTTTCGTCCTCTCCCAATCTGCAACAATTCAGGCTGAATAGTTACCAAATTTTTACCAAAATATACTTTTTTATGCCTTTAGTATTTGACGAAATTAGTAGAAAGAGTTACAATTAAAGCGATTTTTTTGTGCATAAAAACTGATATGGAGGGCAAGCGAAATGTACTTATTATACTTTTTGCTATGGGTAATTTTTAATGGAAGCTTCACACTGGAAATCTGCCTGTTTGGAATCGTGATTGCGGCAGCGGTCTTCGCATTTACCTGCAAATTTATGGACTATAGTATTGAGCAGGAGAAGAAAAATATTCGAAAAATATTTAAATTTCTTCGTTATATTTGTGTGCTGGTAATTGAGATCGTAAAAGCAAATTTTGCTGTTATACATATGATTTTGTCCGAGCGTGAAGAACTGGAACCGGTACTTGTCCAATTCCGATCCGATATGAAAACTCCGGTTGGAAGAGCCTTCCTTGCAAACGCCATTACACTGACACCCGGAACGATCACTGTTCTGCTTGAAGACTCCGACTATGTAGTACACTGTCTGGATGAAAGTCTGGCGGAGGGCATGGATGAATCCATATTTGTAAAACTGCTTGCCGATTTAGAGCGCAGCTAGAAGGAGGAAAGAGAAATGGGAAGAGGAATACCCGGCCTTGAGAGTGCGTATCACATATTTTTTACAGCAGTCCTGATTTTTCTTGCGATCATGGTCGTGCTGTGTCTGATACGTGCAATTATCGGTCCAAAAATAGCGGACCGCATTGTTTCAATCAACATGATGGGAACTATGGTTATGGTCATTATTGGCATACTGGCTCTTATGCTGAAAGAAGGCTATCTCGCCGATATCTGCCTGATTTATGCGATGATCAGCTTCCTTGCGGTCATTGTGCTGACAAAGGTTTATACTGGTGTTTACCTGCAGAAAAAGGAAGAGGAGGAAAAGAAAAATGGCGGCTCTTGAATGGATTCGTTTTATTGCTGGTGCATTATTAATGCTGTGTGGGCTTGGAATTTTTGCAATTGAAATGATCGGAGTTTTCCGTTTCAAATATGTCTTGAACCGTATGCATGCGGCAGCAATGGGCGACACGCTCGGCATAGGCTTCTCTCTGATTGGACTCATTCTGATGAGCGGGCTGAATTTCACTTCATTAAAGCTGTTGTTTGTCATTGTATTTCTGTGGTTTTCTTCTCCTGCTTCTTCTCATTTGATTGCCCGTCTTGAGGTAACGACAGACGAAGAAAAAGAAAAGCATTACCGCACCGTTACCCTGAAACAGCTTGAAGAAGAGCGCAATACCGTGAATGGCACGGAAAGTGAGGAGGTCTGATATGCAGATTTTTATGTTTATCCTGCTGGGCTTTCTGGTTGTTTGTGCAATATCTGTCAGTCTGTCCAAAAATCTTTTAAATTCCATCTTGATTTATATGTCATACAGTCTTATCATGTCAATCATTTGGATTCTGCTGGAATCGCCCGATCTGGCCATTACCGAGGCTGCTGTAGGAGCTGGTATTACAAGCGTGCTTTTCTTTGTAACACTCAAAAAAATCCATGCAATTATGAAATCTGAGGAGAGCGAGGAGGCAGAAAAACATGAGTAAAAAACTATCACAGGATCAATATGAAAAAACCAGATCCTTCCACATAAACCAATGGTTCCACGGTACAAAGGATTACTTTCTGGACAATCTGGAAATGAAACCGCAAAAACCATTTGTCGAGGATACAAAAATTACCGAAAAACGCAGAGAAGAAAAGAAAAAGCTCATGGATCACATTTATGATACCAACCGCAATGCTGAGCTTCAGATTTTCCGGAAGCTTTACCGTATTTCCAGTGTAGTATTCTGCATTTTTCTCGTTGCCATGCTTCTGGTTGCCGTGTCAAATCTGCCGACTTTTGGAAATCCAGGCAATCCGGTCAACAATGAGGTGGCAGCCCGCTATATTGAAAACGGACTTCAGGAAACCGGCGCTGTCAACATCGTGACTGGCATGATTTTGGACTACCGCGCCTTTGATACACTGGGAGAGTCCCATGTTTTGTTTATTGCTACCTGTACGGTGCTGATTCTGCTGCGTCTGGACAACAGCAAAAAAGGAAGCAACGGTATCGGGTACACCATGGAAGAAGACCGCTTGTATGAACCGAAAAACGATGTTATTCTGCAAACTGTTGCCAGAATCCTGGTGCCGCCGATCGTAATCTTCGGTATTTACGTGATTCTCGGAGGACATCTAGGACCGGGCGGAGGGTTCTCCGGCGGGGCTGTTATCGGTGCAGGCCTGATTCTGTACATAAATGCCTTTGGATTTGCAAAAACCGAAAAGTTCTTCAACGAAAAAACCTATAAGCGTATAAGCTTCTGCGCACTTGGCTGTTACTGTCTGGCAAAAAGCTATTCTTTCTATACCGGTGCAAATCATATTGAAAGCGTAATCCCTCTGGGAACACCGGGCGCAATTCTGAGCAGCGGACTGATTCTTATTTTGAATATCTGTGTCGGGCTTGTTGTAGCCGGAACTATGTATACCTTTTATGTCATGTTCAGGAAAGGAGCATACTGATATGAATCTTGCAAATCTTTTCAATAATTACGGAGAAGCCGTAGCAATGATTCTGTTTGGAATCGGCTTTTCCAACCTGCTTTTGCAGAAAAATCTGATTAAAAAGATCATCGGCCTGAATATCATGGACACCGCTATGTACCTGTTTCTCGCCCTGAAAGGCTACATAGAAGGCAGAAAAGCTCCTATCGTAACAAATGGTATTCAAAGTGTAGAAGCATATATCAATCCGATTCCAAGCGGACTGGTGCTGACAGGTATTGTAGTATCCGTTTCCGTGTCAGCGCTCATGCTGTCACTGACTATACGACTGTACCGAAGATATCATACGCTGGATCTGGATGAAATATCTACCAGACTAAAAAAGGAGGGCTTGTGATGTCATTTGTACAGAATTTTCCGTTTATATCTATCATTCTTTCCCTGTTTTCCGGCCCTCTTTCATCTATCCTCAGCGGAAAGAAAGCAAAATGGGTTAACACCGCTGTTATTACCATCATCGGCATCATGTCGGCGGCAGTTCTTGGGTATGTAGTAAGTACGGGCCAGGAATATGTTTACACTATGGGACATTTCCCTGCACCCTGGGGAAACGAAATCCGGGTCGGTGTACTGGAGGCCACCACGGCGCTGTTTTTCTGTATCATCATGCTGCTCTGTATGCTCGGCGGTATCCGTGAGCGCGAAGAGGAAATTGAGGATACCAAGCAGAATCTCTACTATATTATGGTGAATCTGCTTCTGTGCTCGCTGCTCGCTCTGATTTATACAAATGACCTTTTTACCGCATACGTTTTTGTAGAGATAAATACTATCTCTGCCTGCGGATTGATTATGATACGCCAGAACGGACGCACACTGGAGGCTGCAACGCGGTATATGATTATGAGTCTTCTGGGCTCCGGTCTTCTGCTGCTGGGCATCTGTTTTCTGTATGACCTGACAGGACATTTACTAATGAGCAATATTAAGGAGCAGGTAGCGCTTCTCCATGCAGAAGGCAGCTATCATATCCCGCTTCTGGTTGCTCTCGGTCTGATGTCCGTAGGGCTCGCTATCAAGAGTGCACTGTTTCCGTTTCATACCTGGCTTCCGGATGCATATGGATACTCCACACTTTCCTCCGCAGCCATCCTCTCCTCGCTGGTGTCAAAAGGATATATTTTCCTTCTGGTCAAGATTTTTTACCGGGTTATCGGATTTGATATTGTCAGAGACAGCAAGGTTATCAATGTATTGTTTGTATTCGGCATTGCAGGCATGATCATGGGCTCTGTCAGTGCAATCAAGGAAAACAACATCCGCCGGATGATCGCCTATTCCTCTGTGGCTCAGATCGGATATATTTACATGGGCTTTGGTCTTGGCACCGCGGAAGGTGTGATTGCCAGTATTTATCATATTATATCTCATGCTGCCACCAAATCACTGTTGTTTGTATCAGCCTCCGGAATTACAGATGTCTCCGGCGACAGTACAGATTTCTTTGATTTGACGGGTGCAGGCTATCGGAATAAGCTTGCCGGAGCGGCCTTTACTGTCGGATCCCTGTCCATGGTTGGCATCCCGATATTTGCCGGATTTATTTCCAAGCTTCTGTTCGCTCAGGCGGGCATTGGCGTGGAAAACATGAATAAAATGCTTCCGACACTGATTGCACTGGCTATCAGTACTATTTTGAATGCCGTTTACTTTATGAAAACAGTGATTCGTCTGTACACGCCCGAAAAAGGAGACATCTTGAGGCAAAAGCATTTTCTGAAAGTAAAAATGACAGATGAGCCGGCAAAATCATTTGCACTGATCTGTTTTATTGTGCTGAATCTGTTTCTGGGGCTGTGTTCCGAGCCGATCATCATGCTTATCCAGAATGGATTGAAGATGTTTGCATAGGAGGAAAGTATCATGGATGGTTTAATTTTACTGCCGATATTTCTGCCGTCACTTGCGGGACTTTTATTGCTGGCGTCTTCTTTTCTGGAAGATGTGCAGGCGTCCCGTTCTGAAAGCAGAAGCAAATCTGCAGCATTGCAAAATAATGAGAAACGGCATATTTTACATCTGTTAACCGGAACAGTTTTACTTGTATCTGCTGCGCTGGCACTATGGGTTGCCTGGACCGGCAGTGAACGCAGTGTAACCTTGTTTTATCTGATGGATAATATTCCCATATATTTTCATATTGATGCCCTTGGAAAGCTGTTTGTCACATTCGTGAGCATTATATGGGTGCTTGTCGGAATATATGCGTTTGTTTATATGGAACACGAAGGAGATGAAAAACGATTCTTCGGGATTTACCTTCTTGTATATGGAGTACTGACAGCGCTTGACTTTGCCGGAAATCTGGTCACAATGTACCTGTTTTACGAATTGATGACTCTGACCTCAATGCCGATGGTACTGCACAATGGCTCCAGGGAGGCCATCATGGCATCTCTGAAATACTTATTTTATTCCATGTGCGGTGCATACCTTGGATTGTTTGGAATTTTCTTTTTATACAAATACTGTGATACCCTGACTTTTACCGCGGGAGGTTCTCTGAATCTTGCACTGGCTGCACAAAACAATGGGATTTTGCTTGCGGCAATTTTTGCAATGCTGCTCGGTTTCGGTGCAAAAGCCGGTATGTTTCCTCTTCACGCGTGGCTTCCGGCCGCTCACCCTGTAGCGCCGTCGCCTGCTTCGGCGGTGCTGTCCGGAATTATTGTAAAATCCGGCGTTCTTGCTGTAATCCGCGTCGTTTACTATATGGTAGGCACCGAATTTCTGCGCGGGACCTGGGTACAGACAGCATGGATGTCTCTGGCGCTTTTGACTGTATTCCTGGGCTCTCTTCTGGCCTTTCGCGAACCGATTTTCAAAAAGCGGCTTGCCTATTCGACGATCAGCCAGATTTCGTACATATTGTTTGGATTGTCACTGATGACTCCTACAGGCATGACTGGGGCGCTGCTGCATACAGTATTTCACGCATTCATAAAATGCGCGCTTTTCCTGACTGCAGGTATCTTTATCTTCCAGTGCAAAAAAACCAGAGTTGAAGAGCTTGCAGGCATCGGAAAGCAGATGCCGAAAACGCTTATATGCTATACCTTTGCATCTCTGGCTCTGATCGGCATTCCACCTGCCAGCGGTTTTATCAGTAAATGGTATCTGGCGCAGGGGGTTTTGGAGGCAGACGCAGGCATATTTTGCTGGCTTGGTCCAATCGTACTTTTGATCAGCGCACTCTTAACTGCCGGATATCTGCTGCCTGTAACAATAAACGGCTTTTTCCCGGGAACAAAATGGAATGCTGCTGCCGCAAAAAAATCGGAACCAAAACCTGGAATGCTGCTGCCGCTCGCTGTTCTTGCAGTACTTTCTGTGCTGATGGGAATCCTGCCCAATCCGCTGATCACATATATCAGCCGGATTGCGGAAACTTTAATGTAGAGGAGGAAAGGAAATGAACGAAATTATAATGGTAATTGTAGTGCTGCTGCCCATACTCGCAGGCGCGCTGATTCCCTTCATCCCTTTCCGAACCAGGACACAGATGCTTGTCTACATTGAATGTATGGTGATGCTCACCTCACTTCTTGTATTCCGTATGCTGTTCGTTTGGCCCAGGGATGCATTTATTCTATTCCGTTTTACCGGAAACCTCAGCATAAGCTTCCGGCTCGATGGCCTTGGTTCTGTTTTCCTGGCTATCCTGTCCGCGCTTTGGCCTCTCGCAACGCTGTATTCCTTCGAATATATGAAGCATGAAGGACATGAAAAATATTTCTTTATGTTTTACGTAATTACGTACGGAATAACGCTGGGTATTGCTCTGGCTGAGGACATTCTTACCATGTATTTCTTTTATGAAATGCTCACGCTCGTCACTCTGCCTCTGATCATGCATACACTTTCCAGGGAAGCCATTCTGGCAAGCCGTACATACCTTTATTATTCATTGGGCGGTGCTGCTTTTGCTTTTATCGGAATGATTTTTATCCTGACCTACGGAACCACCTCCGTGTTTGTACCGGGCGGTGTACTGGATATGAGCAGGCTCAGCGGTAAAACAAATCTTGTTCTGTTTATTTACGTGCTGTGCTTCTGCGGCTTTTCCGTAAAAGCCGCCATGTGGCCTTTTTCCTCCTGGCTACCCAAAGCAGGTGTGGCCCCCACTCCGGTAACTGCTCTGCTCCATGCAGTGGCTGTAGTAAAGGCCGGAGCCTTCACTATCATGCGTGTAACCTATTACAGCTTCGGAACTGACCTGCTTCGCGGAACCTGGGCGCAGAACGTGGTTATGATTCTTGTAATTTTTACAATCGTGTACGGCTGCAGCCGTGCATTGAAAGAAACGCATATAAAAAGAAGACTTGCCTGGTCGACGGTCAGCAATCTGTCCTACATTTTGTTCGGTGTTGTGATGATGACTCCACTCGGTCTTATCGGCGCGTTGAGCCATATGGTATTTCACGCAGTGATGAAAATCTGTTCCTTTTTCTGTGCAGGCGCTGTCATTTATAAAACCGGTCGAAACTATATCCATGAGCTGGATGGCTTTGGCAGAAAAATGCCAAAAGTATTTGTGATCTTCACGATTTCGGGCTTTGCGCTTATGGGTGTGCCGGGACTTTGCGGCTTTGTCAGCAAATGGAATCTGGCAAAGGCAGCCGTAGAAAGTCAGAATCCTCTCGCCTATGCAGGAGTAGCCGCACTTCTGATCTCTGCTCTGCTGACAGCCATTTACATGATGACAATCTCTGTACGGGCATTTTTCCCCGGACGTAATTTTGATTACAGTAAAATCCGCAATGTAGAGGATCCAAACTGGCTGATGCTTGTACCGCTTGTCCTGTTTGCCGCCGCAATGTTTGTGTTTGGTCTGCATCCCCAGCCGGTGCTTCACGCACTGGAATCGGCAGCAGCCGTACTACAGTAGGAAGGAGGAAAGACAATGGATGGAAATGTAATACTCGCAATACTTGTATTTTATCCGTTTCTGGGCGGTCTGCTCGCTTATGCGGCAGGAAAAAAATCTGCAGATTTCCGTAATTATCTCGCAGATTTTGTGACAATCAGTGAATTTGCACTTATGGGCGTACTATTGTTTAAATACGGCAGTACATCCGGTGCATCCACTTGCATGGAACTGATACTTCCCGAAATCTGCGGCTTTGGTCTTTCTTTCACTCTGGACGGTTTCCGCCTGATTTACGGCACCGTGGCCTCTCTGATGTGGATGATGACCACCATTCTCTCCGGGGAATATTTTAAGCATCACAAGAATCAAAACCGATTTTATCTTTTCCTGCTTCTGACTCTCGGTGCAACGATGGGTGTATTTTTATCGGCTGATTTATTTACGACCTTTATTTTCTTTGAAATCATGTCCTTTACCTCCTATGTATGGGTAGCGCAGGAGGAAAACGAACCATCTCTGCGTGCAGCAGCTACTTATCTTGCTGTTGCCGTGATTGGCGGCCTCGTCATGCTGATGGGACTTTTCCTGCTTTACCATGAGCTTGGGACACTTGTGATTTCCGAATTGCTTCCTGCAGCATCACGATGTACAGACAAGCGTCTGCTGTACACGGCAGGAATATGCACACTGACAGGTTTTGGCGCAAAGGCTGGGGCATTTCCGCTGCACATCTGGCTTCCAAAGGCTCATCCGGTAGCTCCAGCCCCTGCATCTGCGCTTCTATCCGGTATTCTCACAAAGACTGGTATCTTCGGAATCCTGATTATCAGCTCCAATCTTTTTTTACATGATGCCGCATGGGGTACTTTGATCCTTGCCATCGGTGTTCTGACTATGTTTGGCGGAGCATTGCTTGCTGTTTTTTCTGTAGATCTAAAACGCACGCTGGCCTGCTCCTCCATGTCACAGATCGGTTTTATCATCGTAGGCATTGGAATGCAGGGCCTTCTAGGCCAGGAAAATGCCCTTGCTGTCCATGGAACACTGCTTCATATGATAAATCACTCCATGATAAAGCTTGTACTTTTTATGGCGGCCGGTGTGATTTTTATGAATACTCATGCATTAAATCTAAATGAGATACGCGGTTTTGGACGAAAAAAACATCTTTTGAAAGGAATTTTCCTGATTGGCGCGCTTGCAATTGGCGGTATTCCGCTTTTTGGAGGCTACATCAGCAAAACCCTGCTGCATGAGAGCATCCTGGAATACAGCGGCAACGGGCTGATGCGTGCTGTTGAATATATTTTCCTGTTCAGCGGAGGACTGACTATCGCCTACATGACAAAGCTGTATGCTGCTATCTTCGTCGAAGAAAACGAAGATAAAAATCTTCAGAAAAAGTACGACAGTACAAAATCATACATGAATCCATTGAGCACATTTGCATTGACCTCCAGCGCAATCCTGCTGCTGATATGGGGACTCTTCCCACACACTGTCATGGACCGCGCAGCAGCTCTTGGTCAAGGACTGATGCACCTGGAGGAAGCATCTCACACGGTTGCTTATTTCAGCATGAAAAATCTCTCAGGCGCTCTTATTTCCATCTGTATCGGAGTACTTGTGTATGTATTTTTTATAAGAAAATTTCTTATGAAACCATCAAAATCAGGCGGACGCACTTATGTTAATATGTGGCCTGCATGGCTCGATATGGAAGATCTTATTTACCGCCCTCTGCTATTAAGATTCCTTCCCTTTGTGAGCAGGATCATATGCCGGGTGTTTGACAGTCTGCCGGATGCGCTGGTCGTACTTTTGCGTAAGACCATTTACAAAGACAGTCCTCTGCCCTATGAGCTTCCTGAAGGAAACAGCCTTACACATGTTTCCGGCCGGCTGCTGAATTTCCTTCAAAAGATCAAAAACAGACTGTGGGGTCAGGATGGCAGCAAAGATAAGGATTATATTCACATTCTCGCAGTAAAGCATGAAGAGCTGAAGGAATCAAACATGATTATTCAGCGAAGCCTGTCCTTTGGCCTTATGCTTTTCTGCATTGGCCTGTGTCTGACTTTGATTTATATTATTTTCTGGTAAAGAGGCGGAGCATACTAACGTCCGCAACGATCTGACCATGCAAACGCGTTCACCTGGCTCGTTGCCCACGTAAACCTACAGAACCTGCCGCCGGAAGCCTGGCAACAAAAAAATGCCCTGAATTATAAGCTTAAAAACTTATAATTCAAGGGCATTTTTATACCCGGCCATTTGCCGGCTCTACATTAATAGTCTTTCCTTTTATCTTTGTATTTTTCATGGCCCGCAGTACATCTGCTGCATTTTCCTTGGGAACCTCCACAAAAGTATACTTGTCATACATATCAATTGTGCCGACCAGGCTTCCCGGAATGCCGGATTCCCCGGCCACTGCACCGAGTATATCTCCCGGGCGGACCCTTTGTTTTTTGCCGATATTGATAAACAGACGAACCATACCTTCCTCCGCTCCTGTATCGCCGAAATCATCTGCCTGCTTCAAAATTGTGCTCTGCTCAAATTCTCCCATGGATTTTTTGAGGAACGCCGCCGCTATATCCATCGCAGTATAATCTTCTTCATTGAGCTGATGCTCAATAACGCGCATCATACTGCGCAGATCTTCATTTTTTATAATCTCATCAATCTCTTCCATAACTTTTTCCAGTCGGATAGCGGTCACATCATTGAGAGACGGCACCGGCTGCGCGTAAATCTTTGTCTTGCAATAGCGCTGGATTTCCTTCAGCTTATAAACCTCACGGCCCACCACAAAAGTAAACGCTTTTCCAACTCTGCCAGCGCGTCCTGTACGTCCAATACGGTGAACATAAAATTCATCATCCTGCGGCAGATCATAGTTAAATACTGCTTCCACATCATCCACATCAATGCCTCTGGCCGCAACATCCGTAGCAATCAAAATTTCCGTCTTTCCGGTACGGAAACCTTTCATCACGCGGTCACGCTGACTTTGTTTTAAATCCCCATGCAGCCCCTCCGCAAAATATCCCCTGCCCTTCAAAGCCTCCGTAAGCTCATCCACACGCTTTTTTGTATTACAAAATACCAGAGAAAGCTTCGGATCATACATATCGATTAGCCTCGATAAAATCTCTTCCTTGTTTTTCTGCTTTACTTCATAATAATACTGATCGATATTTTTCACTGTGAGCTCTTTTTTCACTACTCGAACCATCACAGCATCTTTCTGATAATTTCTTGTAATATCCAGAATCGGCTGCGGCATAGTTGCAGAAAAAAGAACCGTCTGCCTCTTGTCAGGAGCATCCTTCAGAATAGTCTCGATATCCTCACGGAAGCCCATATTCAGCATCTCATCCGCCTCATCCAGTACAATCGTGTGCAGCTCTTCAAATTTTAATGTGTGACGGCGAAGATGATCCATCACACGCCCCGGTGTGCCGATAACAAGCTGTACACCGCCCTTCAGTGAACGTATCTGTTTTCCAATATCCTGTCCGCCGTATACCGGGAGGACTTTAATTCCGTGCATAAACTTGCTCAGTCTACGGATTTCATCTGCTACCTGAATTGCAAGCTCTCTTGTGGGGCAGAGCACAATCGCCTGAAGCTTTTTGTTTTTTGGATCTATTTTCTGCAGCAGCGGAATCCCAAATGCTGCCGTTTTACCGGTTCCTGTCTGGGCTTGTCCAATTACATCTCTGCCTGACATCACCTCAGGTATCGCTTTTGCCTGAATGGGTGTAGGTTCCTCAAACCCCATTTCCGTGATCGCGCGCATGATCCGTACATCCAGACCAAGTTCTTCAAACTTTATTCTTTCCATATATTTATAATTCCTTTCTATTGTTCTATTGCAGGCTCCGCTTCAAAACAAACGACATGACGCCAGCCGTCCGCTTTGCGTACTTGAGCAAAAAAAAATACCGCCTCATAACTTTATCGGATGGTGAGGCGGAAAATCAACCTTGTTTACTATAACATACCTGCCCGTGAAATTCAATCATCTTTTTACCAGGTGACGGATGCGGGTTATCAGTAAGATAACCTACAGAACCTGCCATCGTCAGATTCCTCCGGATGCTTGGCAACGAAAAGGGCGGCGCATATCGCACCGCCTTTCTTTTCTGAATCTCACAGGCTTTTGAATGTGGTGGAGTTCCAAAAACGTTTAATGCTATTATTTCCGAATCTCCAGCAGCTTTGCTTTCAATTCACCTTCTATCTTCTGCATCTCCGCCTCAGCCTCCATACGCTTCTGATGACCTTCCTGCTGGATGCGCATCACCTCATCCAGGGTGGAAATCAAGCTTTCGTTTGTGGCTTTCAGTGTCTCTATGTCAACAATTCCCCGCTCACTCTCTTTTGCTGTCTCTACCGTAGCCATTTTTAACGTCTGTGCGTTCTTGCGAAGGAGCTCATTTGTCATATCCGTTACTTCACGGTGCGCTTTCGCCGCATCTGCAGAATGTGCAACTCCAAGTGCAAGCACCATCTGGCTCTTCCACAGCGGAATTGTATTTACAACCGTTGACTGTATCTTTTCTACCATCATAGTATCATTTCCCTGTACCAGGCGTATCTGAGGCGCCGTCTGCAGAGATATCTGACGTGTAAGTTCCAGATCATGCAGCTTTTTCTCAAATCTTCCACACAGCGAATCCAAATCTCTGGCTGCCTGAGCATCCTCCGGAAGCCCGCTCTCCTGCGCCTTTTTCATCAGCACCGGAAGTTCATTCTCACGCACATCCGCAAGCTTTTTCTTTCCTGCGAGGATGTACATAGAAAGCTCTTTAAAATAAGTTTTATTCAGCTCATACATCTTATCAAGTACAGCCACATCCTTCATAAGCTGTACCTGATGATTCTCCAGAACCTTACATATTCTGCTGACATTCGTCTCCGCCTTTTCATATTTCGCTTTCATGGCAGTCATTTTGTTCGCAGATTTCCGGAAAAATCCCAGAAAACCTTTCTCCTCTTCTTCTGTGTCAAAGCTCTTCAGTTCTGTCACCACGCTTGACAGCATATCTCCCACCTCACCAAGGTCCTTGGTACGTACATTTTCAAGAGCGGTTTCAGAAAAATCTGCCATTTTCTTCTGCGCACCTGCGCCATACTGAAGAATTGCCGCAGAATTATGCAGATCGATCTGTTTTGCAAAATCATTGACTATTTTCTTTTCTTCATCTGTCAGCATACTGTCATCAAGTACCGGCTTTTGCGCAGGCTTTTTCTCTGGTGCAGCCGCCACTTCCTCTTTTGTCTCTGTCTCAAATGGATTCAACGTCAGGGTAGGAGCCGGTGCCTGTCCTAAATCATCAAATCCTTTAAATTCGTCACTCATATTTTCCTCCTGGTGCCGCATCTACTGCGGCTTATTATCAGGGATGGGCGATCGTCTTTTCGACCTTTCCTCCCAGCGCCGCATCTACTGCGGCCTATTTTAAGTTGTCTTTGGATCGTCTGATGCATGGAAATCTTTTACTATGTCGGAGGCTCCTGCCGTTTTGGAAAATCCATCCTCCGTCAGACCCTCCTGCGCAAGCATCATCTGCAGTACGGAAATATCTGAGGAAATATCCCACGCAGTATCCTGGAAAAATCCATCCAGAAGATTCTCAAACGCGTGATTAATGGTATCCAGAGAATCTTCGATTTCCTTTTTCGAATTTACAATATTAGCGCCCTGCACTGGCTGTGCATCTAACTCCTCATAAGCTCCCAAAAGCTTTACCGTAGTCGGCAGATAATATTCCATAAATTTGCTCAGATCACCCAGCAGCTCCGGATGCCCCTGCACACGGTCCAAGATCTTCTCCACGATCAATTCCATACGTGATATTTTTGCTGATATCTCTTCGTCCGGGATTGCTTCATTACTCTCCTTTATCTTCTGAAGATAAGCGCGTCCCTGCGCGATCACATTTTTCACATCATCCGGAACACGGTCAAGCTTTTCTTTCTGTTCTCTTGCCTCTTCCTGCTGCTTCTGCCGAATACGCTTCTGCTCAGCTTCACGCAAAGCAAGTTGTTTTTCCGCATCCAAATACTGATTCCACGCTTCCTCCGTCACCATCAGGCAGCTCCCCGCCTTGTCCAGATGGCCCTGACGGAACATTCTTTTCTCAATCATCATACGCAAATCCTTGCGTACATAGCTTTCACTTTTCCCGATACATCCGGCAAGCTCCTTAACCGAACAGTAGGTGCGCCCGCCAAGCTGTCTGGTATAAGTGCGGAATCGTTTGAGACGCCCCAAAAGCTTCATACCTTTCCAGGTCATCAGACAACTGCACAGGAATATCGGCGCCATTATACCGATGCTCAGGGTATAGCCAAAGGCCATCGTCCCAGTCAAAATTGCAATCAGAAGAAGAATCAATATCGCAAGTCCAAGTCCTCCGGTGAGCAGCCATCCAATGATAGAAAACGCAATACCTGCCCCCTGAAGTCCAAAAGTAGAACCATAAATCGGGGCGTTTTTTACCACCTGCGGCGGCTTCTGTGTGTTTCTGCTTCGCCATGGATCCTGTGGAGAAGTACTCCGATTTCTGCTTTGATATGAAACATGCTTACTGTTCTCCCGCTCTTTGCTGTGATACGGCTCATGCACAGTATCTTTCCGATTCAAGTCTCCCGCTGTATCGTTTCTGCTGCGATATGGAGCCTCTGTCCTGTTACTGCGGTATGTAACACCCGCACGTCTTAAACTTTCCTCCACACTGTTCAGTGCGCTGTTTACCGTCTTCTCCAATGATTTATTTAATGCCTGATAATCTTTACTGTCTATGGCCGATTCAACCAGATTTTTAATCTCATCACCAAGGTTTCCCCAGTCCTCTTTTGCCATAATATCCTCCTCTCGCCGTTAATTTTGATTATATATGAATTAGTACAAAAATACAACGTCCACAGGCAAATTTCCACATCCTTAAGGCTTTCTTAAATACCTTTGACATTGCTCTTTTTGCATAATGAAAATCTTTTGCATATCAAAATATTTACTCTTGCTTTTTTCCATAAAAGGGTATAATATAAATGCAATTACACATAGTATTAAAAACTACTTTTCATTTTATTGATGTTTTACTATTATAAAGAACAGGAGGGATATTTATGTTAGAAAAAATTAAGGACCCGGGAAGTGCAATCACTCATTTTATTGGAATGCTCATGGCAATTTTTGCAGCTACACCGCTTATCATCAAAGCTCTGCACGCGCCAGACAAAATTCATGTTATTTCACTCAGTATATTTATTGTAAGTATGATTCTTCTGTATGCAGCAAGTACCATATATCACACACTCGATTTATCTGAAAAGGTTAACCGCATTCTGCGTAAGCTGGATCACAGTATGATTTTTGTTCTGATTGCAGGAAGCTATACTCCAATTTGTCTGATTGTCCTGAAAGGACCTACCGGATATTTCCTTTTCACCCTCGTATGGGCCATTGCACTGATTGGTATATTGGTAAAAATATGCTGGATTACCTGCCCGAAATGGTTTTCTTCCGTACTGTACATCGGAATGGGATGGATCTGCGTGCTGGCATTCACGCAGATTGTAAATTCACTCTCCCCGGCAGCCTTTGGATGGCTTCTGGCAGGCGGTATTATTTACACAGCAGGCGGTATTATTTATGCACTGAAAGTTCCCATTTTTGACGCAAAGCATAAAAACTTCGGATCACACGAAATTTTCCATCTTTTTGTTATGGCCGGAAGTGCCTGTCATTTCATTCTAATGTATGTGTATATAGCATAAATGACATTGAAACCTGAGTCAGACAGACAACTTCTTGCAGCGATACAGGCATTTCAATCGCCATCTGATGCTTCCGCAAAATGCATGACGAAGCGCTCTGATTCTGAATTATCAAATTTTTTCAGAATCAGAGCCTCTTTTTCTTTTCTGGTAAGCTGCTTGATCGCATACTCCCGCCGCATGGCTTCTCTTTTATCTGTATACTGCTCATAATAAATCAATTTTACCGGTATACGGTTTCTGGTATACTTCGCACCCTTTCTGCTGTTGTGCGCAGCGAGACGCTTGTCCAAATCCGTAGTCCAGCCTGTGTATAATGTACCATCATTACATTTTACGATATATGTATAGCATGTCATTTTCTATTCACCTCTATGTACAATCGGTGTACCCTTATAAATTATACCTCTACAGCCCATTTTGCATCCTGGCAAGGCTTACCTCATTGCCTGCGAGGGTCAAATATCCTTACAAGTGCGGTTACTTGGCTCGTTGCTCGCGGGAATAAAAACGTGCCGCATTCTCCCATAACGCTGTATGTAAAGCGGGAAAGCTCCTGATTCCCGCCTTATTTCAAGCAATCGATAAATCGGTACTTTACCTGTGAGAAACTAAACTTCTCCATCAAAGCCTGTAAAAACCATGCATTGCTGCACATTCGATTGCATATATTTGCTCCAGCATTTCTTACACAATATAGTATACGCTGTTTTTCAAAATTTGTGAATCGTTATTCCAGATAAAGGAACGGGTCTTCTGATGCCCCGTCTTTCTCCATTGCAAAATAGAGATTCGGACCTTCTTCACAATAATACTTTGTAGGCTGGCTCACATAACCCAAAAGCTGCCCTGCTTCTACCACGTCACCTTCTGATACTGCCACTTCTTTTAACTGCCCATAAATCAATGTGTAATTATCTCCCAGATTCATGCGGATGGTTGTGCCTGTCTCCTCATTCGTGGTAATGGAATCAATGATTCCTTTTGCGGAGGCAACTACCTGAGCTCCTTCCTCGGCGCCAAAAATCAGCGCCGGATTATATTTATACTGATCCAAGGTAGCAAAATAAACTGTCGCATCCATGCTATAGTCCATAAGCACTTTTCCGGCCACCGGCCACTGGAGTGTCTCCGTGGATGCAAAACTTACCGTGGGCTGAATCTGCGCTTCTACCATTCCGGACATTACATCTGCTGCCTCTTCATCCTCTCCTGCATCCGCTTCCTCCTCTCCTGTGTCCGCCGTCTGACCGTTTGCTGAATTATCCGAAGCTTCCGTCATCATACCCTCAGTTTCCGCTTCTGTCTCTGTCTGGGCCGCTGTACTCTTATCATTCATCACAAGCGTAGACGGATCTACATCCATTTCTGTGGCTCCATCCGAAAAATCCGCTTTCACCTCCGGCGCCAGCACAGCTTCTGCCTTTGTCTCCTCAGTTTTTGGATTTTCATTGAGATCCACCATGTACTCTTCCTCAGCTCTCTTTTCTGACAAATCCATCGCATAGTACGTAGTCACTGCGGCTGCGCCCACCAGACAAAGACTCAAAAGCAGCATCGCACCTTTTTTCCGTGTAAATCCTTTTCCATTCTTATTCTGCATATCCTTTCACCTCATATTTTCAAAATTTGCACCAACCAGTTTGCGGCTGCGCATCTATGTAACTGACAGAAGCTGTACAGTTACCTTATTGACATTTTTTCCTGTTCAGGGGTTTTTATGCAGAATTTCTAAAAATTACGGCATAAGAGCCAAAAATAGGACTGCCGCTTTAAAGCGACAGCCCTGCTTTTTGTTTGTCATTCCAATTCTATATAGATACAAGCTTATCAGAACCACCTTATTTATTTACAATTACCTTATCCAGATGCCAGATTTCATCTACATACTGCTGGATGGTACGGTCAGCAGTAAACTTACCGCTGCTTGCAACATTCAGAATTGCCATCTTTGCCCATCTCTTCTCATCGCGATATGCTTCTTCCACTCTCTTCTGAGCTGCTGCATATGACTTAAAATCCGCCAGAATAAAGTAAGTATCTGCGCGGTCGCTGCTGTTGGTGTTCAGCAGAGAATCATAGATGTCGCGGAATCTCTCCGGGTCATCCGGAGCATACTCGCCATTGATGAGCTGCATCAGGACGTGACGGATATCCTGATCATTGTTGAAGTAATCCATCGGATGATAGCCGCCGTTGTTCTCATAGTTGATAACCTCGTCAGCAGTCAGGCCAAAGATGAAAGCGTTCTCCTCGCCTACTTCCTCAACAATCTCTACGTTTGCACCATCCATAGTACCCAGTGTCGGAGCGCCGTTCAGCATAAACTTCATGTTACCCGTACCAGATGCCTCTTTACTTGCAGTAGATATCTGCTCGGAAACGTCTGCCGCTGCAAAAATCCACTCCGCATTGGATACACGGTAATCCTCGATAAATACTACTTTCAGCTTACCGTTGATGCTCTTATCGTTATTGATTACATCCGCCACAGAATTGATCAGCTTAATCGTCAGTTTTGCACGGCGGTAGCCTGCCGCTGCTTTAGCGCCGAAAATGAAGGTTCTCGGATAAAACGGCATTTCCGGATGCTCTTTGATCTCGTTGTACAGATACATAACGTGCAGAATATTCAAAAGCTGACGTTTGTACTCGTGAAGTCTCTTCACCTGCACATCAAAGATAGAGCGCGGATCTACATCTATGTCGTTGTGCTCCTTGATATATTTCGCCAGACGAATCTTGTTCTGATATTTAATGTTCATAAACTCCTGCTGTGCTTTCTCATCATCGGCATAGATTTTCAGCTTGCCGATCTGCGGAAGATCAGTAATCCACTCGTCGCCGATATGATCGGTTACCCAGCTTGCCAGCAGCGGATTGCCGTGAAGCAGGAAACGTCTCTGAGTAATACCGTTTGTCTTATTGTTAAATTTCTCCGGCATCATCTCGTAGAAATCTTTCAGTTCCTGATTCTTCAGAATCTCCGTATGCAGCGCTGCAACGCCATTTACGGAATATCCTGCGCAGATAGCCAGATGTGCCATCTTAACCTGTCCGTCGTAGATAATTGCCATCTTGCGGATCTTTTCCTGATTGCCCGGGTATTTCTTCTGAATCTCAATAATAAATCTGCGGTTAATTTCCTCGATAATCTGGTAAATACGCGGAAGCAGTCTTGAGAACAGCTCAATCGGCCATTTCTCCAGAGCCTCTGCCATAATGGTATGATTTGTGTAAGCACAGGTCTTTGTGGTAACCTCCCATGCCTCATCCCACTCCAGTCCTTCCTCATCCAGCAGAATACGCATCAGCTCTGCAACCGCCACAGTCGGATGTGTATCATTCAACTGGAAGGTAGCCTTTTCATAGAATTTACGGATATCAGGATGTGTTTTCTTATATTTTGTAATAGCTGCCTGAACACTCGCAGAAATGAAGAAATACTGCTGTTTCAGACGCAGCTCTTTGCCTGCATAGTGATTGTCGTTCGGATAAAGAACTTCAACAATGTTGCGGGCAAGGTTTTCCTGCTCAACTGCCTTCTGGTAGTCGCCTTTGTCAAAAGAATCCAACTGGAAATCATTAATTGCCTCCGCATCCCATACACGCAGAGTATTTACCACATTATTATTGTAGCCTACGATCGGGATATCAAACGGAATGGCACGTACAGACTGATAACCTTCCTGGATAAATTTATTGCGCTTTGTCGCCTCATCATACTCAACACGGATATATCCGCCGAATTTTACTTCCTTTGCATACTCAGGACGGCGAAGCTCAAATGGATTGCCCTCCTTCAGCCAGTTATCCGGTACCTCTACCTGATAACCATTCTCAATTTTCTGCTTGAACATACCGTAACGATAGCGGATACCGCATCCATATGCAGCATAGTTCAGTGTTGCCAGAGAATCCAGGAAACATGCGGCGAGACGCCCAAGACCGCCGTTACCCAGCGCTGCATCCGGTTCCTCATCCTCGATCACATTCAGATCAAAACCGATCTCCGCCAGAGCTTCTTTTACTTCGTTGTATTCTGTCAGGTTAATCAGATTGTTGCCCAGCGCACGTCCCATCAGAAATTCCATGGACATGTAGTAAACCATTTTCGGGTCTTTTTCCTCATACGCCTTCTGCGTCGCCATCCAATTGTCGATGATGGTGTCTTTCACAGCGTAGGATACTGCCTGGAATACCTGCTGCTTCGTAGCATCCTCCAGGGTCTTGCGGTACAGTGTCTTCAGATTGCTCTTTACACTCTCAATAAATGCTTTCTTGCTGAATTTTTTACTCACAATAGCTCCTCCTATTTTCTGTTTTTTCTACACCCATGCGTACATTTTCACCATTGATGCCCCATTCTTTTACATACCCGCTGACATTTCCCAGAATAATGTCATCCGCCAGCACTTCTGCTTTAATTTCCTCTTTATGATCCTGCAGGATTTGAAGAATTTTATTATTATCTGCCGCATACAGGAGAATCCGGTCTGTTACCTCGAATCCTGCCTCTTTACGCATGGTCTGTACCTTACTGATCAATTCGCGCACAAATCCTTCCTCAATCAACTCAGGAGTCATATTCGTATCCAGAACAACCGTTATTTCATTGTCCTGCTCAGATACATAGCCCGGAATCTGCGCTGTCTCAATCAACAAATCCGTCTCATATAATACAACCTCACTGCCGTTAATGTCAAGTTTCAGGCAGCCATTTGCTTTTAATTCATCCATAGCCTTGTTGCCGTCCAGCGCCGGAAGAACCTGACGGATACCGCCCAGCAGTTTACCATACTTTGGCCCCACCGTCTTGAGCTGCGGTTTAAAGCTGTAAGAAGTGAAATCTCTCACATCCTGAGTAAAGGTTACTTTTTTGCTGTTCAGTTCTTCGCGGATAATTTCTGTAAAGTATTCAGGAAGCTCCTTCGGCCCTTTCACAAACATGTTTGCGATCGGCTGGCGGTTCTTAATATTTGCCGTATTTCTGCAGGCACGGCCCATAACAACAATCTTCAGAACTTCATCCATATTTGCTTCCAGCTCTTTGTCCACATGTGACAAATCAGCCTTCGGGAAATCACACAAATGAACACTCTCCGGCGCATCCTTATCAATGCTGCATACCAGGTTGCGGTAAATATCCTCTGTCATAAACGGAATCATCGGCGCTGCTGCTTTTGCCACATTGACCAGCGCTGTGTAAAGTGTCATATAGGCATTGATCTTATCCTGCTCCATGCCCTTTGCCCAGAAACGTTCACGGCTGCGGCGCACATACCAGTTACTCATATCATCCACAAACTCCTGAAGGGCCCTTGCCGTTTCCGGTATGCGGTAATTTGCCAGATTGTCATCCACAGTCTGAATCATGGTATTCATCTTGGACAGCAGCCACTTGTCCATTACAGACAACTTTTCATAGTCTAATGTATATTTTGTAGCGTCAAATTCATCAATATTTGCGTACAGCACAAAGAATGCATAAGTATTCCATAACGTTCCCATATATTTACGCTGTCCCTCCTGTACAGCCTTTCCATGGAAACGGTTCGGCAGCCACGGTGCACTGTTGATGTAAAAATACCAGCGGATTGCGTCTGCTCCGTATGTTGCAAGTGCATCAAACGGATCAACTGCATTTCCCTTTGATTTACTCATCTTCTGACCGTTCTCATCCTGAACGTGTCCAAGAACAATAACATTCTCATAAGGAGCCTTGTTAAACAGCAGTGTAGACTCTGCAAGCAGAGAATAGAACCATCCTCTTGTCTGATCGACTGCCTCAGAAATAAACTGTGCCGGGAACTGCTGCTCAAACAGCTCTTTATTTTCAAACGGATAGTGATGCTGAGCAAACGGCATCGCTCCGGAATCAAACCAGCAGTCAATAACTTCCGGTACACGGTGCATGGATTTACCGCACTTCGGGCACTTGATCTCAATCTCATCAATATACGGACGGTGCAGCTCCACAGTCTTGGCGCGCTCGTCACCGCTCATCTCAAACAGCTCCTGACGGCTTCCCACAGAATACTGATATCCGCAATCACACTCCCAGATATTCAGTGGAGTTCCCCAGTAACGATTACGGCTGATGCCCCAATCCTGAACATTTTCCAGCCAGTCACCAAAACGTCCCTTGCCGATACTCTCCGGAATCCAATTGATTGTATTGTTGTTGCGGATCAGGTCGTCCTTTACCGCCGTCATTTTGATAAACCAGGACTCTCTCGCATAATAAATCAGCGGAGTATCACATCTCCAGCAGTGCGGATAACTGTGCTCAAACTTCGGTGCATCAAACAGAAGGCCTCTCTCATCGAGATCTTTCAGTACAAGTGGATCGGCTTTCTTTACAAAAATACCTGCAAACGGCGTATCCTCTGTCAGATTACCTTTGCCGTCAACCAACTGTACAAACGGAAGCTCATATTTGCGTCCCACCTTTGCATCGTCCTCACCAAATGCAGGTGCGATATGAACGATACCTGTACCGTCTGTGAGCGTTACGTAAGTATCGCACACTACGTAAAAAGCTTTTTTGTTCTGCTTCTTTGCATGCACGGCAGCACAGTCATAAAGCGGTTCATATTCCTTATATTCCAAATCTGTGCCTTTATAGACTTCCAGCACCTCATATGCATCCTCACCCAGAACCTTATCTGTCAGGGCATGTGCCATATAATAAACGCGTCCGTCCTCATTCATTTTGACCTTTACGTACTCCTCATTCGGGTTTACGCAGAGTGCCAGGTTTGAGGGAAGTGTCCACGGTGTCGTCGTCCATGCAAGAATGTACGCATCCTCATCCTTCACTTTAAAGCGTACCACTGCCGAGCGTTCTTTTACATCCTTATATCCCTGAGCCACTTCCTGAGAGGAAAGCGGTGTGCCGCAGCGCGGGCAGTAGGGAACGATCTTAAATCCCTTATACAAAAGACCCTTCTCCCAGATTTCCTTCAGCGCCCACCACTCAGACTCGATATAATCATCATGGTATGTGACATACGGGTTCTCCATATCCGCCCAGAAACCAACCGTACCGGAAAACTCTTCCCACATGCCTTTGTACTTCCATACACTTTCTTTGCATTTGTCAATAAACGGAACCAGACCATACTCTTCGATCTGCTCTTTGCCGTCCAGCCCCAGAGACCTCTCAACCTCGAGCTCAACTGGCAGACCATGTGTGTCCCATCCCGCTTTACGGGGAACCATCTTGCCCTTCATTGTCTGATATCTTGGAATCATATCTTTGATAACTCGCGTCAGCACATGCCCAATATGCGGTTTACCGTTTGCCGTAGGCGGTCCGTCATAAAAGGTATAAGTCTCACCCTTCCTGCGATTGTCAATACTTTTTTCAAAAATATGATTTTCTTTCCAGAACTTCTGCGTCTTTTTTTCGCGTTCTACAAAATTAAGATTTGTCGAAACTTTCTCGTACATACTTAACCTCCTGTAATATAATTAGGGCAGTCGTAAGTTGAAACCTACAGAACCTGCCACCGGCAGCTTCCTCCGGATGCCTGGCAACAAAAAAAACTATCACCCTGTAAAAGGATGATAGCTCATGCTCTCATAACCACCTGTTACAGCATACCTTGTATCCTGATATAATATCCGGAAAATACATATATGCGCTCCCGATAACGGGGGGAATCCGGCACGACCTACTTTATCTTTCAGTCTGCAACTCCGAAGTGATATTCCATCTGTGCTACTCATACCCATTTCCACCAACCAGGGCTCTCTGTGACTTTAACTGCAGATGTACTTGTCTTCCTCTGTGTCATTTTCATTTTCAGTCTGTTAAATATTATATAGTAGAAATTTAGTAAAAGTCAAGGTCAAAAACGTAAAAAAACAAGAGTATTGTAACTACTCGGCCTGAATCATTGCAGGGTGAGAGAGGACGAAAAGAAGGACGGTGCATATCGCACGCAGGCTCCAAACCGTTCGGCTATGTTTTCTAACCGTGTGAAGC
>ERZ809224.955-NODE-955-length-23338-cov-25.930593_pt1 | contig 23338 bp, 18 predicted proteins | sample MGYA00520513_ERZ809224 | MGnify/ENA primary metagenome ERZ809224 (study PRJEB31576, sample SAMEA3212658) | Homo sapiens | biome: human-gut; feature: human gut; material: fecal | place: Sweden | collected 2012 ... | reverse complement strand
TTACAAAGGAGGTGTTAGCCGATGGCAGGAAGAAAGAGCGACTTCACTCTCACGAGGCTCGATGACTTGTTTTCAACGCAAGAGCAGAGAGATGAAGAAAAACTTTCAAAAATCCGAGATATTCCGTTAGAACTGATTGATGATTTCCCCGACCACCCGTTTAAGGTGCGTGATGATGAGGATATGCAACAGCTTGTTGAGAGTATCAAGGAGCGTGGAGTAATTACTCCGGCTACGGTAAGGCAGAAAGAGGACGGCAGATATGAACTCATATCGGGACACAGGCGAAAGCGAGCAAGTGAACTTGCCGGTTTTGATACGCTTCGTTGTGAGGTTGTTGACCTTAACCGAGATGAAGCTACAATCCTAATGGTTGAGAGCAACTTTCAAAGGTCGCAGATACTGCCAAGCGAAAAAGCCTATGCCTACAAAATGCGTTTGGAAGCAATGAACAGACAAGGACAGCGAACAGATTTAACTTCGACACCACTGGTGTCAAAGTCAAGAACTAATGAAGAATTAGGAAATCAGGTCGGCGAAAGTCGAGAACAGATACGCAGATATGTCCGCCTAACAAACCTTGTTCCCGAACTGCTTGAATTCGTTGATGAGGGGCGAATTAAAATGCGACCGGCGGTTGAATTGTCGTATCTTGACGAGGACAGTCAGCGTGATGTGGTGGACGAAATTGATATGAATGACGCTACACCGTCTCACGACCAAACTATCCGTATGCGAAAGTTTTTTGATGAGGGCAAACTCACAACCGAGGCTATCCAAGCCATTATGTCGGAGGAAAAGCCAAATCAAAAAGAGAAAATCGTGTTAAGGGGCGACAGAGTTCGACAACTTATCCCGAAGAATATCCCGGTAAGTCAAACCGAGGAGTTCGTGTGCAAGGCTTTGGAGCATTACAACAAGTTTCTCAAACAGAGAGCTGACCGTGACAGCCGATAGCCTTTCCCCTTCTCACACTCTACCCCTATATTTACCTACTGTTTACCGGCTGAAAAGATATATTCTATCTCCCTTAAATATATCTATCTCAACTAACATATAGCTATCTAATAAAGGGTTCGCACATTTGAAGTGAAAGTAAAATGTCTGCTACGATAAAAAGTTCGGCTATTCGCACCTTTGATGTTTTTTGCCTAATTGAGTACGATTAAGGCGAAAGGAGCGATATGCTATGAAAAAGAGATTAACCGCTTGTATGCTTGCTTGTTTTATGATTTTACTTGTTGGTTGCAGCAGTAACACAGCCAAAGAAGCCGCAAAAAATGAAACGAAAACAGAGACTTCTTTTCCGGCTGGTAATACTGAAACGCAATCTCAGGAAGAAATATCAAACGAACAGGAAAGTACGGTTGTTCAGGAAAAAACACCGAATACGACTGACGAAAGCAGAAAAGTTGATGAAAGTAAGGCTATCAGCAATGTTCAGTCAAAACCGGCGGAAGAAAAAAGTTCTGAAAAACCGAAAGCAGAACCGTCAAAGCGGACAAACACACCGACTGTTTCCGAAAAACATACGGAGCAGTCAAAGAAACCGACATCCGCTATACCAAAGCCGACTGAAAAGCCAAAAGAACCGAAACCCACAGAGCCGCCAAAGCAGACTTTTGATGTAAGCGAATATGTGAGTTATGCAAAGAGCTATGCTCAAAGTATCGGCTTGGAGTTGGACAGTACAGCAATGGAATGTTGGGACAATCCCATTACAGCAAATAGCAGACGAACAGGCATAAAAGACGACATTAAAAGCAGGCTGAACAGATACAAAAATGTTGAGGGCTTTACAGCAGTATGGGTATGGGCTGAAAAAGTATCCGATACGGAATATGAAATCTACATCGGATATTGCTAAAACTAAATCAAACACAGAATTGAACGCACTGATAATCGGTGCGTTCTTTCGTTTTAAGGAGGAAAACCAAATGGTAAAAACGAAATTCAAGAGAGCTGTATCGCTTGTAATGGCTGCGGTTCTCAGTCTCGGTGTATTTGCAAATATCGGGACAACTGCCTATGCCGCTTCGGGCACGAAGTCCGATGTGTATATTATGCAACTTCCCCGTAGCGGAGATACAAATAACAACGGTAAGTGGGGTCACGGTGAACTCAAATTTATGAACGGTTGGTACTCTCACGCAATAAGCACCGATTCACTCAGAGCAATGGGTTCGTATTCGGGGAATATTGCTTACTGTATCGAGCCGGGCACGGGTCAGCATACCGGAGATACTCTTACCGAGAAAAACGAGGATTATTTCAATAACCTTGGCTCTAACGGCACAATTTCCGGCGATGATATTCGACTTAATATCGGTCGTATTTTGCAGTACGGATATTGCGGCAGCATTAGCACAAGTTGGAAGTCGCAGAACAGCGATGACGCAGATAAACTTTCACACGCAATCGCAACACAGCTCCTGATTTGGGAAACCATTGTCGGCGAAAGAGATGAAAGTTTTAATCATAAGTCGCCCGGCAGTTATGACGCTATTCTCGACCACATTCAAAAAGGTCATCCCCTTTATAGCCGTATTATGGCTTACTACAACAGTATGTCGGAAAGCGTACAGAAGCACACAAAAGTGCCGAGTTTCTGTACTAAGTCAAGCGGCTCTGCAAAGGTGAATGAACTTAAATGGGACGGAAGCAAGTATGTTACTACTCTTACAGACTCAAACGGTGTGCTTGGCAATTATGAGTTTTCTGCCAATATTGACGGCGTGACTTTTTCTAAAAGCGGAAATAAGTTGACTGTTTCAATGACAAAAGCTCCGAGTAAGGAATTTACAATTACCGCAACCAAAACAAACGGCACTCGCAAGGGCATTGTTGTTTGGACGGACGGTAAAAACTCTCCCGGTAACGGTATTCAAGATGTCGTTTCGTACAGTCAGAATGTCAGCGACCCTGTAAGTGGCTTTGTAAAAATGAAAGTCAGCTACGGTTCTTGCAAGATTGTAAAAACCAGCGAGGACGGAAAGGTTGACGGTATCAAATTCACTATCACAGGCAACGGAGTTAATCAGACTGTTACCACAGCAAACGGCGGTAAGTTTCAGCTTGATAATCTTATGCCCGGCGTATATACCGTAACGGAACAGTCCATTGATAAATATGTCCCGCAGGAGGTTCACAGAGTAACCATTGTTGCAGGTCAGGTGGCAACCGTAAACTTCAACAATGTTCTTAAAAGAGGTAATCTTCAGGTCATTAAGTCCTCAGAAGATAATCTTGTGGAGGGTGTGAAATTCCACCTTTACGGTACTTCCCTTGCAGGCATTGCCGTTGATGAATATGCGGTTACTGACAAAAATGGTGTTGCAACATTCAAAGATGTACTTATCAGCGGAAGCACACCATATACGCTCGAAGAAGTGGATACAGCAATCCGTTATGTTGTTCCGGAAAAGCAGACTGCACCGATTAAATGGAATGAGGTTACAAACCGAGACTTTACCAATATTCTTAAAAAGTTCAGCGTAACTGTAACAAAGAGCGACCGAGAAGAAGGCACTGCTCAGGGTGACGCTAAACTTTCCGGTGCTGTTTACGGTATCTACAAAGGCGAAACACTTGTGGATAAGTATGTAACCGACAGCGACGGACAGTTCACCACAAAAGAATATGTCTGCGACAGCGATTGGACAGTAAGAGAAATCACACCGTCCGAGGGCTATCTTCTTGATAAGACAGTACACAAGGTAGGTGCAGAACCAAAGCTCTTTACGATTGAACACAACCTTGTTTCTAACGATGTTACCGAACAGGTTATGAAAGGAAATATCGCTATCATCAAACACACCGATGACGGTGAAACAAAGATTGAAACACCTGAAAGCGGTGCAACTTTTGAAATCTATCTTAAATCTTCCGGAAGTTTTGAAGCAGCAGAAGAAGATGAACGAGATACTGTTGTCTGTGATGAAAACGGTTTTGCTCAGACAAAGGATATGCCTTACGGCGTATATACCGTTCATCAGACCAAAGGCTGGGAAGGTCGTGAGTTTATGAAAGACTTTGATGTTTTCATTTCTCAGGACGGACAGACCTACCGTTATCTCATCAACAACGCAAACTTTGAAAGCTATATCAAGGTGGTAAAGGTTGATGCAGAAACAGGCAAGACAATTCCGTATGCAGGTGCAGGCTTCCAAATCTATGACCCTGCCGGAAACAAAGTAAGTATGACATTTACTTATCCTACACCGACAACTATCGACACTTTCTACACCGACGCAGACGGACAGCTTGTAACTCCCGAAAAACTTGAATACGGCAAAGGTTATTCACTTGTTGAGGTTCAAGCGCCCTATGGGTATGTACTCGACAGTACTCCTGTTCCTTTTGATGTAACGGAAGAAAACTCCACACAGGAAGGCGGTATCACATTGATTAAGGTGGATAAGCCGAATATGGCTCAGAAAGGCACAATTTCCGTTGAGAAAACCGGCGAGGTGTTCTTTGGTGTGAATGTTTTTGGCGAGAAAGATAAAGATGTGATTTATCAGCCGGTATATACAGTCAAAGGACTTGCAGGTGCGGTTTATGAAATCACAGCCGATGTAGATATTATCACACCGGACGGCACACTTCGTTATCACAAGGGCGATGTGGTAGATACCGTAACAACAGATGAGGACGGCTTTGCCAAGAGCAAGGAACTCTATCTCGGAAAATACACGGTAGTAGAAATCAAAGCACCTAACGGTATGGTTATCAATAACGAAAAACATTCGGTTGAACTCACTTATGCAGGTCAGGATGTAGCCGTAACAGAAACCGTAACCAGCTTCTATAACGAGAGACAGAAAGTAAAGATTTCTCTTGAAAAGGTGCTTGAACAGAATGACATTTTTGGTATCGGCAAGAATGATGAAATCAAAAACATCAGCTTCGGACTATACGCAAAAGAAGATATTGTATCTTCAAGCGGCACAGTCATTCCGGCAGATGGTTTGATTGAGATTATCACGCTTGATGAAAACGGAACAGCGATTGCGAATACAGACCTTCCGTTTGGCAGCTACTATATCAAGGAAATTGCCACAGATGAGCATTATATCCTTTCTGATACACAGTATCCGTTCGCATTTGAGTATGCCGGTCAGGACACCGAAATTGTTGAAATCAAAGTAAATGACGGTAAGCCGATTGAGAATAAACTCATCTACGGTTCTGTATCCGGTAAGAAGATTGACGAGAATGGAGAAGCACTTGGAGGTGCTTTAATCGGCATCTTCAAAGCAGATGAAACCGAATTTACAAAAGAACACGCTATTATGACTGCCACATCTGAAAAGGACGGCAGTTTTTCTTTTGCAAAAGTTCCTTATGGACAGTGGATTGTAAGAGAGATTGAAGCTCCGACAGGATTTGTCCTTGACGATACTTCCTACGAGGTCAATATTTCTAAAAACGAACAGGTCATTGAAGTTGAAATTGCCAATGAGTATATTCACGGTAACATTCAGCTTACCAAAGTTGACGCAGATTATCCCGATAACAAACTTACAGGTGCAACCTTTGAAGTTTACAGAGATGTAAACGGCGATGGCAAACTTGACGACGGTGATGAGCTTATCGGAAATCTTAAAGAAGCCTCAACAGGTATCTACGAGATGAAAGAACTTCTCTACGGAAAATATCTTGTAAGAGAAACCAAAGCACCGGACGGTTTTGAACTTGATAAGGGTGTTTATTCCGTCTTTATTGAGAATGATGAAACCACCTACAATGTTGAAAACAAAGCAGGAGTCGGCTTTATCAATCAGGCAATGAAAGGCAACCTTAAAATCAAAAAGACATCTTCTGACGGTAAGGTTGAGGGCTTCACTTTCAGAGTAACCGGAGAAAACGGTTATGACCGCAGCTTCACAACCGATAAAAACGGCGAAATTTTTATTGAGGGACTTCGTATCGGCGAATACACGGTGTCTGAGGTCAGCGACAATGTATCTGCTGGATATGTTTTACCTGCCGATAAGAAAGCAAGCGTAAGGGTCGGTTCTACCACCGTTGTGGAAATGCACAATGTTCTCAGAGATACGCCTAAGACTGGAGATAACAGCAAAGTCGGTTTGTGGACTGCACTTGCAGGACTTTCTGCTCTCGGCATTGCGGGAACAGCTTTTGTTGCACTCAGAAAAAAGAAAAAGGAGGACGATGAGTAATGGACGCTAAAACAATCGTAGCAGTTGTATTAGTCGCCTTTATTATTGGCGGCTTTATCTTCTTGCAGATTAAAAACAGAAAGAAATAAGGAAAAAAACAGTGGGCGGAGCGTAAAAAACTCCGCCCATATTTTTTTGGAGGAATGAAATGAATAATCCCAATACGATAGAAAACCAAGTGCTAACTATTCTCAAAGAGAATACAGACGCACGAAACGACGATATGAAACTTTATCTTCTCGTTTGTAATCGTTGTTATCAACGGTATGAAAATCAAGATATAGGCGGTTTGCCTTTTGCGGTGATTATGAATTGCTATAAAGAACTGCATTTACCACATTTCGAGAGTGTCAGAAGGTCACGAGCAAAGCTTCAGGCTTCACACCCCGAACTTGCGCCCAGTCCCGAAGTGCAGAGAGGACGAAAGCGTTGTGAGCATATGTATCGAACCTATGCAAAATCGTAAATAACGATAAGGAGGACAAATAATGAAAGAGAAATTCACTTTTCAGCAGAAAACAAAGCTTCTGACGAAACTGTTTGACGCAGGTTGCAATACGGAAAAGAAATTGCAGCAGCTTGATATGGAATGCATACTTAAAATTCCGGGTATCACCATTCCGGATATGAGCTTGATTATTGAGCTTCAGAAGCAGACCAAAGTTAATAAGCTGTTCTCTTATTTGGGAGGTGGTGCTGATGAGCAGACGGGAACAGAGTGACCGTCATATTATTTGGAGCAATATGAACCTTGAAGCTGATGACTGGCGTGACAGTTATAAGGAATACCTTGAAATCAACGGTTTAGATGATGACCCTAACGACGAAAACAAGCTATATGAGTATATGGTTGAAGCAAATGACGATTACCTTTCCGATGAAAGGCGAAATCTCGATATTCAGTTTTCACAACCGATTATCGTTATCGGCGACCTTGGCAGATGGAACGGGCAGAGTGACGGGATACAAAATGATTGATTCCGGCAATATAAAGGATTGCCTTTATTCCGATACCGATTATACCGAATGGTATGTGGACAAGTACGGCGACCTTCGTGCCGACGCCGTTCATCACGACGGCACAAATCATTATCTGTACCGTGTATTCAAAGACGGAGTAACCGATACGCAGATTGAAAATCTGCAAGATAAAATCTATAACGGAAAAGTCACGAGAGCCGACATCACACGAGTTACCAAAAGGCTCGGCGATGAGATTACCGGAGTATATGGCTTTTCTATTTCAAAGCAACGACAACCCAATGAACAAGCGAGGTGATGAAAATGGATTACAGAGTATTGACCGAAGCAGAGCGTAAATACACATTCAGTCAAAGTCAGCAGCTCTCTATGCAGACCGGTCTTATCGGATATTTGCGAGCGGGCTTCGGTTCTACCGGTAACGAGTTTTGGACAACTTGGAACGATTTCAGAAAAGACTTAAAAACCGATGAATTTAAGGCTGAATTTGATGACGTTATAAACGGATTGCGTGACGGAGATGTTTTGTCTGGCAGAAAGGCTATGTCCTCTTACTGTTATTCCACTCCCGACAGCTCCTTTAATGACGACCGCAACCATTACGGCATTCGTCTTGATACGGAAAAATACAGCTATCTTATGAGGTTTAACCCCAACAGGGGCGAGTACAATCTGTACTGCTATTGCTATCATAAAGAGTGGCTAAACAGCCATTTGAAAGACGCAGAGCGTGGTATCCGCTTTATTGACCCGCACTATAAAGAGCAGTTTCGCATTGCGGACGGCGAAAAAATAACCATTAAACTCAGCGATGGCAAAACAATGGAGAGAACTTGCAGATATATCGACGACTATCATTTAGAGGTTGGTACAAATCTCTATCACATCTGCGAATTTGCTGAGCTTTGCGAGAGAAACGGTTATACCGTAGAACCAGCCGCAAAAGAAAATATGAAGTCTGCCAAAGACAAAGAAAAATCACGATAAGGAGGTGCAAATAAATGGCGAGGAAATACGAACTCATATCCGAACTGTATGACAGAACTTGCAAGACGGTTGTTTCAAATCCGCAAAGCTGGCAGAAGTTTTTGGAGTCGGCTTGCAGAAACTACAAACTGCGATTTGACGAGCAACTGTTAATCTTTGCACAGCGACCGGACGCAACGGCGGTACTTGAAATTGAAAGATGGAATACTTCTTTCGGTCGTTGGGTAAATAAAGGCGCAAAAGGCATTGCCGTGTTTGAGGACGCAGACAGAAGCAGACAAAGGCTTACCCACTACTTCGATATATCCGATACACACGAAAGCAGATACTCTCGTCCTGTTCCACTTTGGAATATGAGAGATGAATATGACGCAAGTGTTATTGAAACGCTTGAAAGCACATTCGGTGAGCTTGAAAACAAGAGTAGTTTGAGTAATGCTGTAATGAGTGCCGCACAAAATGCTGCCGAAGATAATCTTCCCGACTATCTGAATGACCTTGTGTATATCAGTGAGGACAGTTTTCTTGAAGAACTCAGCGAGGATATGATTGCAAGCCTTTACAAAAAGGTTGTTACAAACAGCGTGGCATATATGATGATGTCAAGGCTCGGTATCAATGCAGAAGAATACTTTGAAGCCGACGATTTTCGTGATGTAACAAACTTTAATACACAGGACACGCTTAATGCTCTCGGCATTGCCACAAGCGATATTGCAGAAATGGGACTTTCCGAAATATCCAAAACCGTAATGGCATTGGAAAGAGAAAATCGCATAATTGATGAGCAAAGGCAATTTGATTACAATAAAGATAACAAAGACGAAAGGAGCCAAAACGATGAACGAAATCACATACACGATGGTGGGAGACTACAATCTTCCGAACCTGACATTGCCTCAGCAGTCGGAAGTGACTCTCGGCAAATGGTCGAGGATGAGGAAAACTTATCTGAAAGAACATCACAAAATCCTGTATTACAATCTTTTGACGAAAGGGACGCTTACTCAGCACTTGGCGGAAGTTCAGCAGAGAGCGACCGAGTTGGAGGAAACCTTGGTCAGACAGATGGCACAGAAAGAGGGACTGACGGAGCAAATGAAAGCGAACGATATGATGAAATGGGTTCGCTTGATGAACAATATCAGGAACTCGGCACAGGAAATCGTGAAGGAACAGGTAATATTCAATTAGAGTATTACGACAGAGAACACGAGGACAAGAGGCTGCCGTTTTTCGGCGGAGACGATACAATCAGAGAAATACTCGGCACTACCCCACACCTGTCCGCTTCAAAAGAAGAAATCAAAGACTTCTTTGAAAGAAACACAAACAATTCGGATAGGACTGAATATGTTAAGAGTATTTTCAATAACGACTACACCGAACTCACATTGGAGGACGGCAGAACGGTAGGCTACAAGACATTTCAAAATGTTCTCCATTTGTGGGAAGGCAGCTATAACAACAGAACGGCTCAAAGCTACTACGACTGGGGTGTAATCGCACAGTATTTTGAGGCAATGAGGCTTTTAGGAGAATTGTCCGATGAGATAAAGCCGTTACCGTCAACAGACAGTCAGTTATCTTTAATAGAAAGCAGTCAGGCAGAGGAAAAGAAAACCCCTGCCTTTACTTTTTCTCAGGAAATTATTGACGCAGTTCTAACCCGTGGAAGCGGAGTATCGGAAGGCAAAATGCGAATTTATGAGCAGTTTGAAAAGAGCCTATCCGCAAAGGAAAATGCAGATTTTCTCAAAAACGAATACGGTTGGGGCGGTTCATATCCTGTTATTATCGGTGCAGGTATTGATGAAAACCACGACGGAAAAGGCATAACCCTTTCAAAAGGATTTGGAAACGGCGCACCTAAACTCACTCTTAAATGGAATCAGGTTGAAAAGCGTATCGGAGAACTTATCCGTATGGACAGATACCTCAATCCAAAAGAAAAGGAGCAGTATCCAAAGTGGCTTGAAAAACAAGAAGAACGGCGAGCAGAACTTGCAGAGCAGCAAAGAAATCGTGAAATACTTTCTTCTGCCCCACCTGAAACTGAAAACAACGATGTAGAAACGGAAGCACGCTATGAATATCATCTTGGCGATACAGTATATATCGGTGCTTCGGAATACGAAATCTTATCTTTTGATGATGAGAGAGTAATGCTTTATGATACCGAAATGCCGTTATTTAACAAAGAGTTTGAGCGTTCGGAATTTGACCGTAAAGTGCGTGAAAATCCAATGAACGAACACCTGAGAGTAACGGTATTACCTGCCGCAGAAAAAGCAGATACAGGCGAAAATATCGCTAAAAACGATACTGAAACCGAACAGAAAACAGATTATGAAGATGCCTTTTTCATTAACCGAGAGCAAGAAAGCGTTACTTGGATGTACTTCAACCCCGACAGCAATGCCGGCGGTCAGTATGTTACTAACGAACTCTCTTTTGATGAAATTAGAGAAGCGGCACAAAGCCACAAATCGGCAGATGACTTCTTTGATTATCTCGGCAGTATCGCAAATCAAACTCTTGCCGATGTAGGTACGGAATGGTTTGAAGAAGCAGATAATGCTTTCAAACAGACACCGGATTTAACCGGCTGCACTTCTGCCACAATGGAAGCACTCCTTGAAAATGCCGAAAGAAGCGATATGGTAGCAACCAATATCGGTAAAGTTCCGATTGAGGACTACCGAGAAATTGTAGCCGTTCAAAACGGTTTTGACAGCTACGATGAGATGTATAACGAGGGCATTCGTATCGGAAACGGTTACGATAAAGAACCTGAGCCGATTGTTCCTGCTTGGGAACAGAAGAAAAAAGAAAAGGTAAAAAGTTTTGACCTGCACCCTGATGTGCCGATGGCAGAGCGAAACAATTTTGATTTGCGTTCTAATCCAGTTGAACAAGTCGGCAAGAAAGAACGCTTTCGCAGAAATACAGAAGCAATAAAGGTACTCAAAGAATGTGAGTTTGAAAACAGATTTGCTACACCCGAAGAACAACTTGTCTTATCTAAATATGTCGGTTGGGGCGGTTTGCCCGAAGCCTTTGACGAGAATAATTCTGCGTGGGCAGATGAGTTTGTAGAGCTTTACACTTTGCTTTCACCCGAAGAATACGCTTCGGCAAGAGAAAGCACCTTGACCGCCTTTTATACCCCTCCAGCAGTTATCAATGCCATATACAAAGCAATGGAACAGATGGGATTTCGTGAGGGCAATTTGTTAGAGCCGTCCTGCGGTATCGGTAATTTTATCGGTATGCTGCCAAAATCAATGGAGAACGCAAAAGTTTACGGCGTTGAACTTGATACCGTTTCGGCAGGTATTGCACAGCAGCTTTATCAGAAATCCTCAATAGCGGCACAAGGATTTGAAGAAGTCAATGTTCCCGACAGTTTCTTTGACGGAGTTATCGGCAATGTGCCGTTCGGCGATTTCAAGGTGACAGACAAGAGATACGATAAGTACAACTTCCTTATTCACGACTATTTCTTTGCCAAGTCTTTGGATAAGTTAAGACCCGGCGGTGTAATGGCTCTTGTTACGAGCAAAGGCACAATGGATAAAACCAATTCATCGGTCAGAAAATATATTGCTCAAAGAGCAGAACTTCTCGGAGCAATCAGACTGCCGAATGTTACTTTTAAGGGCAATGCCGGAACAGAGGTCGTATCGGATATTTTGTTCTTGCAAAAGCGTGACAGGCTCATTGATATTGTACCTGACTGGGTACAGCTTGGCACGAATGAAAATGGTATCACGATGAACTCATATTTTGTAGAGCATCCTGAAATGATACTGGGCGAAATGAAAACAGTAAGCGGTCGCTTTGGAGAAGAAGTAACCTGCGTACCGTTTGAAAATGTAGATTTATCCGAATTGTTATCGGAAGCGGTAGCGAATATACACGGAGAAATTTCCGATTACGAAGTGGAAGATGAACTTGAGGAAGAAGATAATTCTATCCCGGCAGACCCGAATGTGAGAAACTTCTCATACACGATTGTTGACGATAAAATCTATTTCCGTGAGAACTCTCGTATGTCGCCTGTTGAGGTATCGGCAACAGCCGAAAACCGCATTAAGGGTATGGTTGCGATAAGAGATTGTGTCCGCAACCTGATTGAACTTCAAACCGAAGATTATCCCGACGAAGAAATCAAAGCCGAGCAGTCAAAACTCAACAGCCTTTATGACGGTTATACAAAGAAATACGGACTGATTAACAGCAGAGCCAATGTGTCGGCATTCGGTGATGACAGTTCCTTTGCCCTACTTTCCGCACTTGAAGTTATCAACGAAAACGGTGAACTTGAACGCAAGGCAGATATGTTCTTTAAGCGTACAATCAAACCGCATAAACCAATAACGGAGGTTGATACGGCGGACGAAGCGCTTGCCGTATCTATGGGAGAGAAAGCAACCGTTGATATGGAATATATGCGTGAGCTTACAGGCAAAAGCGAAGAAGAATTATTCTCCGACTTAAAGGGCGTCATATTCTTAAACCCGCTTTATGGTTATGGAAATGTAACCGAGCAAAAGTATTTGATGGCAGATGAGTACCTTTCGGGAAATGTCCGAGAAAAACTTATTACAGCCAAAAAGTCTGCCGAGGTTTATCCCGAAGATTACAAAATCAATGTAGAGGCTCTGGAAAAAGTTCAGCCGAAAGACTTGACCGCAAGCGAAATATCCGTAAGGCTCGGTGCAACTTGGATACCGCCCGAAATCTTTGAGAAGTTTATGTTTGAATTTCTTGATACTCCACGCTATGCACAATGGAACATCAAAGTACACTACTCTCAATATACCGGCGAATGGAACATAGAGGGCAAAAGTTATGACCGTACCAATGTGAAAGCGTACAGCACTTACGGCACTTCCCGTATTAACGCATACAAGATAATCGAGGAAACGCTGAACCTGAAAGATGTCCGTATCTTTGACTATATCGAAGATGAGGACGGTAAGAAAAAAGCCGTTCTCAACAAAAAGGAAACGGCAATTGCACAGGCAAAGCAGGAACTTATCAAACAAGGCTTTCAGGATTGGGTATGGGCTGACCCTACCCGCCGAGAAAAGCTCACGAAGATGTATAACGAAAAGTTCAACAGCATAAGACCCCGTGAGTATGACGGAAGTCATATTACCTTTAACGGTATGAACCCCGAAATTGAACTGCGTGAACATCAGAAAAATGCGGTAGCTCATATTCTTTACGGCGGTAATACTTTGCTTGCACACGCAGTGGGTGCAGGCAAAACCTTTGAAATGGTATCTGCCGCTATGGAGTCAAAGCGTTTAGGATTATGCAACAAGTCGCTTTTTGTAGTCCCGAACCACCTTACCGAACAATGGGCAGCCGAGTTCTTACAACTCTATCCTGCGGCTAATATTCTTGTTGCAACGAAGAAAGATTTTGAAACGAAGAATCGTAAAAAGTTCTGTGGTCGAATTGCTACGGGAGATTATGACGCAGTTATTATCGGTCACAGTCAGTTTGAAAAGATACCTATGTCTGTTGAAAGGCAGAGAGCGATTTTGGAGCAACAGCTTCAGGAATTGACTGACGGCATTATCGACTTAAAGAAAAACCGTGGAGAGAATTTCTCCGTTAAACAGCTTGAAAAATCGAAAAAGGCTGTGAAGTTGAAACTGCAAAAACTCAACGACCAAAGCCGTAAAGACGATGTGGTAACCTTTGAAGAACTCGGTGTGGACAGGCTCTTTATTGACGAGAGTCATTACTACAAGAACCTCTATCTTTATACCAAAATGCGTAATGTGGGCGGTATCGCACAGACAGAAGCACAGAAATCTTCCGACCTGTTTATGAAGTGCAGATACCTTGATGAGCTTACAGGCGGTCGAGGAACGGTATTTGCAACCGGTACTCCTATCTCAAACAGTATGGTGGAACTCTATACTATTCAGCGATACTTGCAGTACAACACGCTCGTAAAAAACAACTTACAGCACTTCGACTCGTGGGCAAGTACCTTTGGAGAAACTGTAACAGCAGTTGAACTTACACCGGAGGGTACGGGATACAGAGCAAAAACACGATTTGCAAAGTTCTACAACTTACCAGAACTTATGGCAATGTTCAAAGAGGTTGCGGACATTAAAACAGCGGATATGTTGGCATTGCCCGTACCCGAAGCACACTTTCACAATGTAGCGGTCAAGCCGTCTGAAATGCAGAAAGAAATGGTTGCCTCTCTTGCAGAGCGAGCCGAGAAAGTTCGCAGCGGCGGTGTGGATTCAAGCGTTGACAATATGCTTAAAATCACAAACGACGGCAGAAAGTTGGCACTTGACCAGCGTATGCTCAATGATATGTTACCCGATTATGAGGGCAGCAAAATCAATGCCTGCGTTGACAACATCTATCGCATTTGGGAAGAAACAACCGACAAGAAATCAGCGCAGCTTGTGTTCTGCGACCTATCAACGCCAAAGAACGACGGTACTTTTTCGGTGTATAACGACATCAGAAAGAAGTTGATTGAGCGAGGCATTCCCGAAAGTGAAGTTCGCTTTATCCACGAAGCAGACACCGATGTTAAGAAAAAGGAGTTATTCCAAAAGACACGCAAAGGCGAAGTCAGAGTGCTACTCGGTTCTACTCAAAAGATGGGAGCCGGGACGAATGTTCAGGACAGGCTTATCGCACTTCACGATGTTGATTGTCCGTGGAGACCGGCAGATTTGGAGCAACGCAGCGGTCGCATTATCCGTCAAGGCAACTCAAACCCGGAAGTAGATATTTACCGCTATGTTACGGAACAGACCTTTGACGCATATCTCTATCAGCTTGTAGAGGGCAAGCAAAAGTTTGCAAGTCAGATTATGACGAGCAAATCTCCGGTCAGAAGTGCGGAAGATATTGACGAAACCGCACTGTCTTATGCCGAGATTAAAATGCTTGCAACCGGCAATCCGTATATCAAAGAGAAGATGGATTTAGATATTCAGGTACAAAAGTTGAAACTGTTAAAATCCAATTTTCTTTCTGAAAAATACGCTTTGGAAGATAAGATAATCAAATATTACCCGCAGCGTATCACTTCTCTTGAAAACCGCATAAACGGCTTAAAAGCAGATGTGGAAACTGCGAAGCAGCACCCGAAACCAACAGATGACCGCTTTATCGGTATGGAGGTTAAGGGTGTTTTTTATTCCGTAAAAGCAGAAGCCGGCAAAGCAATCATTGAAGCTTGCAAGCAGATGAACAGCCCCGACCCTATTCCTCTCGGCAAGTACAGAGGATTTGAAACGGAACTTCTTTTCAACACCACAGAGCGCAGCTACGAGGTTAGGATTAAAGGTGCGACAAGCAAAAACATTACGCTCGGCGACGACGCACACGGCAACATCATTCGTATTGACAACGGCATTGAGAAGTTTGCGGAGAGTTTAACCTTTGCCGAAAGCGAACTTGAAAACACTAAAGCTCAATTTGAAACTGCAAAGAAAGAAGTCCAAAAACCGTTTATCCAAGAGGACGAATTGAGGACTAAACTTGCAAGGCTTGATGAACTCAATATCCTGCTCAATATGGACAAAACAGAAAATGAAATTGTCGGTGGCGAGCCTGATGAGGGCGAAGTGCCGACTGCACGAAAGGAGAAAACTTATGAAAGATAATATGAAAGAAAAGGACTTGACGGTAGATTTCTTTTTCGGAAACGAGGAAATCAATCCGTTTAACGCACCACAGATGTGCGTTGTTCGCCGATTAAGTAATGCTTATCACGAACTGGAAAACGAAAAAATTCCGGCTAATAAGGCGGAAATCAATCTCAGAATTGCTAAACTCAGTTTCTATGAAGAACTCATTGACATCTGCATTCAAACCGATTTTTCACAGGCTGACATTATCGCTCTTTATGAGGAGGAAGACCTTGCGCAAATTGCTTGGCTTTTCTGGAATGATGTTAAGTGTCCGGTCACCGATGTTCTTTTGCTGATTGCGAAGCTCGCTTATTGCGATGAGATAAGTGATAAGGTAATCGACTTCCTTGTGTAAAGCGAGGTGGTTTATATGCCATATATCGCACCGGAGGTCATAACCGAAGCCAAGCGAATGGACTTATTGACCTATCTCAGAGAGTATGAACCGAACGAGCTTGCGAAGTATTCAAACAACACCTATACCACAAGAACCCACGACAGCTTGAAAATTTCAAACGGAAAATGGATGTGGTGGTCAAGAGGTATCGGGGGCAAATCTGCCCTCGATTACCTTATAAAAGTTCGTGGAATGGACTTCGTTGAAGCGGTTCAGACCATTATGGGTAATAGTTCAGTAAGGTCTCCGATACCCGAAAACACAAAAAGCTATAATAATCAACCGTTGCTACTCCCCGAAAGAAGTCCCACTACGGATGTGGTATTTGAATATCTTTTCGGGCGTGGCATTGATTACGAAATCATCAATTACTGCTTGGAAAAGGAACTGGTAATTGAATCGCTGCCGTATCACAATGTTGTTTTTATCGGCTACGACGAAAGCAATAAACCAAAGTATGCAGCTTACAGAGCCACAAATCAATCAAGACTTATGGGCGACTGCACCGGTAGCAAAAAGCAATATTCTTTCCGTCTTACTGCCGAAAACACCGGCGAGGTTCATTTGTTTGAATGTGCCATCGACCTACTCTCCTATGCAACTTTGATGAAGTTGGAGGGAAAGAACTGGCGACAACTTAATCTCGTTTCTCTTGCTGGGGTGTACTCGCCAAAGCAAAATATCGGGGACTCGAAAGTGCCGGTTACGGTTAGAGATTTGCTTGAAAAAGACAAGTCAATTAAGCGTATCATTCTCCATTTGGACAATGATATTGCCGGAAGAAAAGCAACCAAGGCGTTGCAAACTATTCTTTCAGATAAGTATGAAGTCGTTGACGATCCGCCCAAGTGCGGAAAAGATGTCAACGACTTTCTTTGTATCAAGTTAGGAATATCAAAGAAGCACGAAAGGAGTTTTGAAAGATGAATGTTGAAAAAATCAGAGAAATGTACCCGGAGGGAACGCAGATTATTCTCCAAGAAATGCGTGGCGAAAGTCAAATGCCTTATGGTTTGAAAGGAACGGTTAAGTTCGTTGACGACGCAGGTCAAATCCATATGAGGTGGGAAAACGGCAGCTCACTTGCACTAAACATTGATGAGGATACCTTTGAAAAGGTTGAAACCTCTGAAAAGATTTCTGTCATTCTTATTGAACCGGACAAGTATCCAAAGGTCATTGAAATCGAGGATACGCTTGAAGCAATGCAGGAAACCGTAGGCGGATATATTGAGGAATATATGCCGTTTGATGATGAGGTTGCAATCATTTGCAACGAAGAAGGCAAGATGAACGGTGCTGAACTCAACAGGGCAATCTACTCCGAACCTGAAAATGTTGAGATGAGTTATCAGCAGTTGAAGGCTCATTTGCGACAGGCAGAAAAAGATAGAAGTCATACTGTCGGATATATTGTTTTTACAGCTGACAGCTTCGACAAATCTTATACAGAGGAAGAACGAACCTATGTTGTCGGCAGTAACAATAAGGCTTTCATCGAAGGTATGGGCGGATACTCTATCTATGCTTCTTCCCTTGACGGTTCGGATAAAAATGTGCGACTGGAAGCATATATGGCTGATGAATACGGTGGAAAGGACGGTTGGAAGATTGAAAAGTGCTATGTGAAAGACGAGAACAATCGTGAAATGCTGGACATTATTGCCGGCAAGTTTTTCATTGCCTATGCACCGATTGAGTCAGAGAAACTTCTCAGTATGCCAAAGGATTTAATGAAAAAGTACGAGGATAAATTCAAGTATCCGGAGCGTTTTTACCAGACGGATAACGGTATTGTAGCGAAAGCATATAAGCCGGTATCGAAGAATATGGAGAGATAAAGAGACAATCTCCGGGGCAACCCTACGAGTCTGCACAAACTTAGCGAGCAGACCATTTGGATAACCACAGGTTTCCAAACGGTAAAACTCGTTAGGGGTTGCCCCTAATACCCCAAAGAGAAAGGAGAGAAATTTTGCGAGAGATAGTATTAACAGTCGCCGGTTTAATCATCGGCGGTTTTTTCGGAGTTACTTTTATGTGCCTGTTTCAAATAAATAAGGACAGGCACTATTTTATTTCAAGAAAGGATGACAAAGAAAATGAGAAAAAGAAACATTCAGAAGATTGTTAGGCTCAGCCGTGATGAAGCACAGGACTTGCAGAAAAAAGCAAAGAAGGCTTGCCTTAGTGAAGCCGGACTTATCCGTTTGCTTCTCCGTGGTTACGAGCCGAGAGAAAAGCCCGATGAAAGATTTTACGATGTTATGCGTGAGCTTTCCGCAATTGGTAACAACATCAATCAGCTTGCCGCAAAAGCAAACACGCTCGGCTTTGCAGACGCAACGCAGCTTAAAAAAGAAGCGGAGCGTTGGCATAAGTTTCAGGCAGATGTTGAACGAGTTTTTCTCAGACCCAATGAGAGCGATATGAAATGGCAGTAAGTAAGTTGTGGGCAGTCACTTCAAGGCTCGGTCAGGTTATTGATTACGCAGCCAATCCCGCAAAGACGGCGGCAGATAATTACACTGTGGAACAGTATCAGGCTCTCCGTGATGTGTTGGCATACGCAAAGGACGAAGAAAAAACCGAGCGTGAATTTTTCGTCGAAGGTATCAACTGCAATCCGCTTACAGCCCGTGACCAATTTGTATCGGTTAAACAGGCATACGGTAAAGAGGAAGGCATACAAGCCTACCACGGATACCTGAGTTTTAAGGAACAAGATATTTCGCCGGAGCTTGCACAGAAAATCGGAATGGAGTTTGTAAACGAAGTTTGGGGCAAAAGATTTCAAGCGGTAGTAACTACGCATTTGAACACAAAGCATTTGCATTGCCACTATGTAATCAACTCAGTTTCCTTTGTGGACGGTAAGAGATTATGGGGCGACGAAAAAGCGTGGTTCAAGTTTCGCTTGGTTGCAGATAAAATCTGCGAAAAGTACGGACTTTATTATAATCCAAATCCAAATCGCAGTAAGCAATCATCCTACTATTACAAACAGGAACAAGCCGGAATGCCGACTCGATACTCAATGACTCGTCAAGCCATAGACGAAGCGATTGCTCACAGCACGAACCTTAAAAGTCTTGACTATGTGTTGACTCAAATGGGTTATGAGCATTGTTTGAGTGAAAGCCGTAAGTATTGGACGATTGTGCCGAAGGGATACAAGAAACCGATAAGGCTTAAAAATCTCGGCGAAGAATACACCGAAGAAGCAATCAAGCGTAGGCTTACTGAAAATCAAGGCGTGCGCTTAATGCCGTTTACAAATCAAATGGTAGTCATCAGACAGTACCGACTGCCTACAAGAGAACACAAAATCAAAAAGGTCGGCGGACTGTATGGGCTGTATCTGCATTACTGCTACAAGCTCGGTTATCTGCCTAAATACAAAAAACAAAATACCGCAAGGCTTCATTACCTTCTCAAAGAAGATTTATTGAAGCTGGATAAAATCACGCAAGAGACAAGGCTGCTCGGACGAGAAAACATTTCTACGGACGAACAGCTTTTCTCATATAAAGAGTCAGTGTTGTCCCAAATCGAAAACTTGACTGACGACAGAACACACCTGCGAAAACAGTTAAGAAAAAATATGAGTGACGATGAGCTGTCAAAGGTCAAAGAACAGATTAAGACAATAACAGACAAGCTGTGGACTCTCCGTAAAGAGGTTGGGCTTTGCGATGACATTGCCAAGAGGTCAAAGGTCATTGAAGCCAATATTGAAACGGTAAGAGCCTACGAAGAAAAACAAGACAGAAAGGAGCAAAATCGAAATGACAAATTCAGGTGACGCAGCAGAACAAGTCGTAAGATTATCTCTTGAAGGCTTTGAAGTTGCTGCTAAACTAACCGGTTCGGCTGCAAAGAATATTGCTATTCTTCTCGCTTCCGTGTTAAAGCAGGAAGCAACGCAGGCAAACAAGACAAGAGGTAAAGCCCGTCTTACCAATATGATTAAATCGGGCAAAGAGTTGAAAGTGTTTTCTATCCCGAACAAGGACTTGAAGAAATTCACCGAACAGGCAAAACGCTACGGCGTTCTTTATTGCGTGTTGAGGGATAAAAACACAAATGGCGATAATGTACCGATTGATATTATTGCTCGTGCGGAGGACGCTTCCAAAATTAAGCGTATCGTTGAGAGATTTGAACTCGGTAAGGTGGATAAGGCTGCCATCGTTACAGAGTCGCAGAAAGCGGTTGAAAAACGAGAAGCCTTAGAAAAGGACAAGCCGACAAAAACCAAAAACGAAATCATTACCGAGGAAGCAACCCGAAAACCAATTCAGAAAGACGGGTACTCGCAATCAAACCCCACAGTCGCCAAGACGGACAAAAACCCTCCGTCAAGGCAAAACTCAGAGCCGGCAGATATGCGAACTGACAAGGGTGCTGAAAGCGACGGACAGAAAAAGCCGTCGGTCAAAGAAAAACTCGACCGATATAAAGCTCAGTCCAAGCAACAGAAAGAAGCGGAAAGCAAAGAGCCGGAAGTCGATAAGACAAAGAGTAACTCTGCACCAAAGCAAACGGTACACAAACAGCCGAAAAACAAACCTAAGAAATCGAAAGAGAGGTAATTATAATGACAAATAATTTTACTCCTGCAAAGGCAGGCGGTCAGCGACCGAGACTTTCCAAAGAAGAATATGCCGAGAAAATGAAAGCGGAAAAGGAAGCAGTATATCAGATGGCGGACGATGCCGCAAAAGCAATTGTTTCAGACCCGGAGAAGTTCAAAGCGTTTCTCGATACACAGAGCCGTCTTGACAGATACTCTGCGGTCAACGCTCTCCTCATTTTTAAGCAGCTTCCCGAAGCAAGTCAGCTTAAAAATTTTGACGATTGGAGCAAAGACAACATCAAAATCACAAAAGGTGCTAAGAGCATTTCTATTCTTGAACCTGTTGAATATGCAAAGCGTGACGGTACAACCGGAATTTCCTACAATGTAAAAAAGGTCTTTGATGTGTCTCAGACCAACGGCAAACGACCGCCTGCGCCGACAGTCAACCGTGACCCGAAAGCACTCATTACCACAATGCTTGATTCTTCTCCGGTCAATGTGGAAGCGGCAGACGACCTGCCGTATCCGAATATGGCGGCGTTCTATAACAACGAGGAACAGACCTTGTATGTTAAGCGTGATGTGGGAGACAGCGTAGCGGTTGCACAGTGCGTAGCACAGGAACTTGGCCACGCACAGCTTTCTATCAACAGCGACAGTTACAGCCGTTCCGATATGGGCTTTCAGGCAGTATGTATCGGATATATGCTTTGCAAAAAGTACGGTATTGATACGCAGAATTTTGCCATCAATCGTATTCCGGATAAGCTCGCTAACAAAGAACCGAAAGATATTCGCTATGAGCTTTCCAAAACAAGAAACGCAATGGCGGATATTCATTCCCGTGTTTCCGATGAGCTTTACAAGAAAAAGCAGGCTCGCTCAAAAGACTATGAAAGATAAGAGGTTAGATTATGGCGAAAGAAGAAATGTATCATATAGCGTTGGACGATTACGAACACGGCATTATTATCCGTTCTCTCAACGATGAAAAAACGGACTTGATGAACGAGGGTAAATCCACCGACGCTGTCGATGACCTTATCATTAAGGTCGGAACTGCCCCAAAGAAAAAGTTCAAAGTTATCGAAAAGGAACGCTCTTGTGAATCGAGATAACGAAAGGCAGACTGCTGTTATTCTTTCCGTCATCGGTATTATCCCGGTCGTATGGCTGGCACTTTTGATTGCACCCTCTGTAAAAGGAGGATTGCCGGAAATTCTGCCAAGCCTTTTGTCGGCTTTTAACAAACCGTTCCATATTGAAGTTTGCGAGGACAGCTTAAAAACTGTCCTCGTTTTGCTTCTCTGCTACGGACTCGGTCTTGGAATTTACTTCTCAACACAGAGAAATTACCGAAGGCGTGAAGAACACGGTTCTGCTAAATGGGGCAACGCAAGAGCCGTAAATAAGAAATACAGACAGTCGCCGGATTCCGCAAACAAGTTGATGACGCAAAATGTTTGTATCGGGCTTAATGCAAAGAAACATCGAAGAAATCTAAACACACTTGTATGTGGTGGTTCGGGTGCAGGTAAGACAAGATTTTACTGTAAACCTAATCTAATGCAATGCAACACATCGTTTGTTATTCTTGACCCGAAAGGCGAAATACTCAGAGACACCGGAAAACTTCTTGAAAGCAAAGGTTATGAAGTTCGTGTTCTTGATTTGATTTCAATGGAAAAAAGCCATTGTTACAACCCATTTGTCTATTTGCAGAATGACAATGATGTGCAAAAACTCGTGACGAACCTTTTCAAGAGTACCACTCCAAAGGGCAGTCAGTCCCAAGACCCATTTTGGGACACTTCCGCTTCAATGCTGTTGCTTGCTTTGGTGTTCTATTTGCACTATGAAGCACCGGAAGAAGAACAAAACTTCGCAATGGTTATGGAAATGCTCAGAGCTGGTTCGATTGAGGACGAGGAAGATACAAGACCTTCTCCCCTCGACGAATTGTTTGCCGAGCTTGAAATGAAAAATCCTGACCATATAGCATTAAAATATTATCGGTCTTATCATTCTGGTGCGGCAAAAACATTAAAGTCCATACAAATAACTCTTGCGGCAAGATTGGAAAAGTTCAACCTTGAAAGTCTTGCTTCTTTAACCACGACGGATGAGCTTGACTTGCCGTCGCTTGGAGAGAAAAAGGTTGCTCTGTTTGCTTTGATACCGGACAACGATTCCAGCTTTAATTTCTTGGTATCTATTCTTTACACACAGCTGTTTCAGCAGTTGTTTTATGCTGCCGACCATATCCACGGCGGCTCGCTTCCCGTTCCTGTTCATTTTCTTATGGACGAGTTCGCCAATGTGAGCCTGCCCGATGATTTCGACAAGATATTGTCGGTTATGCGTTCCCGTGGGGTTTCTGTAAGCATCATCTTGCAGAACTTAGCACAGCTAAAAGCCTTGTTTGAAAAACAATGGGAAAGCATTGTGGGCAACTGCGATGAGTTCCTATACTTGGGCGGTAACGAGCAAAGCACACACAAATATGTGTCTG
>ERZ809224.953-NODE-953-length-23358-cov-9.007252_pt1 | contig 23358 bp, 18 predicted proteins | sample MGYA00520513_ERZ809224 | MGnify/ENA primary metagenome ERZ809224 (study PRJEB31576, sample SAMEA3212658) | Homo sapiens | biome: human-gut; feature: human gut; material: fecal | place: Sweden | collected 2012 ... | reverse complement strand
GAAATAATTCCCAGAAGAGGAAGCAATTCGTACAAATGGGATTCAAAACCTGATAATTTTCTCCTGCCGATGTGGGTGGCGGATATGGATTTCCGTACCGCTCAACCCATCATTGACAGACTGGAAAAACGTGTACGGCACGGAATATTCGGTTACGCTAAAGTTCCGGATTCTTATTACGAAGCGCTCATTTTCTGGTTCTTAAAACATTATGATTTTAATATCCGGAAAGAGTGGATACTCTATACAACCGGCGTGGTTCCGGCGCTCTCCGCCGTTATTAAGGCCCTGACGTCGCCCGGAGATAAAGTAATTGTGCAGGAACCCGTCTATAATTGCTTTTTCTCTTCCATAAGAAATAACGGGTGTGAAACCGTCTCCAATGACCTTATCTATGAAAACGGCTGTTACACGATTGATTTCGATGACCTCGAAGCAAAAGCTTCCGATCCCAAAGCCAGGGTAATGCTGCTTTGCAATCCGCATAATCCGGTAGGACGGGTGTGGACAGCCGAAGAACTTACCCGTATAGGTGAAATATGTATAAAACATCAGGTTAAAATTATTTCCGACGAGATACATTGCGACTTGGTTCATCCGGGATTTGAACATATTCCTTTTGCCTCCCTTAATCATGATTTTCTGCAACATTCGGTCACCTGCACAGCACCCAGTAAAACTTTTAACCTGGCAGGTATCCAGGTGGCCAATATCGTAGCTCCGGATGAAGAAATCCGTAGAAAAATAGATAAAGCTTTAAACATAAACGAAGTATGCGAAATCAACGTATTCGCCATAGAAGCACTCATAGCGGCGTATGACGAAGGAGAAGAATGGCTAATACAGTTAAAAGAATATCTATACCAAAACTATCAATTTCTTAAAACCTTTATCAACACGAATCTTCCCCGGCTTAAGGTTTTACCGTTGGAAGCCACCTATCTGGTATGGATTGACTGTAAGGCTTTAGGCATTCCTTCTTCCGGGATTGCCCAGTTATTATTGGAGAAAGAAAAAGTGTGGGTTAATGAAGGTACTTTATACGGAGATAACGGGGAAGGATTTATCCGCCTCAATATTGCTTGTCCCCGGCAATTACTTTCGGATGGACTCACTGCGATAAAAAATATTTTCGGATAATGGGAAATCCAGACGGTAACAGTAAAATGAAATGGGATATTATCATTGCCTATTTCCTTATTTATGTGGTCTGGGGTTCCACCTATTTTTTTATAGGAGTGGCGCTGAAAGGATTTCCGCCCTTCCTGCTGGGAGCTTTACGTTTTACTGCCGCCGGACTGATACTGCTTGGCCTTTGCTACAAAAGGAAAGAACCGATTTTCAAGAAAAGTCTCATTAAGAAATCCGCGATCAGCGGAATCGTACTTCTTTTTGTAGATATGGCTGTGGTCATGCTGGCACAACGTTATTTAAGCAGCAGTCTCGTGGCTATTATTGCAGCTTCCACAGCAATATGGATTATGGCGCTGGATGTACCCATGTGGAAAAAGAATTTCCGGAATCCTTTTGTGATAATAGGAGTAATCACCGGATTTCTGGGTGTTTTAATGCTTTATATGGAACAATTAAAAATCAGTGCACTTCAGCCCCATAGCGAATACGGCGTAATCCTGCTGATTTTCGGTTGCATTTCATGGGCATTGGGAACTCTTTATGCTAAATATCGTTCTTCCAAAGAAGAAAATGTGTATGCATTTGCCGGTTCTGCCTGGCAAATGCTTTTTGCCAGCGCCGCTTTCTGGATATGTTCTTTTGTTTCAGGAGATATCCACACGGATCTCACTCTTGTCCCTTTATCGTCGTGGCTGTCTCTTATTTACCTTATCATTTTCGGATCAATACTTGCCTATACCGCTTATGTATGGCTCCTGAAAGTACGCCCCGCCACGGAAGTAGCTACGCATGCGTATGTCAATCCTTTTATCGCCGTTTTCCTCGGTGTTACCTTCGGACACGAAAATGTCACTATTGTCCAAATCGCAGGGTTGATTGTGATTTTAATCAGTGTGATGATGATCGGAAGAAAGAGAAAAGTAAATAGTTGATATTGAGTGGGAAAATTCTTATATATCAAGATTATCCGTGAAAATTTTCACTTAATAATATATCCTATTCCTATTTCAATAAAGGCAATTCATCCAGCATATTTTTAATTTTTATGGCAACACGCGGCATAGGTTCGGCAATAGTAAGTCCTGCCAAATCAAAGTGGTTTGAAATATCCTGAATCACTCTCACCACTTCATCTATCTTCATGCCGTCAGGGTCTGTGCCGACAGCCGATATCATTTCCTGCGGATCTATCACGTCTAAATCGAAGTGAACAAGAACTTTGGACATCCCCGTACCTTTCAGCCATTGAATGACCCCTGAACTATTACCGGCAACTTCAGCAGGCGACAAATGTTTTATGCCTAATTCTTTTTGCCGTTCCTGTGTGCCGCCTTCCGTTTCCCAGGCCCGCAGTCCGACAAGTAATACATTGGATGCTTCTACTTTTGCGGGAAGAAGATCCATCATCTCTTCATCGCCCATTCCCATACATGCGGTCAAAGCCATTGCATGATAACCTTTGTGGCCTTCGCCGGGTAGATTAAGATCAGGATGCGCATCGATCCAGACAATGGCGACATCACCGGCATATTTTTCCGCTAAATAAGTGAACGGTACCACACTTACCGAGCATTCTCCGCCCAATGTTACGATGCGGTCGGGATTATTTTTCCTAAGGATATCCAAAGCGGCTTTGGATTGTCTTAAAATAGCCCTGTACGAGATAATACCTTTTTCCATGGCTCTGTCGTTTATATCCAAAGATACGGGGACTTCCATTGTTTCCTGATTGCTTCGCGGAGCAAGCATCTTCAATAATTGTGAACCCAGATAGTAACCTTTGTAGGCATCTTCAGCCGGAAGTTCCGGGATGAAATCGGCAATGGTACCGCCTCCCTGCCATTGAGGATAAATAAGCCGTAAAGTTGATTTATTTTCTGTCATAGGATGATTTGATTTGTTTTCCTGTCCATTTAAACTAGAAATATGAACAAGTATGGTTATAGATAGTAAAATTTTCCGCTTCATTTTAATTTATTATGAAATACAAAGGTATATGATTTGATCTTTTTAAACCACTATTGCGGAATTTATCCTATACTGATAAATTTATCCATATACTTATCTTTGAAAGATATACTATCTTTGTGAAAAACATGAATATCTATGTATGAAAAGAAAATACCATTTGATATTGAATGCGGCGTCAAAATTACAATGGAAGTAATGGGCGGAAAATGGAAAAGCTGTATTTTGTTGGAATTAAATCAAAAGCAGATGCGTCCGAGCGAGCTTCACCGGCATTTTACCGACGCGAGCCCGCGGGTTATAGACCAGCAACTCAAAGAACTGGAAACCCATGGCATGATAAAAAAGAAAATTTTTGCCGAATTACCGCCTCATTCCGAATATTCCATTACAGAAACCGGAAAAACTTTAATACCGATCATCAGGCAAATTGAGGAATGGGGAAACCATTTTCGTCCTGAAATGGAAAAAATATTGGCACAACGTCTGCAATGATATTTCTCCTGCCGGTTACCTAAAGAATGGGAGTTTGTAGTTTTACCGCGTATGTCTATTTCTTCGCCGGAAGCTTCGGGAATAATTTCCGGAAGCGGACCATGTAGGATTTGAGATTACTTCCCGCGATAATAAGGGTTACCGCCAGGATGATCAACAGGATGCCCGCGACAATCCGCAAAGTCAGCGATTCCCCGAAAACCGTTACACCGAAAAATACAGCCGTGACGGGTTCAAGTGCACCGAGTATTGCGGTGGGAGTGGACCCGATATACTGAATGGCGCTGGTGGTGCAGAGAAATGATATGACCGTCGGGAAAATCGCCAGAGCAATGAGATTGAACCACAGGTACCATTGTCCGGGAAGTACAAGGCTTGTCCCGAAATCCACTCTTACCAGAAACAGGGATAATCCGAACACTAAAACGTAAAATGTGATTTTGAGTGTGGCAACATCCTTAAATATAGGACGGTTCACACCCACGATATAGATGGCATACGATAAAGCCGAGGTCATCACAAGCAGCGTTCCGGTGAGACTTAGCGCCGCGCCGTCGCTACTTTGATAAAGCAGCGCAATCCCTCCGAGAGCCATTAAGATGCAAAGTACTGTCAGCAAAGTGATTTTTTCCCGGAAAACAAAGGTCATGATCAGGGCAACCATAATCGGGTAAACAAACAATAAACTGGAAGCGATTCCGGCCTCCATGTAAGTGTAACTCTGAAAAAGCGTCAGCGAAGACAAAGCGACCAGTAATCCCATGGCCATAAGTGGCAGAAGTTCTTTCCGCCTGATTTTGAGGTTACGTCCGCGCGCTTTGATCATTACGCCCAAAATAGGAATTGCGATAAGATATCGGAAAAAAAGTACCGAATCGGGATCCATTCCATGTTTATATAGCGGAAGCGCGAAAAGAGGATTCATCCCGTAAGTAGCGGCAGCAATGGTAGCCAGTATATATCCTTTAGCCTTTGGGTTCATGGTGTAAAATTGGCAGCAAAGATACCACTTTAACCGGCAAAAATATTTGAATTGCGGGATATATTTTTCGTCATTCGGATCTCTGTATTTGTAAATGACTTTTGACCGTTCATTGGATTATACTGAATACCTTTTCCGATTTATGTGGGAAAGTTCCATACTTTTGGAAATTTATTTCATAAGACTTATCTGAGGGAGAAATAATATTTATTTTTGTTGCATGGTAATTTAACCAATTAAGGAGGGATTTTTATCATACCATACCTTTTCTGCAGTATAAATAGGGGAATTGGAACGTAAAATATCCACACATATTCATATTACAATTGATAATAAGAATAATATGCTATGGCAGAAAAAAGTAGAAATAATATGAGTGAAAAACCATTGGTCAATAGAGAGTATTTGCTGGAAAAATTTCCCGGTAAAAGTGGTTGGACCTATACGATCATTCCCGAAATTTTACCTGACAAAAAATCTCATTTCGGCTGGGTAAAAGTAAAAGGCACTATTGACGGCTATGAAATCAGCAATTACCATTTGATGCCGACAGTAAAAGGAACCGGGAAACTATTCCTGTCGGTAAAAGCTGAAATCAGAAAGAAAATTAAAAAAGAAGCCGGCGATTATGTGCACCTTATTTTATATGCCGATAACGATCCGTTCGAAATTCCCGCAGAGTTATGGTTATGTTTGCAGGATACCCCCGAAGCATTAACATTTTTTAATTCACTTAACGAAAATGAACAACAAAAATATGTGAAGTGGATATATGCTGCAAAAACAGATAAAACGAAAGTGGATAGAATAGCAAAGACGATAGCCGGACTTTCAAAACAACAAAAATTTGCAAACCTGCAATAGTAAGGACCGGTAACCGGCAACTATTTCATCTGCCGTATTCAAAACTAACGATAAAAGCCGTTAATTCACAGGTTGTCGTCATGATCATTTCTATCTTGTCTCTCATTTAATAGAAAATCAAATAATTATCAGGAAAATATCCGGCAACGGAACAGTATAATTTTCACGATTGCAAATCCATCATCTCTTTCCAATAAAATATTTTCATTTTGCCATCCGGATGATTTGCGGCGCCGACCATGGCCCGGGCTATATTTTTTGCTTCAATTCCTTTGTATTTATTCATTTTTCCGGATAATACCGGATTAATGACTTTCCAGACAGCCATAAATGTTTTCTCAATAATTCGTTTTTCTTTTCGGTTTCCTAAAATCAGGGAAGGTCGGAAAATACAGGTATGGTCAAAATCCAGGTTTATAATATCCTGTTCGGTTTCTCCTTTGGTTCTGGTATAGAATGCTTTTGATTTGGTATTGGCTCCGATAGAGGAAACCAGTAAGACGGTTTTGGCGCCATTCTCTTTGGCCGATTTTGCCGCTAAAACCGGGTAATCATGGTCGATCCGGTAATACTCTTTTTGATCCGGTGTTTTCTTTCTCGTGGTACCGAGTGCAATATATACCTCATCCACTGCAATTCCTTTCGTCAGATCAGGTAAAGAAGAAAAGTCGCCCGCCAACGTCAGTAATTTGGCATGCCGGATATTCAAATCTTTCCGGACAACGGCTATGATCTGTTCATAATCGGGACTATTCAATAAGGTTTCGAGAATATAAGACCCGACCAGTCCGCTGGCTCCGTATACAATAGCTTTTTTCATATTTTTTATTTTATTGCTTCCCACCATTTACGGATGTTGTAAGTTGTATCTTGCAAGTTTATTTTTTCGCCGATCATGGGCAGAAGCAGATTCAGGGAATCTTTTTCCGCAAACGCGGAGATGTTCTTTACCGGCTCATCCCAGGGGTGGTAACCCAGGGCGAATTTAGAATGATGGACGGTAAACAGTTTTTTCGCATTCAGATCCCGGAACGCCTGCACGATCTGTTCCGGTAACAAATGGATATATTTCCAGTCTTCGTTATATTGTCCGTTTTCCAGTATCGCAAGATCGATATCCTTAAATTGTTTCCCGATTTCCGCAAAATGGGAATCATATCCGCCATCGCCTCCGATATAAATTTTCCGTGATGGTGTTTCTATTAAATAGGAAGCCCATAACGACCGGTTAGGAAATAAACTCCGTCCTGAAAAATGGCGTGAAGGCAGACAATAGATTTTAAAACCATCCCCGATTTCCGCGTTTTCATTCCAGTTAAGTTCCACCACACGGTTCTTATCGAATCCCCAATATTCAAAATGTTCTCCGACACCCAAACCACAAATGATTTTCCCGGTACGATCTTTTAGTTTCATCACCGTCTTATAATCCAGATGATCCCAATGATCGTGAGAGATGATCAGGTAATCTATATCGGGAATATCTTCGGGTTTGTACACATTTGTGCCTTTAAACGGTTTATTGAAAAACGAAACTGGAGAAGCTGCGCCGCTGAGTACGGGGTCGACTAATATTCGTTTTCCATCGATTTGGATCAGATAAGAGGAGTGCCCGAACCATATCAGTACGTTTTCATTCCGGTTCAATTCCCATAGGTCGGTCTTCACGGAAGGTAATTCCGTTTCCGGACGCAGGCGTTCTTTTTTCCCGAATAAAAATTCAAAGGCAGTCGAAAGAAAACTTTTATCGGAAGTGATCTGTCGGGTTTCATGTATATTTTGGAACGATCCGTCACGATAATTTTCAGACGTTTTGATTTTTTCCACTCTTTCTCCGTGCGGAAGACTTCCGAAACGGGGCAAATTCAAAAAGATGATAACGGTAATTCCCAAAACCGCTATAATTGATATAATAATCCACATGATACGTATTCTTTTTTTATTTTTCTGTTTTTTCATTCTTTTTTCAACATTAAGGCTCCCATTTTTGTCATTTTTGGAAGCATTTCTTACCATAACGATTACCTGATAACGTTTTTGTCGACTGTGTTATCTTCCTGTTACAGTCGATCCGGTGAAAATGTTTATTCATATATTACTGATTCTCTTATTGGTAAGGTGGAAAGTGTGACGTATTTTTTCTATTTCAACTTTGTATTATTTATTTTTATACTTTTGACAAAAGTAGTATATTTGTCAGATATTTCACTCATTTTAAAATAAAATTTTGGAAGAAAAGAGAAAAAGAGTTTTAGAGGCGGCCCGGGAGGTTTTTTTTAAATACGGATATGTCAAAACCACCATGCATGATATTGCCGTGGCTTCCGGAATTTCAAGGCCGGCGTTGTATCTTATCTTTCCGGGTAAGGAGGAGATCTTCAATGAAGTGATGCTTCTTTTAGCTGATGAATTATCGGATAAGGTCAGGAATGAAACAGCCGGGATCAAAAATGCTTTGGATAAATTGAGAAAGGTTTTTGAAATCTGGAGTATTCGGATGTACGAACTGCTCAATATGTCGACAGAGGCCAGGGAGCTTTACCAATGTACGTTTCCATTTGCCAAAGAGAGTATGCGGAAAAGTATGGAGATATATGAAAATGATATCGCCGGTATTTTATCCCTATTCCCTGCCGGACAACTTGCCGGTCGGGTAACTCCAAAAGAAATGGCTCACGTGATGGCTGCCGCGGTAAGCGCCTTTAAACAGAATTCGGAATCTTCGGAGGAGCTGAAGTCCAAAATAGAACTGCTCATAAGGATAGCGATTGTAAAAAACTGAATTCCCTTTACGGTAATGCAATAGGTCGTGACTATGATAGAATGTCCTAAAAATGAACATAAGTATTTTGAAGGACGAAAACCTGTTTTATTGGACTACTTTTTTATCTTTGAACCATGCAAATTAAATATTAAGATATGAAAAAAATATTCCCGGTTTTGACACTGCTGTTTATCCAGTCCCTTTCACTATTCGCGCAGGACGGGAATTTTACCGAATGGTATTTGCGGAGAGGAGATGTGGATGTCTATGTAAAAGAAATTAAGGGAGGAAAAGATACCGTTATAGTGGTTCATGGTGGATTTGGGGCTAATCACGATTATATGACGGATGCGATAAAAGGATTGGAAGACCGGTTTCATTTCATCCTTTACGATCAAAGAGGCTCTTTATTATCGCCCACAGCCACGACTAACCTTAGCTTCCGGAAAAATGTGGATGATTTGTACGCATTGGTGAAAGCTTTGGAATCAAAAAAAGTAAAGTTGTTCTGCCACTCTATGGGTACGCTGGTTGGTATGGAGTTTACCAGCCAACATCCGGAATTGGTATCCCATTTGGTACTGGCCGGTATAATCCCTCCCAAATCGGATAGTTCGGGAAATATTTTTACGCAACGTTACGCCGAACAGGTCAATTATCTCATGAACCGGAAAGAAGTTGTGGATTTACTTCAGCCATACAAAGAAAAGGGTATTGACAGCCTCTGGCAGCCTGTGAAGGATGACTCACCATATTCTCATAAAGATGTAACAGAACACTGGAGAATACTGTTTGCCAGCGTTAATATTTATGATGTCGGCAAACATCATTTGATGAAAGGGGGGATGGGGTATTATAAAAAGGATGCTTCCGTAATGTCCGGAACTGTCGACTGGAAATACGATTACAGGCCTGTCATGAATGATAAAGTAAAAACGACGATTATCAACGGCGATCATGACTTCCTCGATTTCAATGCGGAAACATTAAAAGAACAATTGGTAAATTATAAGAATATCGAACTGTTGGTTATTCCGAATGCCGGACACAATAGTTGGATTGACGATCCGGTTTTATTTCAGAAATATTTCATCAAAGGGTTGACCCGGTAATGCATAATTTTCATGTGTCCCGGATGCTTATAGCATAACAAATGCAATTAAATTTTCCCTGTTTTTATTTATATAGGAAATTTACCTAAAAAATTGTACCTTTGCAGGCTCGAAAAAACAAGTGTTTCCATATATAAACAACTTATAATCAACATTTTTACGAATATATCATTGCATTTTAGATCAAATTATGTCATTAAATAAGCTTAGAAACATCGGAATTGCGGCCCATATCGATGCCGGAAAGACCACTTTAACGGAACGTATTCTCTATTTTACCGGAACAAGTCGCAAACTGGGTGAAACACATGATGGAAAAGCCACCATGGATTTTATGAAACAGGAACAGGAGAGGGGGATTACCATCGCTTCCGCGGCCATTACCTGCAAATGGAATGACCACCAGATTAACCTGATTGACACACCCGGACATGTGGATTTTACCGTGGAAGTAGAGCGTTCGTTACGGGTTATAGATGGAATGGTTGCCGTTTTTTGTGCGGTGGGCGGCGTAGAACCACAAAGCGAAACCGTGTGGAACCAGGCCGAACGTTACAGGGTTCCGAGAATTGCCTTTATCAATAAAATGGATAGGACCGGTGCCGATTTTGAAGCGGCTCTCGGACAAATGAACAAGTATCTTGACGCGAATGCCCTGCCGTTGCAAATACCGATAGGTTCGGAAGATTCTTTCGAAGGAATCATTGATGTGATCTACAGAAAAGCATACACATTTGATAACGAGAAACGCACTGAAATACCGGTTCCGGAAGAGTATCTTGAAAAATTGGAGACCGCCAGAAGTTTTATCGTGGAGAAATTAGCCGATTTCGATGAAGAGATCATGGAAAGTTTCTTCGAAGAGAAAGAAGTGCAATCTGAAAAATTGATGGAAGCAATACGAAGCGCAACCCTGAAGTTGTTGATTACACCTGTTTTCTGTGGAGCTGCTTATAAAAATATAGGAGTTCAACTTCTATTGGACGGAGTGGTAAACTTTTTACCTTCTCCTATTGATATTGGGGCGACCATAGGTCATGATGTAGATGATGAAGAGAAAATGATCTCAAGAAATCCATCCTCCAATGAACACTTCTCCGCATTGGCATTTAAATTGATCAATGATCCGTACGTTGGACAACAGACGTTTATCCGTATTTTCTCAGGAAAAATTCAAAGCGGAATGCCGTTTTTAAATGCGACCCGGCAGAAAAACGAGAGGGTAGGGAGGATTTTCCGCATCAAAGCGAAAGAACGTGAAGAGATCAGCGAAGCCGGTGCAGGTGAAATTGTGGCCTTGGTGGGCATGAAAACGACAAAAACCGGAGATACGCTGTGTGACGTCGATCACCCGTTATTACTGGAATCCATACATATTCCGGTTTCGGTTATCGAGTTAAAAATACAGCCTGTCAAACAGAAAGATAAGGATAAACTCGGCGAAGCATTGAGTAAACTGGTCAACGAGGATCCTTCGTTCCATGCCAGATACGATGAAGAAACCGAAGAGACCGTTATTTCGGGAATGGGGGAATTACATCTTGAGATCATGGTTGACCGTTTAAAAGAAGAATTTAAAATAGAGGTTGAAGTGGGCGAGCCATCCGTGGCGTTCCGCGAAACCATTTCCGAAACGGTTGAATCGAATTATAAACACGCTAAGCAATCCGGCGGAAAAGGACAATTTGCGCATACCGTTCTTCGCTTGGAACCCAATACAGGAAAAGGTTACGAATTTGTAGATATGATCAAGGGCGGTGTTATTCCGGGTGAATATATTCCTTCGGTAAACAAAGGTATTCAGAAATGTATGGCCAAAGGTATTATTGCCGGATTCCCTGTTGTTGACGTCAAAGTGTATGCCATTGACGGTGCTTATCACGCGGTAGACTCCTCCGATATGGCTTTCCAGATATGTGCGGACATCTGTTTTAAACAGGGCTTTAAAAAGGCTAAACCGATTCTTTTAGAACCTGTGGTAAAAATAGAGGTCAATACGCCCGATGAATACATTGGAGAGGTGGTCGGCAACCTGAACCGCCGGAGAGGTAAAATCGAATCCATGAGGAGATATCGTAAAGGTTCTCAAAAAGTAATTGGAACGGTGCCGCTGATGGAGATGTTCGGCTATGCGACCCAACTCAGGAATATCACTTCCGGCAGAGCCAATTATGCCATGGAGTTCTTCCAATATGAACCCACGCCTGCCGCAATTCAGGAGGAAGTTTTAAAGAAAATAGAAGAGAAGAAGAAGTAACATTTAGAGTCTCTATATGAAAAATGCCCTGTTAAGGGCTTTTTTTGTGTGGCTGGATAAGTAGAGCCTACTATTTAACCATCTGTATATCTTTGTTTTGCAAATTTCAAAAATCGTTAGGGTTACGAATAAATCACGATTCTAACACTTCGTTTTGCACCGCTTTGCTGAGTGTATAAACAAAGATAATCTTTTTTAAGTTTTAAAGCAACTTTAAATTTTAATCTTCTCTATTTTGTCAATCCATTAAATCATATTTTTATTATTAACTATTTCCTAGTTGACCGATCTAAAAAGATTATATGATTATTGAATTATTGTATGTTCACGGTTTACCAGTTTTTCTTCTGTTATACCCCAAGTCGTATTATGATATATATCTACAGCAGCCCTATTTTTTAAAGGTAATATAATTTCTCTGGCATTTTTTTTCATACGCTCTATTAGCATTGAGGTAGGCTCTGTTAGATGGAAGCTTTCTACAAGTTCATTACACAATCCTTTTTCTTTAGATGTTTTTATTGGAATAATATAGTTAATCATTCTTTCTTTATCTGAGAATAAACACTGTTTTCGGCCATATGTACTTGATGTATACATTATGCCGTCATACGAAACAATATCTTTGGAATTTCGTTTGATAATGCAGCTAAGGACATTCTGTGGAATTATATATTCGGATTTAAATGAATGATCTTTGTCAATCACTCTTAAAGAGCAAGCCAAAGGTAATATAATTTGATATACGAAATCTTCGCTAAACACATGAGGTTCAATAGTTGGTATTGTAAGGTCTATAAATTTTAATTCTCTTACATGCTTTAATGATACGACATTAAACATATCCACATTAGGTCTATTTGTTTCCTCCCAACAACAGTAAATGGAACTACCTAAATACAAACAAGGATAACCCGACATACTGTATCTCTGATTACCAACAATTCCTCTTTTCTCAAAAGGAATATGAAACATCTCCTTTTTTTCGTATAAATTATAAGTATTGTTACTTCTTAATCTGAAAAATGGATTTGTCTTTTCAATAGTTAGGCCTTTAGCTGGTAAAACTTGGCGTTTTTTATTACTCCTATCAAAGAACATATCATAAATCCTCTGTTGACTTTCACCAAACTGTCCACTCAAGAATAGTTCAACACTTTCAATTATTACATCGTAAAGATCCTTTATATTTCGTTTAACAGTATCTTTCTGAACAGAAAAATATCTTAACGCGACCTCATCTAATTTATTGATCAACTTTACAAGCGTGATTCGTTGGTTCTCAAGGCGATTTATGATATAAGTTGGGCTTTCATCTTCATAAAAAAGCTCTTCTACAGCATTTAGGAACTCATTAATATTCATTTCAAATTATTTATTGCTCGTGTATAAATGGTATTTATTTCTGTGAATGAAGATTTTGCAGAATCAATGCAAATTGGATATTTGTACAGTAGGAGTAGTCGCTTTTACTTGACATTCAAGCACTCAGTTGTCAAATACGGTCAATTCTCTTGTTGTTTATTCGCCAGGTATCAAAAATTAAATCAAGAAGAATATTTTGACGTTTATCTATTGAATTCTTTCCCCATGTGTCAAAACTATAATTTAGATCATTTTTAAATCTGTTTACTGCTGTGTTAAATCCTACTCCAAAATTATTATTAAGCAATTTAGTAGACAGTAAAGCAGATTTAGAATATTCATGTTGCTTATCTTTAAACCATTGATCAGAGGTTAGATCATTGCAATTATTTACTGCCTGATTGATTGTACTTTCCAAAAGTGTAATGTTGCCGATACGGTAAACATATCCATGGTAATCATCTATATCGCTAAAGTCTGCAGAAATATTCCCATCTTGAGGTGTTTGTGGCAGAATGTGTTCAATTTGCAGACTATTTATGAAATCATGACCAAACAAAGGTAAATTGGATTTCTGTAAAATAGTGTTTTCAATTTTTCCTAAGACATATCTAAGCCGATATAAAGGATTATAAACCCAGTGAGCAAGAGATTTAAATTCAGATTTAAATTGGGGGATTTTGTCGATTAGGTATGGTAGCATCGTTTCATTAATTGCTGTACAGATATCTTGAATTGAAGAAAAATTTCTCACTTTTTGCGCCCAGCCAGCCAAGAGCCGTTCATTATTTTTAGCCTGAATCCGTAGAGTTGAACTATAAAAGAAGAAACTTTCCAGTTGCTCTGCCAAATATTCGATTACAGATTTATCGCAATTCTCTTTTAAAGCTAATAGCATTATTAAATGCTGGCGGGATTTGTACTTATTGATAAAACCAATGTTTGTAGTATTTGGGAAAGCACTGCCATCACGAATCCATTCTGTAGCTATTACTAAGTCAGAATATCTTTTAGATAAAGATTTTAATTCCTTTGCTAAAGTTAATGGTTGTGTTTCATATTTCGTTGCTCTTTTTCCTTCTGGAGATATAATCCATTTGTATATATCATCTTCTCTCATGATTCCATTATGATAACGAGCCATAAGAAAGTAACGTAAAAATCGGAGTGGATTTTGATCTTCTTTACATTCCTGTAAATTTTTAATAATGTCTTTCCATATCTCCTTAATGTCATTGAAATCTGACTCTTCAGTTTGGCTAAATAGTAAATTTTTAACCAAATCCATCGCATTTAATCCTGCTCCTCGCTGATTTATAGTTTCGAAGATTTTAAGCGCACTGCTCAAATTTTCGGATTCTATTACAACAAGATCTATTTTTGTTAGAAAATATTTAGCGAAATTAGTTAGTTGATCTATTCCATTACTTAAAAAAACTTCCAAATGTTCGATGATCTTATTATATGCTTCTTTCATCTTAAGGATAGAAGGTGTATCTTCTATAATTGCATCTACATTTCCCTGAATTAATTTATCTAAGTAATCACAACTCTCACTATATTGAAGTTCCAACCTGCTTTTAGTTTGATCAGTTTCCATATCAAAGTCAAATAATAAATCTGCTATACTTTGGAAGTATTTTTTCTGTATGGAATTTAACTCAGACTCTTTCCCTTCTAATAAATCACGGAATGCACAAAGACATATCATAATTGTTGTTAGACGCTGCTGTCCATCAACGACTTCATATTTATCTCTGTTTTTGACAATTATAATTGACCCAATAAAGTAGCTACTTTGGGATTGACTGGAGTCTGTGTCAAACTCATTTTCTATGTCTATCATAAATTGCTCAACTTGATCTTCTGGTTTCCACACATATTCCCGTTGATAATCAGGAACTAAAAAAAAGTAATCTTTCAATTTAGAAATACTTTTAACATCTGCGTCAATATTCATATTTACTTTATTTTAATTTTGTTAGTTCTTCCGCGATCATTTCTGCCTGTTTAAGTACTATTTCCGTGGCCAGCATTTGCATGTCGGGTGGATAGCCGAATTTGCGGAGCAGGCGTTTTACCGATACTTTCAGTTTTGCTTTGACACTTTCTTTGATTGTCCAGTCTATGGATGCATTCTGCCGGATAGTTTCAGTAAGAACTACCGCCAGTTCACGTAATTTATCCTGCTCCATCAGTTTCCGGGCGCTGTCGTTGTCGGCGACTGCTGTGTAAAAGGCATATTCGTAGTCGGTCAACCCCATCGCTTTTGCTTCGTTGTCCATCTCCACAATGTCTTTGCTTAACTTTATCAGTTCTTCAATGACTTCGGCTGCGGTGAGTATCTTATTGTGGTATTTGCGGATGGAGTTTTCGAGCATCTCCATTAGTGATTTACTTTGCACCAGATTTTTCTTTGCCCGGTTACGGATCTCGTCATTAAGAAGTTTTTTTAATACCTCCAATGCTACATTTTTATGCTCCATCCCTTTGAGTTCGGCCATGAACTCTTCCGATAGAATAGATATATCAGGCTTTTTAAGTCCGGCAGCGTCAAACACATCTATTACCTGATCCGTAACAAGGGCCTGATCTATCACCTGCCGGATGGTGGTTTCCAATTCCTCATTGGTTCGTCCGGAGCCGGAGTTATCGAATTTGGCGAGCCTTGCTTTTATTGCCTGAAAGAACGCTACTTCGTCTTTCACGTCCATCGCCTGATCGTGCGGAACGGCTATTGCAAAGGCTTTTGATAAGGCTGTTACTTCGTTGATAAATCGTTTTTTACCATCATTCAAACCAAGTATAAACTCTTCAGCGGCAAGTATAGTGCTTAATTTCCGGGAAGTATCTGCTTCAAAATATTCTTCATACGGGAAGCCGTGCAGCATACCGGAAATAACTTCCAGTTTTTCGAGCATCAGAGCTACGGCTTGTTCCTGTGCATAAGCTGGGTCACCTTTACCACCTGCGTCAGAGTAAAAAGATAGTGCTTTTTTCAAATCAGAAGCTATACCCAGATAGTCTACAACCAACCCCCCGGGTTTATCTTTATATACCCTATTTACACGTGCAATGGCCTGCATCAAATTGTGACCTTTCATCGGTTTGTCGATATACAGTGTATGCATACTGGGTGCGTCAAATCCTGTCAGCCACATGTCCCGCACGATTACGAGTTTTAGTTCATCGTCGGGAGATTTCATCCGGTCGGCTAATCTGCGGCGTTGTTCTTTGGTAGTATGGTGGCGCGAGATGGCTGGGCCATCCGATGAATTTGTAGTCATCACTACTTTGACTACTCCTTTATTCAAGTCGTCCGAATGCCAGTCAGGTCGTAATGCTATAATTTCCTGATAGAGTTCCGCAGCTATCCGGCGGCTCATGGTGACGATCATTCCCTTTCCCTCGAATACGGCTTGCCGTTGCTCAAAATGAGAAACAATATCACCAGCGATACTTCGCATACGGTTTTCACTCCCGATCAATGCTTCAAGCTGTGTCCATTTGGCTTTTGCCTTTTGGGTGTCGGTGAGGTCTTCCTGCTCCAGATTGTCGTCCAGCTCTTCTACCAGCTTGCGTCCTTCTTCACTAAGAGCAACTTTTGCCAAACGGCTTTCGTAGAATATCCGCACCGTAGCTCCGTCTTTAACAGCCTGTGCGATATCGTATATATCCACGTAATTACCGAATACGGCTGGGGTATTCACATCCGTATTCTCTATCGGAGTACCCGTAAACCCGAGATAGGTGGCATGAGGGAGAGCGTCGCGCATATATTTAGCAAAACCATAAACGGTTTTCTTTCCGATAATTTCTCCTGCTTCGTTTTTATCATCGACTGTCTTACCCCGGAATCCGTATTGTGAACGATGGGCTTCGTCGGCAATAACTACAATATTTTCACGGCCCGACAACTGCTCATACACGTTACCTTCTTCGGGGTTGAATTTTTGTATTGTTGTAAACACAATCCCACCTGAACCCACAGCCAACAATTCTTTCAAATTTTCCCGGCTTGTGGCCTGTACAGGTGTCTGTCGCAATAGCTGTTTTGATGCCGCAAAGGTATCGAACAGCTGGTCATCCAGATCGTTACGGTCAGTAATGACTACAATGGTTGGGTTGTCCATGGCAAGTACCAATTTCCCCGTATAAAACACCATTGAGAGTGATTTACCACTGCCCTGTGTATGCCATACTACACCTCCTTTTCGGTCGCCTATTGGTTGCAGTTCAACTCCTGCAACGCCGTAACTTGCCGGAGGTTCACAAAGTAGATTCTGTTGTTGCTTCTCTATGTATCCGGAGGCACGCAGAGTTGATTCTACCGCTCGGTTCACAGCGTAGTATTGGTGGTAGGCCGCTATTTTCTTTACGGTATTTATCGTTACCACTCCTGTCTGAGGATCTTCTTGTTTTGATTTCTCGAACACGATAAAATGGCGTATCAAATCGAGCAGGGTCTCTTTACAAAGCATTCCCTGGATCAGGATTTCAAGCTGACTAACCAGATGAGACGCTTCGGCTTTGCCATCGGCTGTTTTCCATGCCAGATAGCGGCTGAATCCAGCAGAGAGGGAACCTGTACGGGCTTCCAGACCATCTGAGATGACGCATAATGCATTGTAGGTAAATAGTGAAGGTATCTGTTCTTTATAGGTTTCAATTTGCCGGAATGCAGAATTGACTGTAGCATTTTCGTTCGCTGCGTTTTTCAGTTCCATAACAACCAGTGGAATGCCGTTTACAAACAGCAGCACATCCGGGCGTTTGTTGTGGTTATTTTCTATGACTGTAAACTGATTAATCACTGCAAAATCATTATTCAGTGGATTGTCGAAATCTACAAGCCACACCAGATCGCCCCGTTCTGATCCGTCCTTATGGTAGCTTACAGGCACACCCTCTGTCAGGTAACGATGGAACGTCTCGTTGCCCGCAATTAGTTCCGGCGAAGCAATTCGTTGGAGCTGCATGATAGCCTCTTCTTGCTGATTGGCAGGAATTCCTGGGTTGATCCGTCTTACCGCACGGCGTAGCCTATCAAGCAATAACACTTGTGTGTAACTGTCTCGCTCAGGAGTTATACTATCCGGAGCGATATCTGGTCCGTAGATATAGTTGTATCCGAGCCGTTCCAATAACTCGATGCTGAATTCCTCTATGCTATTTTCAGTTATACGGGTCATTCTTCTATTTTTTGATCTTCTTTATATCCTTTATATTCATTCAGATAAGCCTCATTATCTACACTATATAGAATTTCGCTTGCTGGATAAGAGTAGTCACCCATTTCAAAATCACCAAAAAGTTCATCCCAGAACTCATTAAAATCCTGAGCACTTTCGTAAGAAAATTGTGCTTCTTCGGTAGAAGTTTGAATTCTTGGATTTACATTCTCAAAATTTCGGATTAGGAAACATCCAATAATTTCAATGGAGTCGATTAGAAACTCCTTTGCTATTGTATCTAAAGAATCATTTCGATTTTTCAGCTCTTCACTTGTCATTCCATGTGAAGTGGCCCCTATTGCAGTTCTTAGATTACCTAACTGATGGGCTATAGCAGAAAGCGAACCACCAATAACATTCATACAATCGTCTCGTTTATGTCCAATGGCATCAAACGCAACTTTGACAAGTTTATTAAAGCTTTCATCTCCCGTTAGTACAACATTTTTTTCCGCACAAATCTGTTTAGAGATTCCCTCTATTAAGGATTTAGAATTTTCAACACACAAGCTAAAATCGGAATCAATATGGGTTTCTATCCTTTCTGCATACAAAGCATATTCCGACCATCGTCCATATTGTTGAATCACTTTCTTTAGCTTATCCATACCTATACTACTCTAATTTCTCCACTCATCAGCTTAGGCAACAACGTGTCACGCAAAGTTGTGAGTGTGCGGATTTGTTTAGAATTTAAGAATATCTTATCGTCAATTACCTTCACTTTATTTTGAAATTTAACAATAACTTCATCATTTGGAATAATAATATCTATACTTTCAAAATCATTTTTACTAATTGATCCAAATACGGTTCCTGTCTCATTAAACTGCTTAATATCTTCCAATAAAGACATCACCTTATAATATGTATAAGAATAAAAAGACTTATTTTTTTTGTATCTAAATGCTGCAACACCACGACCAATACAACAATTTTCGTTTGCCATATTTTGTGCTCCAACAGGGGCTCTAACACTGATCAATGTATCATGCTTTTGAGCAATCCTTTTTGGATTAGTTGTGTAAACTCTCCTTTTAGGAAACCGGAAATCAAAATCAGCATTTCCTTGATACATTGGTATCCCAACAAATTCTTCATTGTAACTTTCCCCAGGAGGAGACATCCCCATTGTAAAATCAAACTCTTGTCCTAATTTCCCTTCTTCCCACTCCGGTTTTGCTTCTTCGACAAACCATTGGCGGAAGAGGGTTTCTGCCATTTTTTCAAGGGTCAGGTTCTGGCGGTGCAGTAGGTCGATCTTATCATCCAAGCTCCTTAATACGGAAGATATAGCTTTTTGTTCTGGTAGTGAAGGAACTGGCACTTCCATTTCCTTCAATGATGTTAATGGATTACTTATAGAGGGGACGCCAACCTGAGACTCATATTTCAGTATTTGGTATTGTCCATATTCAGATTTGAAAAAATAAAACAAAAACTCGTTATCTACTAATGACGGATTTACAGTCAATTTCATGCCTGACTGTGAAATAACATATCGTGGATATTTATTTTTAGGAATTAAAGCAACTTGACCAATAGTTCCTCGATGCGTAAAAACTAAATCTCCAGCGAAACAATTACTAGCAATCAGCTCGTTTGCTTTTTGCTCTGTTAAAAAAACAAATTGACCACTGACAAACTTTTCATAGTTCATATTTGTACCTCTGATAACAGGTACTCCTTTTTCAACAAAGTTTTCAGCTTTAATATTAGACCCAAATGGTCCCATTGCAATAGATCTCTTATCGTCATCTTTTATATCAATGATTTTTTTGACGTCCCAACTTATAGGAACTTTTCCAAAGTCACAATATTTCCACTCACTCATTGATTCTAATTTTTGCAAGATTAGCAGCAATAATTTCATTCAGGCGGGCTTCCTCTTTCAATTGTTCTTCAAGTTCAGCACGTAGAGCGGTGAACCGTTCATTGAAATCGAAATCGTCTTCTTCGTCGGGCAGACCTACGTAGCGTCCCGGAGTTAGAACATAGTCCAGCTCACGTACCCGGTCGATTGGAACCGATGCACAAAATCCCGCTACATCTGCATACTCCCCGCCGGGGTTACGCCAGCTGTGGTAGGTAGAGGCGATACGAGCAATATCGTTATCTTCCGGATTCTCTGTCCCGTTAGATAATTCACGTGTGCGACGATTTATCAAGTGGCCCAGATTACGGGCATCGATAAAGAGTATCTCACCGCTGCGGTTGCGGAAACTTCCATTGGTACGATTACGGCTCAAGAACCACAGTGCGGCCGGTATTTGTGTGTTAAGGAATAATTTAGCCGGGAGGTTGACGATACAATCTATCAATCCGGCTTCAATCAGTGCCTTACGGATTTCACCCTCGCCGGATGTTTTGGATGTTAACGCTCCTTTGGCCAGTACAACACCTGCTTGTCCGCTGGGTGAGAGATGGTAAATAAAATGTTGCAACCATCCGAAGTTCGCATTACCTGTAGGAGGGGTTCCATACTGCCAGCGTCCGTCATTACGCAGTAGATCTCCACCCCAATCACTTACGTTGAACGGTGGATTAGCAATAATATAATCAGCTTTGAGATCTTTATGGGCGTCATTCAAAAACGATCCCTCGTTATTCCATTTCACTTGTGAGCTGTCGATGCCACGAATAGCAAGGTTCATCTTACATAACCGCCATGTAGTCTGGTTGCTTTCCTGTCCGTAGATTGATATATCATTTACCCGTCCCTGATGTCCGGTAACGAATTTCTCAGATTGTACAAACATACCACCCGATCCGCAGCAGGGGTCGAACACGCGACCCTTGTAGGGTTCAAGCATCTCGACAAGTAGTTCTACTACGCTGCGTGGGGTGTAGAATTGTCCACCCTTTTTGCCCTCGGCAAGGGCGAACTCGCCCAGAAAATACTCAAAAACATGACCCAATACATCTGCGCTACGTGCCTTAGCATCACCCAATGCGATATTTCCTACCAAGTCGATCAGTTCGCCAAGGCTCGTCGGATCGAGATTTTGCCGGGCATATACTTTGGGCAAAACACCTTTTAAAGAGCTGTTCTCCTTCTCGATGGCATCCATTGCTGAATCAATAAACTTGCCGATTTCGGGTTGTTTGGCTTTCGATTGCAAATGACCCCACCGGGCATCCTGTGGAACAAAAAATACATTCTCTGCCTTATATTCGTCTTTATCCTCCGGATCAGCGCCCGAATCTTCTTCTTCTTTTAGCCTCGCATAGAGTTCTTCGAACGCATCGGATATATATTTGAGGAATATCAGCCCCAATACGACATGTTTATATTCCGCCGCATCGATATTTTTACGCAGCTTATCTGCCGCTTTCCATAGTTGTTTTTCCAGTGGCTCATCGGTTTTATTTTTTGTACTTTTTGCCATTTTCTTATTACAGTATATTTAGTTCTTAATTGTTGCACTTAAATTTAGCAGATTATTTGTTCTCTCCATACCCCTCAATCCTCTCCCCACAAATCCTCTCCGTTATATCCCTCAATAATTCCACTTTCGGAATAAGCTTATCAATATCCTCTTTAGTCACCACAAAATGTGGATTATACTTTGCATCCACATAAGCAGCTTTAAATGTTTTGAGATCATCCTATTTGTACAAATATATGATGGATATATCTATAAATATGGCCATGGTACATGTTAATATAGTTATCCTTCTTAGTGTATTTCATTTTTTTATACAATTATTAATTCTGTAAAAATGCAAAATTTTCCCTTATAAATGAAACTTTTGTCGTTAAAATATTTTTTTAATATCTAATTAATGATTGTGGTTGATTATGAAAAAGAAAGCCTTCCCTTAAACCTTTCATCGCTTTCTATTACTAGAATATACAATAAATTGAGTATAGAAAATGAATTGGTTTTTTAAAAGATCCACATTGTTTATATATCAATATTTCATATGTGCAGCTGAAAGACTCGAACCGTATAAAATTTCTATGACACAAAGTAGGTTTTTTCCGGCTTTCCTTTAATAAAAGTCGGGAACCGATACAAAAATAACACTACAAATAACATTGAAAAAAAGCAAGAGAAGAATCCAGGACTTTGTCCATATACCCTTTTGCATGCTTTGTGCCTGCTATCAATTGTACGGAAGAGGGAATATTGTATTTTATCAGTGCCGATTGTAATGCCAGTACGCCGCTAACGGGTACAAATTCGTTCAGGGAATTCGCCAGAAACATGGGACCTGTAGAGTTGGATAAACGATATAAAAGGGTAGCTTGTTTTAGTAAATTCAGGTCGCTCCCTACATAATTTAGAATAAACCACTTATAAAACGGGTCATTCTTTCCGTCCTGATCTATTTTCGCACTTTGGTCAGAAGCAAAGTTTTGTGTGGTATTCTTTTGGGCTATAACATTTTCATGTTGTGTAACCCATTCATACATATCAATAATGCCCGACCATGAAACAGCAGGAATCCCATATTTGATGGCGACCTCAATGGCAAGATTACCTCCCGCGGAAGAACCTATAATACCGATTTTGTTCCGGTCGAAGGAGTAACCGGATTCTTTAATCCATTGATAAGCAGAATAGGCATCATTGAGTGCAGCAGGATATAAGTTGCCGGGGGCCAACCGGTAATTGGGGACAAAAACAATATAACCTTCTCCTGCCAAAAGCAACGCAAGGTCTTTATCTTTCTTTTTGTCGCCCTGAAACCAGCCGCCGCCATGCATCACAATCAATGCTTTATTATTCTTCTTTTCGTCGTTTTGGTAAACGTCAAGTGTCAGGTTAAATAAACTGTTATAACTGATATCTTCTGAAATACTAATTGCCATATTAAACAAATATTGATACATAGATAGTAAACAATGCCTTTGGAGGAAAGTTTTTCAATCGAAAACGAAGGTTTACGAGCTTATTTATATCCGTATAAATTTTATTCTATGATCATTCCTTAATTTAGAAGTTATCCAATCTGTGTATTAATCTCACGCCGGAAAGCAAGCGGATCCGCGATAAACGGGTAGGAGCTTAAAACACCACCGGTACTGACCGTAATCGTTCCGAAGTTAAATATCCTAGTTTAGGACTATCTGATTTTTAATAGTTCATTCATGATCAATTCGGGCTCATCTAAATAGATGAAATGCGAACTTTTATCCGTTATGATGTGATGGAGGTTTTTGTGATCATTCTCTA
>ERZ809224.951-NODE-951-length-23410-cov-12.768444_pt1 | contig 23410 bp, 15 predicted proteins | sample MGYA00520513_ERZ809224 | MGnify/ENA primary metagenome ERZ809224 (study PRJEB31576, sample SAMEA3212658) | Homo sapiens | biome: human-gut; feature: human gut; material: fecal | place: Sweden | collected 2012 ... | reverse complement strand
GGTGATCGTTGTGGCCCTGGGCCTGTGCCCCCTCATCATCAGCGAGATCACCAAGGCCGTCAGCCGGGCCCGGAGTAAGGAAGCCGTCTGAGCCCGTTGATCGTCTTGTCTCCTATCTGCCCTTGTGGCAATATTCCCTCCTCTTTGGCAAATTTGCTCCAATTGTGTCCGAGTAGACTTTGCCGAAAAACCAAAGGGAGGCGGCGCGCTGGCTCAAGACAGGGTCAGCGCGCCGCCTCCCTTTGGTTGGACGTTTTCTGAGGCGCGCCGTCTTTGATGTGCTGATGCTCCACATGGCTTGTACAGGAGCTATAGCGACAGGAGTGTCTGAAGCGGCCCCGGCCCCTGCAGACATCAAGGAGCAGGCCATTAGCCACTACTGTGTACGCTGGGAGTCTAATAAGAGATGGCAATAAGGAGCCGTGCTGTCTCCGGGCCGGATCTTTGCACAAGAGGCGGCAAAAAACCAGCCTGGGCGCGCGCCCAGGCTGGTTTGGGGTGACAGGATTTTTTGAGGGTCATACCGCCATGATTACTGGAAGGATCATGGGATTGTGCTTGGGATTTCATCTCTTGACGGAGGGAAATGAATCCCCTCCGCCGCCGGACCAAGCGGCTTGCCCCGCCTCAGGTGGAGACCGCAGACCAAGCGATTATACCTCCATGATCACTGGCAGAATCATGGGGTTGCGCTTGGTCTTTTTATAGAGGTAGTTGGACAGGCTGCCCTTGATCTCGGACTTGATGGTGGACCAGTCCCGACTGTGCCGGTGCTCGCAGCGGTCCAGCGCCTCCACCGCCACCTGGCGCAGCTCCTCCATGAGGGCCTCGGACTCCTTGACGTACACGAAGCCCCGGGTGATGATGTCGGGGCCGGAGATGACCTGCCCGTCCTCGCCGGACATGGACACCACCACCACGATCATGCCGTCCTGGGCCAGGTGCTGCCGGTCTCGGAGGACCACCGCGCCCACGTCGCCCACACCGTAGCCGTCTACAAACACCTTGCCGGCTGGGACGGTGCCGTTAAGCTTGATGCTCTTGGCGGTGATCTCAATGACCTTGCCCACGTCGCTGATGACAATGTGCCGGGGGTCCATTCCCATATCCCGGGCCAGCTTGGCGTGGGTCTTCAGGTGGCGCTGCTCGCCGTGGACGGGGATGAAGAACTTGGGGCGTGTCAGCGCGTGCATGATTTTTAGCTCCTCCTGACAGGCGTGTCCGGACACATGGAGGGGCAGCTCCCGCTCGTTGACCACCTCGGCGTCCCGGCGGTAGAGCTCGTTGATCACGTTGCCGATGGAGTTCTCGTTGCCGGGGATGGCGGAGGCGGAGATGATCACCCGGTCGCCGGGGTGAATGTCCACCTGCCGATGGGTGTTGAAGGCCATCCGGGTCAGGGCGGACATGGTCTCCCCCTGGCTGCCGGTGGTGATGATGCACACTTTGTTCTTGGGCATGGTCTTGATCTGGGCCACGTCCACCACCGTACCGGCTGGTACCTTCATATAGCCCAGCTCGGTGGACACCCGCATGGCGTTCTCCATAGACCGGCCGGTCACCGCCACCTTGCGGCCGTACTTGGCGGCCACGTTGATGATCTGCTGGATCCGGTCGATGTTGGAGGCGAAGGTGGTGACGATGATCCGTTGGTCACAGCCCCGGAACAGCGCCTCGAAGGAGGCGCCCACGCTGCGTTCGCTCTTGGTGAAGCCCGGGCGTTCCACGTTGGTGGAGTCGGCCAACAGGGCCAGAACCCCCTCCTTGCCCAACTCGCCCAGCCTCGTCAGGTCGGCCATGCCTCCCTGGATGGGGGTTGGGTCGATCTTGAAGTCACCGGTGTGGACACAAACGCCCAGGGGGCAGCGGATGGCGAAGGCCACCGCGTCGGCGATGGAGTGGTTGATGTGGATGAACTCCACGGTAAACTTGCCGGCCCGGACGGTCTCCCCCGCCTCGCAGGTCACCAGCTTGACCTTGTCCGTCAGCCGGTGCTCCTCCAGTTTCAGCCGGATCAGGCCGGCAGACATTCGGGTGGCGTAGATGGGGGCGTTGATGTCCCGCATCAGGTAGGGGATGCCCCCGATGTGGTCCTCGTGGCCGTGGGTGATAAAGATGGCCCGGATCCGGTCCCGGTTTTGGATCAAGTAGGTGAAATCCGGGATGACCACGTCGATGCCGTACATGTCGTCATCAGGGAAACCCATACCCACGTCTACCACGATCATATCGCCGCCGTACTCATAGACCGTAAGGTTCTTGCCGATCTCGTTGAGACCGCCAAGGGAAATGATTTTCAATTTTTCTGCCATAAAAACTCCTTTTCCTAACGAAATAAACCTGTATTTTTGCGCAAGGCAACAGGGCCGAACCAGTAAGGCTCTGCCTGCTCTGCCTTATGTATCTGAGCAGGAGTGGCAGACGTGAGAAACCAGCGGAGATTTCCGTTCTCCGCTGTTTCGCACGGGCGAAAGACAGACGTCTTCCTTGCCGTCCCGATTCGGCCCTGTCTCGCCGGATCGGGAGCGGCGGATGGCCCGTCTTACCCCGCGCTGTGCGCCGATGTGCTTTTCCGCTCCAGACTCAAATCAAAAACGCCGGAATCCGGCGTCTTACGCCATGATGAGAACTGCTCAACTCCCGTCCTGGGAGGAGCTATACTAATTCAGTATAACACAGGAAAAAGGAAAAGTACAGCTTTTTTTGGAGGATCAGGTTTTGGGGCCCCGGAAAGGAAGCCGCAGTTACCTTGCCCGGGCCAGGGTGAGGGCTACCACAGAAACTGCTCCGGCCTTCCGCAGGCAGGCGGCACACTCGGCCAAGGTAGATCCACTGGTGGCTACGTCATCCACCAGTATCACTCGCTTGCCGGCCAGATCCACGCCGGGGCGGCAGGCATAGACGCCCTGCACGTTGGCTTTGCGAGAGTCGTCCGCATCCAGGCCGGACTGGGCTTTGGTGTTCCGGGTTTTGACCAGGGCGGCTGTCACGGGCAGACCTGTCACCTCGCCCACCCGGCGGGCCAGCAGCTCCGCCTGGTCGTAGCCCCGTTCCCGCAGACGCTTTCTGGACAGGGGCGCCCAGGTGATGAGATCCACAGGTTCCCGCCACCGGTCCTGGAGACACTGGGCCATGAGGGTGCCAAACAGCCTTGCGTGGGCGCGGCCGTGTTGGAACTTGTAGCGGTGCATCCCATCCCGCACCCTGTCCCGGTACCACAGGGGCGCCAGACAGGCGCCGCAGAACTCCATCGTCCTGACTTTGCCCTCCTCCACCCAGGGCAGGGTGCGCTGGCAGGCAAAGCACATTCCCTCCTCGCTCCGCTCCAACACCCGGCCGCAGAAGGGGCACTTGGGCGGATAGATCAGGGAGAGGATCAGATCCAGCAGCCGGTTCACGGGGTGTCCTCGTCCGGGGGCAGCTCGATGGGGCCGTGCTGTTTCTCAAAGTCACGGATGCACTGATTGACCAGATAGAGGATCTGCTTGCTCATGGAGCGCCCCTCATAGGCGGAGACATATTTGAATTTGTCGTGAATCTCAGGGCGCAGGCGGATACTGAGATGAGTCAGGTCGGGTTTTTTCATATGCCACACCTCGCTTTCGGTAAGATAACCATACCCAAAAGAACTGAGAGTTAGTTCTTTTTGGGCGCAAAGTTACGGCATAGATTTTGAAAAATTATCGCCCTCCCAGATGGGAGGGCGATAATCAGGTTAAACCAAAGGGTTTACTTATAAAGTTCGATGAGGCGCTGCAGGTGCTCCCAACGGGCCATAGCCTCTTCCTCGTTCTCCTCGAAGAGCTTCTCCGCCCGCTCGGGGAAGGAACGGGTGAGGGAGGAGTAGCGGGCCTCGTTCATCAGGAACTCACGGTAGCCACCGGCGGGAGCCTTGGAGTCCAGGGTGAAGGGGTTCTTGCCCTGGGCCTTCAGAGCGGGATTGTACCGGAACAGGTTCCAGTAGCCGCAGGCCACGGCCTTCTTCATCTCAATCTGACAGTTGGCCATGCCGCCCTTGATGGAGTGCATCTCGCAGGGGGAGTAGCCGATGATCAGGGAGGGGCCGGGGTAGGCCTCGGCCTCCCGGATGGCGGCCAGCGTCTGGTTGGGGTTGGCACCCATGGCCACCTGGGCCACGTAGACATAGCCGTACTGCATGGCGATCTCCGCCAGGCTCTTCTTGCCCATGGCCTTGCCGGCGGCGGCAAACTGAGCCACAGCACCGATGTTGGTGGCCTTGGAGGCCTGGCCGCCGGTGTTGGAGTACACCTCGGTGTCAAACACGAAGATGTTCACATCCTCGCCGGAAGCGATGACGTGGTCCAGGCCGCCGTAGCCGATGTCGTAGGCCCAGCCGTCGCCGCCAAAGATCCACACGGACTTCTTGGTCAGCAGATCGCCCATGGCCACGATCTGGCGGCAGCACTCGCAGGCTTCGCAGGGACACTGCTTGCCGTTGTCCAGCCAGGCCTGCTCATAGGGGGTGCCGGTGAAGTCCCGCTGGCCGTTGGCCACGCACAGCTCCAGCAGCTTGGCACCGGCGGCCTTGGAGCCCTCGCCGTCGTCCTTCTTGTCCAGCCACTCCTGAGCGGCGGCGGCGATGGTCTCGTCGGTGTAATCCAGGCTGACCAGCTTTTCCACCACCTCAATGAGCTTGGCCCGGCGCTGCTTCATACCCAGCAGCATGCCCAGGCCGTGCTCGGCGTTGTCCTCAAACAGGGAGTTGGCCCAGGCGGGACCATGGCCGTCCTTGTCCACACAGTAGGGGCTGGTGGCCGCGGGGCCGCCCCAGATGGAGGAGCAGCCGGTGGCGTTGGAGATATACATCCGGTCGCCGCACACCTGGGTGACCAGGCGGGCGTAAGCGGTCTCGGCGCAGCCGGCACAGGAGCCGGAGAACTGCAGCAGGGGCTGCTTGAACTGGCTGTCCTTGACGGTGGCCACGCTCTCCATGTCCGCCTTGGGTGCCACCTTGGCGACCATGTAGTCGAACACGGGCTGCCTGGGGGCCTCCTGCTCCAGGGGCACCATGGTCAGGCTCTTGGTGGGGCAGATGCTCACGCACACCGAGCAGCCCATGCAGTCCATGGGGCTGACGGCCAGGGTGTACTTGTACACGCCCTTGCCCTTGCCGGCCTTGATGTCCACGATCTGGGCTCCGGCGGGGGCAGCGGCCGCCTCTTCCTCGGTGAGGGCGAAGGGCCGGATGGTGGCGTGGGGGCAGACGTAGGAGCACTGGTTGCACTGCACGCAGGTGCCAGGGTTCCAGGCGGGGACGGACACGGCCACGCCCCGCTTCTCGTAGGCGGAGGCGCCCAGCTGGAAGGTACCGTCCACATGGGGGACGAACTTGGACACGGGCAGGCTGTCGCCGTCCATCTTATTCACCGGCTCCAGGATCTCCTCCACCATCTCCACCAGCTCGGCGGGGCCGGCCAGGCTCTCTCCGGCGCTCTTGTCCTCGGCGGTGGCCCAGGAGGCGGGCACGTCCACCTTGGTGAAGGCGGTGGCCCCCAGGTCGATGGCCTTGTGGTTCATGTCCACGATGTCCTGGCCCTTCTTCAGGTAGGAGTGGGTGGCGGCATCCTTCATATACTGGATGGCCTCCTCCTGGGGCATGACGTTGGCCAGGGTGAAAAAGGCGGACTGGAGAATGGTGTTGGTGCGCTTGCCCATGCCGATCTCAATGGCCAGGTCGATGGCGTTGATCATATACAGCTGGATGTTGTTCTTGGCGATATACCGCTTGGAGGCGGCATCCAGGTGGTGCTCCAGCTCCTCAAAGCTCCACTGGCAGTTGATCAGGAAGGTACCGCCGGGCTTCACGTCCCGGACAATGGGGAAGCCCTTGGTGATATAGCTGGGCACATGGCAGGCCACGAAGTCTGCCTTGTTGATATAGTAGGGGGCGCGGATGGGCTGGTCACCGAAGCGCAGGTGGCTGATGGTGACGCCGCCCGTCTTCTTGGAGTCGTACTGGAAGTAGGCCTGCACGTACTTGTCGGTATGGTCGCCGATGATCTTGATGGAGTTCTTGTTGGCGCCCACAGTGCCGTCGCCGCCCAGACCCCAGAACTTGCACTCGATGGTGCCCTCGGCCGCGGTGTTGGGAGAGGGCTTCTCCTCCAGGGACATATGGGTCACGTCATCCACGATACCAATGGTGAACTGGCGCTTGGGCTCAGCCTTGGTCAGCTCCTCATACACGGCAAATACGCTGGCGGGAGGCGTGTCCTTGGAACCCAGACCGTAACGGCCGCCGATGACGGACACATCGGTCTTGCCGGCGTTGGACAGAGCGGTGACCACGTCCAGGTACAGCGGCTCACCCTGGGCGCCGGGCTCCTTGGTCCGGTCCAGCACGGCGATGTGCTTGCAGGTCTCGGGAATGGCGGCCAGCAGCTTGTCCGCCCGGAAGGGACGGTACAGGCGCACTTTCACCAGGCCCACCTTTTCCCCGTGGGCGTTGAGGTAGTCGATGACCTCCTCGGCTACATCACAGATGGAGCCCATGGCAATGATGACCCGGTCGGCGTCAGGAGCGCCATAGTAGTTGAACAGCTGGTAGTTGGTGCCCAACTTGGCGTTGACTTGGGCCATGTACTCCTCCACGATGCCGGGGACGGCCTCGTAGTAGGAGTTGCAGGCCTCACGGTGCTGGAAGAAGATGTCACCGTTCTCGTGGGAGCCGCGCATGACGGGATGGTCGGGATTCAGGCAGCGGGCCCGGAAGTCCTTCACCGCGTCCATATCCACCATGGAGGCCAGATCGTCATAGTCCCACACGGCGATCTTCTGGATCTCATGGGAGGTGCGGAAGCCATCAAAGAAGTTGATGAAGGGGACCCGGCCCTTGATGGCTGCCAGATGGGCCACTGCACCCAGGTCCATGACCTCCTGAGGGTTGGACTCGCACAGCATGGCAAAGCCGGTCTGACGGCAGGCCATGACATCGGAGTGATCGCCGAAGATGTTCAGCGCATGGCTGGCCACCGTACGGGCGGACACATGGAACACCCCGGGGAGCAGTTCGCCGGCGATCTTGTACATGTTGGGGATCATCAGCAGCAGACCCTGAGAGGCGGTGTAGGTGGTGGTCAGGGCGCCCGCAGCCAGGGAGCCGTGGACGGTGCCGGCGGCGCCGGCCTCAGACTGCATCTCGATGACCTTCACTGTCTGTCCGAAGATGTTCTTCCGGCCGGCGGCAGCCCACTGGTCCACGTTGTCAGCCATGGGGCTGGACGGGGTGATGGGGTAGATGCCGGCCACCTCGGTAAACGCGTAGGATACATGGGCGGCGGCGGTATTGCCGTCCATCGTCTTGAACTTGCGTGCCATTGGCGTTCTCCTCCTTCATTCGTCCGGGGAACCTGTCCGGACGTATCATACAGCGTGACAGCGCAGCGCCAAGCCGACGATGCGCATATGAAAGCCGCCACTACGCGCGGCTTCAGTCGTAGTGTACCATGGTTTGCGTTCCTTTGTAAATAGAATATCATGATTTTTCCGGCAACGCAAGCCATAAATTTTGAATACCGAAATCCAATTTCATTTTTGAGGGCAGACGCCATTCATCTGGGGCTGGTTTCCTTGACCTCATTGACGGCACAATTCTGACCCACACTCTGTGGTCTTCCTGCCAAGGGGGGGTACTCCCGGACTAAAGCAAAAGGAAAGCGCCGCGTTTCTGTCATGTGGTTCTTGCGGTGCCAGATCTGGAACAGAGACAAGCCTCCGGACCTTCAGTGTGCCGGAGGCTTGCAGCTACCCTAAAATACGGCTTGGACCAAGACCATATACAAGGCGGTCCCTCCTACGATAGACAACATATTGTTGCGTTTCCAGAGGTGAAGCACTGCCACAGCAACTCCGGCAATGAGAGCGGGAGCCCAATTCGGAGCGGCTTGAAAGTTCACTTGCCGGAAGCAATAGACGATGAGCATGGCAATCACCGCCGGGGGCAGGTACCGGCCCAGGTAAAGCACCACCCGGGGCGGGTTCCCGTTGCGGCCGAAAAGGAGGAATGGCAGCACCCGGGTGAGGAAGGTGACGGCGGCCATGACGGCGATGGCGGCCGCAGCTTGCAGAGCAGTCATGCTTCTCCGGCCTCCTCTCTATGCTCCAGGGAAGGCCGCAGGATCAACAGGAACACCACCATCAGGAGCAGAGCGGGGATGAGGAAGCGCCCGTTGTCCGGGCCCAGCCACAAAAGACAGGCCAAAGTGACCCCCGCTCCCAGCAGGGCAGGCAGGTGCCGGCGGGAGGAGCGCCACTGGTCCACGGCGATGACGATGAACAGGGCCGTCATGGCAAAGTCAATGCCCTCCGTGTTGATGGTGATCAGGGAGCCGGCAACCGCGCCCAGCACCGAGCCGCCAATCCAGTACAGCTGGTCCAACACAGCGATGGAGAAGTAGAACCCCTTCTCATCCACCCCGCTGGGCGGCTGAACGCCGGCCAGCAGGGCGTAGGTTTCGTCAGTGAGGGAAAAAATCATGTACAGCTTGCGCCAGCCCATTCCCCGGAACTTCTCCAGCATGGACAGACCGTATACCAGGTGCCGGAAGTTGATGATCAGGGTGAGAAAGGCGATATCGGCCAGAGGGGCGGCGTTGGCCAGCAGATCCACCGCCAGGTATTGCCCGCTGCCGGCATAGATGAGGGTGGACATGGCAGCGGCCCAGGTGGGCGCGTAGCCAATGGCCGCCATCATCCAGCCAAATACAATACCGATGGACAGGTACCCCATTAGGACGGGCAGGGTATACGGAAAGGCGGCAGCCAAGGTTTTTCGGGACATGGACAATTGCGCTCCCCTCTCGGTGATGGTCAGAAAATCCACGGGCAGGCGCCAGCTCCCGCCGCGAGGCCTGCGTGCTTTGGGCTTTCGCTTTATGACAGTATTGTACAAAATCGCACGGCTGTTGACAAGGGGGTGATTTACAGAATACATCTTGTAATGTAGCTGTAAATTGGCTATAATATTGTTGCTTAGAGGCCTAGCGCCATAGAAATATGCGTATTTCGTGGTTCGGAGGAATATCATGAAACGCCTGCTCTTCATATACAACCCCAAGGCCGGTCGCCAGCGGGTACGGGTTATGCTGCCTGACTTGCTGGAGGTATTTGCCCGGGAAGGTTACGAAACCACAGTACATCCCACCATGGCCCAGGGAGAAGCGGCCAGCGTGACCACCGCGCAATCCGGGCAGTACGACCGGCTGGTCTGCTGCGGCGGCGACGGCACCCTTAACGAGACGGTGCGCGGGCTGCTGGCCCTGCCGGAGGATAAGCGCCCTGTGCTGGGCTATATCCCCACTGGGACTACCAATGACTATGCCAAGACCCTGGGGCTGCCCCGGTCTACGGAGAAGCTGGCAGAGGTCGCCTGTAAGGGGGGATCTCGGTCGGTGGATGTGGGCGAGTCCGGGGGCCGTTTGTTTACCTATGTTTCCGCCTTCGGCCTGTTTACTGACGTGTCCTACTCCACTCCCCAGACCACCAAAAACCTGTTGGGGCACTTCGCCTATGTGCTGGAGGGGGCAGGCCGGTTGCTGAACATCCCCAGTTATCACATGGAGGTGGCTGCGGACGATGGGCGGAAGATCTCAGGGGACTTCATCTATGGCATGGTGTCCAATACCCTGTCCGTGGGCGGGATGATGTCCCTGCCCCGGGATCAGGTCAAGCTGGACGACGGGCGGTTCGAGGTGCTGCTCATCCGTCCGCCCCGCACTCCCAAGGACTGGCAGTCCATTATCGCCTCCCTCAACGCCCAGCAAGCGGAGCGGGAGGACGGCGCCGTGGTGGGGTTCACCGCCAGCCAGGTGACCTTTTGCTGCGACCGGCCGGTGGCCTGGACAGTGGATGGGGAGTTCGGAGGGGAACGGGAGGAGACCACCGTGCGCAACCTGCCCAGCGCACTGCGCATCGCCTGCGGGGTATAGCCCGAAAACGAAATATAAAAATAGGAGCCTGCGGGAAGCGCTTTCACAGCGTTTCCCGCAGGCTTTTGTATAAAAAAGTCGGCTTACCACTCCAGGCCGCTGTCCTCCAGGATCTGATAATAGTCCTGCTGGATCATCTGCTTAGCATAGGTGTACTTGGCCTGGACCAGTTGGGACACCAGGCTCACATAGTTATCGTCTACGGTGATCCCCTCATTGGGGGTGAAAGTTCCGGTGGAAGCTTCATAGGTCCCGGCGGCGGTGATCCAGCTGTTGCCAAAGCCGGTGTTGGCGAAGATCACCAGGGGCATGCAGGTGGAGGCCTGGTCCGCCTCGTAGTTGGTGGCAAAGACATCCCGTCCGGAGTAAAGGCGGGAGTCGTAGTCCAGCCCGAACAGGTTGCAGAGCGTGGGCACGATGTCGATGGAAGAGCAGGGGGTATCCACTTCCACCGGCTCCTCAATGGCGGCCGACCACATGATCAGGGTATTGCGGTACCGGGAGGTATCCCGCTCGGTGTCGGTAAAGCCCCGCAGCTCGTTGTAGTAGTCCACATCCCCAGAGGACATCTGGTAGGGGTAGTGGTCGGCGGTGAGCACGATGAGGGTGTCGTCGGCGATCCCTGCCTCCTCCAGCTGCTCCACCAGATAGGTCATGGCCGCCTCCAGCTCCAGGTTGCAGGCGATGTAGGCCTGCACCGTCTCAGAGGCATCGGGGTAGGCGGCTTGAGCCTCCGCCTGATGCTTCCGGGCCATGGCGTTGCCCCCCCAGTTGTAGTTGCAGTGGCCGCTCACCGTCATATAGTAGGCGTGGAAGGGGGTTCCGTTCTCCACGTAGTCGCTGATATAGCCGTCCACCGTGGCCTGCATCATCTCCAGGTCGGAATTGGGCCACTGGTTGGTGGCCAGCACCAGGCCATTGCCGATCCCCTGGTAGTCGTAACCCAGGTTGGGGTGGGTCTCGTCCCGGTTGTAGTAGGTGTACTCATTGTCGTGCCAGGCCGGGACGTTGTATCCCAACTCCCGGAACTGCCAGCCCAGGGCGGTGGCCATGTTCTTGTCGGCACTGGCATTGAAGGCCGTCAAGTTTCCGAACCAGTTGGGGATGATTCCGGTCATCACGGCGAACTCGCCCCCGGAGGTGGACTGGGTCCAGTTGGGCTGGTAGTAGTTGTTGAATACAAAACCCTCGTGGGTCAGCCTGTACAGCGTGGGAGTGAGCTCCTCGCTGATCACGTAGGGCGAGAACGCCTCGGCGGTGATGAGGATCAGGTTCTTGCCCTCGAACATGCCGGTGTACTCGTTCTGCTGGGAGGGGGTTAGTCCGCCCAAGTACTGATGAAGGGCCTGAAGGGTACTGTCGCTAGTGCCTGCGGCCAGCGCGTCAAAGTCGATGTCCAGGGTGTTGTAGCCGTACACCACCGGCGTCTCCGAGGGCGTCTCACTTCCCCCGTCCGACGGGTCGGCGGACTCGGAGGGGAGAATGCCTGGGTCGATTACCGGCAGCGGGGCCTCCGGAGTGCCAAAGATGGCGTACTGAATCTCCAGCCGCAGCATCGTCACCAGCCCAAACTGAGGTACGGCGGTGTTGGCGGTGAACTCGTAGGTGTAGTAGCTCTTCGCGCCCCCCAGGGAGGAGGTCAGTGACCCCGCCAACTGGCATACCACCAGCACTGCCGCCAGCATGATGCGCACCGCCCCACTCTGTCCCTCGTCGTAGACGATGGCCGAGCGCAGCAGGCAGAAGGCCACCAGCGGCACCAGGGCCAGAAGGATGAAGGGGATGATGCTCAAAATCACCGACCACACGGTGGAGCCGAAGTTGCCCACCACATCTCCGGCCATGCCCCCCATAAAGCCCAGGCCGTAGTACAGCCCGAACATGCTCCGGCAGCCCCGCTCCACGCACAGCACCACTGTGCCCAGGGCCAGCAGCACTGTGGCGGCAATGCGGGCGGCCCTGCGCCAGGGCAGCAGGTCCAACACCAGGAAGATGGCCAGCCCGGCGGCCATGGAGAACAGGAAAATGCGGATCAGGGCGGTGGTAAAGAAGTCGCTTCCCCCGTCGAAGGCCCGCAACAGCAGTTCGTGGTAGAGTATGGCCAGCGGGAAGAACAGGATGGATAGCAACGGCGAGCCGTTCACCCGCCGCCCCCTGTGTCTGGAAGGTGCAGACCGCTGTAAACGTCTGGGTTGATGCATGGAAATCCCTCACTTACAATTGGATAAGCGCCCCATACCTGTCAAATAGGGGCGCTTTATGTTAACAAGTGTATTTTACAATACCACAGTCCGCCGGGGATTTCAATGAAAAATCACATCCTTAATCAAAAAATAATAAATGTGCCAACAGGCGGTGTGGCCACCTGGAAGAAACTGCGATTGACCTGAATAAATTTCACCAACTGGGCGTGAAATAATGCGTGGTGTTCAGAACCGTTTCAACCGGCGCTGCACTATAGCCCATAGATTTCATAGAAGTTGGCCTTCTTGAAAGCAAAGGAAACAGAAGACGTAGGAAGGTTTGGCTTCCTGGCAATATGGGTTGCGCTATTTACAAAAACCGAGAAAAAGGAGGTATACCTCATAGCATTTCGACAGCAAATCTAATAAGATTCTCCCGAATTCAGTCGAAATATGGAGGTTATGTGAGTGCACAAATATCAAAAGACGGCAAAGGAATTCCTGGTGGGGCATGTGGTCGAGATGCGCAGAGAGAAAGTGCTAAAGAAAAGCGTGATGTCAGTATGGCTACAAATAGGACTCCGGTCCTATTTCGAGATAGAGAAAGGCAAATATGGGCTCTCGACGGCAGCCTTGCTGTGCTTTCTGTGTGGACGAAAGGATCCTGAGGTGCTGGACTTGGTACGGCAATTTCGGAAAAAATTATGCTGCCAGATCAGGTGAGGTAAGGGCCAATGGAAAATAATTATCTGGAAGTTTATCATTTACTGCACCGCTTGGGGGTAACCACAAACTATTGCGGATTTTGGTATACAGCCTATGCCGTGCAGCTGTGCGCGGAAGAACCAGAGCGGTTGCTGATGGTTACGAAGTGGGTCTACCCGGATGTGGCTGAGAGGTATGGTACCAGTTGGACGGCAGTGGAGCGAAATATTCGAACCGTGGGAGCGGTAATTTGGAGAGAGAACCGCCCCCTTCTGGAGGAGATAGCCGGAAAGCCTTTAGCGCAAAGACCTGGTACCGCACGGCTGCTAGCGATCTTGTCATATACCCTGAGGCTATGATGGGCGGCCTTTTGGCAGCACACAGGCATGCGGCCACCGGAAAATCCTGCTGCAAAATAGGATTGCGGAGAAACAAGCAAATGAAAAATCGGCAAGAAACCATAGAAATAGAATTTTCTGATAATTTTGCGCGCCAGTTTTATGCTTGGGATCGAAAAAACGTATTTTGCAACAGGCTCCTATCTGGGCCTCCTGTCTCTTGCGAACCTGGATTAGCTCCCTATCGCTAATAGGATTTAGATTGAGGCCTATCTGGCTTTTACCGACCTGAAGCACAGAGGGAGACTTAGAACTCCCTTGGAAAATCCGCTGGCCCGCCTCCTGCGGTGACCTGGAGGATTACCGCCGCAGATAGGCCGGTGGCCGATACTGCAGCGCTTCTGCCAGATGAGAAAGGGCAATATCCTGCGCTCCATCCAGGTCTGCAATGGTCCTCGCCACCCGGAGCACCCGGTCATAACTGCGGGCAGTAAGCCCAAGACGCTCATAGGCTCCTTGGATCAGCTTCTGACAGTCCTCGTCCAGCCGACAGTATTTCCTTAAATGCTGAGGCCCCATTTGGGCGTTGCAGACTGGGCCGTTCGGACCAAAACGGGCGGTTTGCTTAGCCCTGGCCGCATTGACCCTGGCCCGAATGGCGCTGGATGGCTCACCTGTCCCTTCCGATGAGGCCAGTTCCTCGTACTCTAGGGCCGGAACGTCTACGCAGATATCAATTCGGTCCAACAGAGGCCCGGACAGCCGGCCCAGATAACGGCGGATCGACTGTTCTGTGCAGGTACATCGTCCAGAGGGATGCCCATACCAGCCGCACCGGCAGGGGTTCATGGCGCATACCAACATGAATCGGCTGGGATAGGTCACAGAGCCGGACACACGGGTGATCTGTGCCTGCCCGTCTTCCAGAGGTTGCCTCAGCACCTCCAGCACTCCGGGATCGAACTCAGGGAGCTCATCCAGAAACAATACCCCATTATGTGCCATGGAGATCTCTCCCGGCCACAGTCCGCTGCCTCCTCCGGCCATACCCACCGGAGAAATCGTATGATGAGGGGCCCGGAACGGGCGGCGCAACACCATAGGGTGCTCCCGGCTGGTCAGTCCCAGCACAGAGTAAATCTCTGTGCACTCCAGAGCCTCTTCACGGGTAAGGCTTGGCAGGATGGAGGGCAGCCGCTTGGCCATCATAGACTTGCCGGAGCCGGGACTGCCTGACATCAGGACGTGATGCCCGCCCGCCGCAGCTACCTCTAGGGCCCTTCGTGTTTCCTCCTGCCCCTTCACATCGCTGAAATCCGGCATAGTTATCGGAGCTCCTAGGGGCTGCCACATAGCAGCGGGAGAGATCGCCTGTTCCCCGCGCAAGTGAGCTACCAGTTCGCTCACCGTTTCCACCGGATAGATCTCCAGACCGTCCGCCAAGGTGGCCTCTGGAGCGTTATCTGCCGGGACAAACAGGCGGCGCAGCCCAGCCCGTTGAGCGGCCAGTGCCATAGGCAGCACACCGGATACTGGCCGCAGCTTTCCGGATAGGGATAGCTCACCCAAAAGGGCCGCATCCTCCATTCCAAGAAGCTTTATCTGTCCGCTTGCGGCAAGGATGCCCACTAAGATGGGTAAATCATAGACCGTTCCGGCTTTTTTTCGGTCTGCCGGGGCCAGGTTCACCGTGATGCGGGAAACGGGAAATTCGAAACCACTGGACTTGATAGCAGAGCGTACGCGCTCCCGTGCCTCCTTCACCGCTGTATCAGGAAGCCCCACCACATCAAAGGCTGGTAGTCCACTGGACAGAGCGCACTCAGCTCCCACCAGATAACCGGAAACCCCATGAAGTCCTAAGGAAAGCACATTGCAGACCATGTCCCTCGCCTCCTTGGTTCTTATCATATCATGGTTTTGATATGTACGCAAGGACGCCCAGCTTGGTTCCTTCTTCATATTTTATATGATGCGTTGTCTGGCGCATCGCTGCCAAAGGGTATGTGCTGATCCAGCATACTGTAGATCGCCATAACCTCCTCTGCATAATTTTCTCCCTGATTGTATGCCCTCGCGGCCTGCTCCTCTGGGTAGGCATCTCCAGATAGGAACGGCCTGCTAATTTCCTCCATTGCTATTTCAATACTCTCATAGTCTGAAATCAGATTTTTTGTCTTTGCCTGCATCACTCCCAGCGTCATCATACGTTGGCGCTTAATAGTTACCTTCATGACTTGTTCCAATATACGGGTTAAATAAGGCCGGTTGTAATCCTCGTAAATCATTATGGCGTAAATTATGCGGATTAGTTTTTCCTGCGCGTCTGCATTGAGTTTCTCTCCGTACCTCTCTGCCACTTGCTTTGAAATATACGCCCCATATTTTTTGGAAAAAGCGTCATATCTTTTCAGAACATAGGCATCTAAAACATCCTGCGGATATAACCTCTCTCCGGAATAGGACCTTTTAAGGATATTCCATACAACCTTTGCCAAATAGGCCAAAATAGCGAACCAGACTGCGTCGCGCAATGCCGTGGAAGAGATCCAGATGGGTTCCTCTTGTTCTATGAGGTTCTTAAGTAGCCCCCAAAAGACACACTCACCTAAACTAAGAGATAGCAAACATGCTACCGCTTCAAATTTTAAGTTCAGAATACGAAGCCTGTTTTTCAAAATCATATACAACAGCCTGATTACCCAAAACAGCGGAATCATCAGCCACAAAGACTCAACCATGTTCCGCGGACAGATTCCCTGTGTAATCGCCGCAATCGCGGCAAGGTATACCGTTGGGTTTATAATTTTCTGAAAAAAGTTTCCTGAAAAGTTCTGACTGATTGAATCAAAAAAGGAGATTCTTCCGTACTCGAAGGAAAGTTCCTCCATTCCATACTGAAGTTTCCCAAGCCATCCATTGAGACAAAATAGAATGGAAGCTACAGCCAAATTGAAAAAGATGTACTCTATTCTCATACTTCATTTCCGCCTCCATTTTTGTAGAATCTTACCATTATTCTCTCCAAAATGCAATATTTCAGAGATGCAGTCAAATTCGCCGGGCAACTGGGCCTTATGAATCAGACCATTAAATTCCAATGCAAACGGCCAGAGAAACTGGCTTAAGGGCAAGAGAATGGCTCATCCTCTTGTGGTCGGGAGAGGGGGAAAAACAACAAGGAGGAAGATCCGAACATGAGAAATCTGAAGAAGATCCTCGCGTTGGTCCTGGCCCTCATGATGGTACTGTCCGTCATGGTGTTCGCCAGCGCCGCCAACTACGATGACTATTCGGATAAGGACCAGGTCAGCCCGGAGTATGCCGAGGCTGTGGAAGTCCTGACCGGAATGGACATCTTCTGGGGATCGGAGAACAGCTTCTACCCCAAGAGCAACGTCACCCGTGCTGAGGTGGCCACCCTGCTCTACCGCATCATGACTGGCGATATCACCGGCAGTCAGGTGGGCATCTACAAGGACTACGGCATGTTTGACGACGTGCTGGAGACCAACTGGTTTGCCGGGTATGTCAACTACGCCGCCAACGGCGAGCTGGTTGTAGGCGTAGGCGACAACAAGTATAACCCCAAGGGCAACGTGACCGGCTATGAGTGGATCACCATGCTGCTGCGTGCCATCGGCTACGATGCCAACGGTGAGATCTCCGGCTCCACCTGGAAGATCACTGCGGCTTCCCAGGCCAAGGAGTCCGGTATTCTGGGCAGCTTCAATGAGGCCACTCTGAACTCTGCCCTCACCCGCGAGCAGGTGGCCTACCTGCTGTTCAACGCCATCCAGGCCCGTAAGGTGAACTATACCAACGCCTTTGGCTATCGCCCCTCCAGCCTGGGCTATACCATCGCCTGGGATATGTTCCGGCTGGCCAAGACCGGCACCATCTCCGTCGACGCTTGGGGCCGCCCCGGCTACTACTGGTATGCGGACGTCGATGCTGACGCTGCCAAGGAGGCCGGCGAGGCCACCTATGCCACCATCGAGGAGGCTCCCGTCAAGACCTACAATACCGCCGTCACCGAGTGCGACGTGGCTTCTGCCGTTGACATCAAGACCAGCAAGACCTATGACGCCTGGTACAACGGCAACCAGGTCATCGACGGCGAGACCATCGTGGCCACCGCCACCACCGTCAAGATCGGCGGCCAGGGTATGCTCACCGAGGTCTATAAGGACCGCATCGTGTTCATCGACACCTTCCTGGCCTCTGTGAAGAGCGTTGCCAACGCCAAGTTTGACGCCGCCGGCCACCTGGCCTCCCCCGCCACCCTGGTGCTGACCGTTTATGATGGGGCTGGCGCCACCACTGATGTCCGCCTGACCAACGGCGCCACCAACTACACCTACAGCGTGGGCCAGTACCTGCTGGTAAACGCTGAGACCGAGGGCGCTTACACCACCAATATTGAAACCTCTGCTGCTTATCAGTATGTGGAGATCGTGGGCGTTGCCACCTCTATCGTGGGCTCCCAGTCCAAGATCTGGTGGAACGAGGAGAAGCACACCATCGGCGGCACTGACTACAATGACGCCATCCGCTTCTATCTGGATCAGGCTGGCATTGACCAGACTGCCAACCACAGCTGGCTCTTTGACCAGTACGGCAACCTGATCGGCGCCGTGGACATCATCAGCACCAACTACGCCGTGCTGAAGAACATCCAGTGGATCCCCGTCACCGGCTCCACCGGCTATGCCCAGGCCACCCTGGTGGATCTGTCCGGCAACGAGTCCACTGTGAAGGTCCGCAGCATCGACGGCGACGCTGCCACCACTGCCGACATGGTGAACGACGTGTTCGGTGCTTGGGACGCTGACAACTTCGCCGCCAGCTACACCGACAACGCCGCTGTCACTGGCGGCACCCGCGTGGGCTTCTCTGACAACACCGACGACACGGCCTATGTGTCCAACGAGCTGCTCAACAACGTCTGCTATCAGGGCTATGCCATGTACCGGGTGGACACCAACCTGGACGGCTACGTGAGCCTCCAGGGCTTTGAGGGCGCTACCACCATCGTCAACTACGCTGACAATGTGAACGTGGTCAAGAACGCCAGCGCCATCCGCGACGCGGGCAACAATGTCGTGGTCCACGTCAGCGACAACACCCAGTTCCTGGTGAAGGGTGTGGGCAACACCTACACCAGCTACACCGGCACTGCCAACATCCCCACCTTCACTAATAACAGCGTGGAACTGTTCTACGTGGATGTGAACCGGGACAACATCGCTGAGTACGTCTACATCAAGGACGGCACCCTGGCCAATACGGACGGCATGCATGTCCTGTATGTGACCGAGAGCAGCTACAGCAAGATGACCACCGCCGGCACCTATGTCATGGAGAACGTGATCCTGGACGGCCAGAACGCCAAGGTCACCGTGGCCAACGTGAATGTGGCCAACCTGCTGGCCGCCGGCAAGGGCAAGACCTTTGCGGTCGACTTCACCAACGGCGTGATCGCCAATACTGCCGATGTGACCCTGTCCACCGCCGCTAACGCAATTGGCGTGGTCGCTCCCTCCGCCGCCTCTCGGGTGATCTATCTGGGCGATGACGTGACCGTGAGCAACAACACCATGGTCAGCGAGTACGCCAACGTCTCCTACCGTGTGGACGGCGCTGTGGTCTGCGGCCAGAACGTGGCTCTGACCACCGACGCTCTGGACGGCTACGGCGTGTGGGTCGTGTACACCGCTGGCGTGTACAACACCGTGTCTCACGTGTATGTGGGCACTGCGCTGAATGAAGTGGCTGCTGCCAATGTCTATCTGAACGGCGCTGGCACTGCGCTGACTGGCTACACTGTTGGCGGCACTGCCCGTGCTCTGACCTATGCTCTGACTGTCACCGGTCCTACTGCCGACAATGCCAACCTGACTGCCACTGCTCTGTTCCGCGGCACTCTGGGCACCTGGGCCAACCAGAATGACACCTACGGCAATGCTACCACCGGCAGCATCACCGTGACCTCTGAGTCCGGCAGCCACACTGCTACCTACAACATCACCCGTCAGGCTTCCGCTCCTGCCAAGACGCAGGCTGTAACTAGCAACTGGAGTTATACCTTCAACAGTGCCATTGTTGATGAACCCACTTGCTATCAGAAGACCGCTGCTGGCACTGACCTGGACGCTGTGAAGGCTGCTCTGGCCAATGCCAAGACTGTGAGCCTGGCTGATATTACCCCTGATGGCTCCTCTTACACCATCAAGCTGACCAACGCTTCCGGTGGGTACTACACCATTGCTGTCTACACTCCCGATCAGTATGCTGATGCCCAGAAAACCCTGACCGCTGGCACCACTCCTGGTGAGGCCACCTGGACTGGTACCCTCGGCGAAGGCTACTACATTGTTGTGGGCGGTGCGACTGGTTCCGGTACTTGCACCTACTATGAGGCCTTCCACATCGTTCCCTGATGTGAAATCCTGAATTGCTGCACAGACCTGCAATGATACAAAACGGCCCCCGGCTCCTTTTGGAGCCGGGGGCCGTTTCTCTCATGTTCAGTTGTCGTCGTACCCCAAGATCATGTAGTGATAGGTCGCCCCCTCCATGTTGAACTGCACATCCGCCGCCGTGGTGGAGTATATGGACACCTGGCGGGAGGTCCAGGCCACGGAGACGGCGTGATAGCTCCCGAACACCGTGGGCATGACCGTGACCCCGTTGAGCAGTACCAATGGATGCCCATACTCATAGTTTTCCCACTCGGCCACCAACAGGACCGGATAAAAGTCACAGGAGAATACCGTGGGTGCTGATGCGCCATAGGTTCCCGTGCCGGTGTAGCTCCCCCAGGCGATTCGGGCGTTGTGTCCGCCAGAACCGAGGCCCGCTTTCAGCTCTTCCAAACCTTCCTCTACGGTCTCCAGTCCGTTCGACAGGGCGACTTCCACCCCCGTCAGAATCGCCTCCGCCTTCTGTGTATTCTGGTTCAGCGGCGCAGGCGAGAAGTCGTCCGTCCCCTCGATGAGCTTGAATTGATATTTGCTGGTTTGTTGCATTTCTCATCCCTCCGTTACCGGAGGGATGGAGTAGGACTGTTGCACATTCCGGTGCAAGGAAGCCGGGTAAAATTTTATCCCGGCAGGCGGATCCGCTGGGCAAGGTGGAGCCGCCTGTGCAACGTTGTACGTCTGGGGTGGCATAAAAAGTCGTCAATGGGCGATGAAAATCTTTTTTTGGGTGGGGCGCAAGAAAATAGTTGCCCCGAAACGGGCAACGGCCCGGCGCTTATCCCTCCCTTGCGGGAGGGATAAAGTTATGCAACAAACAAGCAAGTACCAGTTCAACCTAGTGGACACCACCGACGATTTTTCGCCCGCGCCGCTGAACCAGAACATGGAGAAGGTGGAGGAGGAATTATCGGGGCTGAGTACCGCCCTGACCCAGGGGCTGGAAGAGGTGGAGGACAGCGTCTCCGCCCTGGAGGACAGCGTGGACAGCCAGCTGGCGGCGGTGATGGCCAACTTAGGGACGGCGGGGAAAACCGCCCGTATCGCCTGGGGGACGTACCTGGGAGATGACAACTGCGGGGAAGAGCACCCGAGCACCCTGACCTGCGATTTCTACCCGGTTCTGGTCATCATCCAGGGCCACAGCACCGGGGGGGCGGGCAACGCCTCCACCGCCGTCCTGCTCCGGGGGGCCACCTACGGCGGGCGGACCCATGAGTACCAGGGACGGGTGAGAATGACCTGGACGGACACCTCGGTGAGCTGGTACTCCGAGGGAAACGACGAATGGGACCAGCTGAACTTCTCCGGCGGTATCTTCGCCTATCTGATTTTGGGGTACGACAAGGGCTGAAAAGAGGACCACCCCCGGGCCCAAGGGCCCGGGGGTGGTGTGCATTGAGTGCAGCTTTTCAGTCTGACTTCGGGTCAGGAGGGATTGGTTACCTGGAACGCGAAGTAGACGTAATCGCCAGTATCCTCGCGGGAATTCAGGCGAACCACAACGATGGTGTTAGCCTCCAGATCGTCGATCTTAATCGCGCCGCTAAAACCGCCCTCGACCTTCACAGTCGTAGCAGTGGCGTCCTCAAAGCCTTCTTCGGTGGGATTGCCATCGGTGAAACGAACTACCTCGATATCGCCGTTCTCAAGAGTGGCTGTGTCAATCTCCAAAAGGGCATTGACATACTTGTTGTCGTTCGCAACCTTCACCACATTGTCCGCGGCAACGGCATCATCGAAATCATAGTATGCGTCAATGTCCTTGCCGAGCTCGGCATTCTTTTGACCATTCCAAATGTACTTCACTGCATTCTCGATGTACTCGTTGGTGGTCTCAACCGTCAGGCTGTACTGCTTGGAAACAGTGCCCACCTCAGAGTAAACGGTGATCCGCGTAGTGCTGCTCTGATCGCGGGTGTCGCTGTTCTTGTAGTCCAGCAGGAAGCTGGTCCCAGGAGTCACGCAGTCGCCGACAGCATTGGGGTCAACAGTCAGCCGCGCATTGTCATGGTCAGCGTCGATGGTCCAGGTGGCGTCGGCATCCAGAGCCTCATCCTCGGGCAGAACCACGGTGTAGCCGTCGCCGTCAGCGTCCAGCTCAGCGGTGTAAGTCTTTGTGCCGTTGGTCAGAGTCACAGCAATGCCGGTGTTGTCGCTCAGCTTCTCGCCCACGTAGACCACGGCGGCGTGCTCATAGGGAGAGGCGGTGTCGTCCACCAGCACCCAGATGCCATAACCCTTCTCAATGGCCTTCTCCAGGTCGGCCACGGAGGTCACGTCGGACTTGGTGCTGACAATGACGGCATCCTCCACGTCGTAGGCCACGTCATCGCCGAACAGCACGTTGCCCTTGCTGCGGATCTCCAGATCAGTGCCGGAGAGGTAATTGCAGTTGGCGGTGTTGTCGGTGAGCTCGTTCACCAGGTCCACATTGGTGATCTGGCCGTACCGGTCATCCGGGTCAACGCTGATGTCCACATGGAACAGCTTGCCCACGTTGGCCTGCAGCGTGTTCTTGATGGTCGCGGTGGTGGTGAGGGTGTACTCCTCGCCGTCCAGGTTGGCGGTCATCTGCCACTGGTTGCCAGAGCCGACCTCATGCCAGGCCTCGTTACCGGTGACGAACAGGTGGGTGCCGTCCAGGGTGGCGGGAACATAGCTCTTGATGTAGACATAGTCGGCGAAGGTGCTGCCGTCCAGGTCGTTGTAGAACACCTCCACGTTCTCCCGCAGGGAGGCAGGCAGGGTGTTGCGGGTGTAAGCGGTGTAGGTGTAGCCGGAAGCGGTAGTGTTGCGGACGATGAACTGGGTGTTGTTATCTACGGGCACCCTCACATCCACATTGCCATCGTTATCGGTATCAGCCAGGATGGCGCTGGTGGTGGTGTCCACGGTGGCCTCATCCAGGTAGCTGATCTCGTTGAGGCCTTCCAGACTCACATTGCCTCCGTCATAGGTGTACACCTTGTACAGGGCGTAGCCCAGGTACAGGTTGTTGTAGTTGCTGTTGCTGGACACGTTGGCGTTGCTGCCGTGGAAGCCGATGTTGTAGGCGTCGGCCAGATGGGGTACATAGTTCGTTCTGTCCCAACCGTCGAACTTGTAGCTGTTGGCGGCAGCGCTGGTATCATCGCCGTCAATGAAGGAGACGGTGGCGGTGTACTCGGTGCCGTCCATGTTGATCAGGGTGGCCCGGGCATAGCCGGGGGTGCCATCGATCCAGATCAGGTCTTTCAGCACGGCGTAGCTGTTGCGGTTGATCTCGGCGGAGCCGATGACGTTGCCGTACTGATCCAGGAACCAGGTGAAGCGGTAGGTCTGATCGTTCTGAGCGGCATCCTTCAGGAACTTCTCAGCATCGTAGTAGTCGGTGCCGTTGACGGTGTGGCGCTCGGCATTCTGCCAGATGCGGGTCTGGGTACCGACGACGGCCTCGGCCTCCTGGACATCGTACACGGTCTTATTGGCCTCGTTATAGTTGACCAGGATGTAGGAGCCGACGGAGTAGTCGGTGGAATCCATCACCATCGAAGAGGCGACGTTCTTGGTGGTGCGCCACACGTTCAGCTCGCTGTTGGCCTTGGTAATCACATGGCCAGCATCGTCGGTCTCCGTCTCGTTGACGTCAACCACCTGAGCCAGATAAGTGGTGATCATCACGATGCGGTCCCCATAGACCTCGGTGAGACGGCCCTGGGCGCCCACGGTATTCACGGTGTCGGTGGCGACGACCTCCTGGCCGTCCTCCTCAT
>ERZ809224.942-NODE-942-length-23598-cov-13.027906_pt1 | contig 23598 bp, 23 predicted proteins | sample MGYA00520513_ERZ809224 | MGnify/ENA primary metagenome ERZ809224 (study PRJEB31576, sample SAMEA3212658) | Homo sapiens | biome: human-gut; feature: human gut; material: fecal | place: Sweden | collected 2012 ... | reverse complement strand
TGTTTTGGTTCAAGGTTACGAACGAGCACCGCGAGTTTCGCAATTACCTATCTTTACATCAACACCATGCGTTCAAATAAATCACATTTGCGAGTTAATACATATCATTTTGCATAAGATAATCATGCGTATTGCGCATCGGCTTCACATATAATATCGTCACAGGCTTAACCCAAAGTGCCCCTATACTAGCCCACGCTATGGTCATGCATCCGAAATCACTTAACGTGCCTGCCGATAATACAGCCCATTCATGATTGATTTCATTAAAGACTTCTTTATAAATATCCGTGCTCATACAAAATACTCCTTCACAGATATTCGACTGTCAATATATTTTCTACCTAATATAACCATACCCTACACCCCATTAGTGCATTCTCAATGAGCATTATGATTTAATTACCTCTTAATTTTTTTCTTGTCAGTAATTCATCCGGTGAAAGTATACGAGTTCCGTTTCCAAGAATTTCTTCGACTCTTCGAATCTGCTGAATCAATTCTGACATCTCAGAAAATTCGATTGATGCCTTCTGGTCAGAACCATACATAGACTTATCAATTGTAATATGTCTTTCAATCGATGTTGCACCCTTCGCCACCGCAACTAAAGAAACGAGAATTCCATTTTCGTGACCACTGTATCCGACCTTGCAATTATATCTTTTTCGAAGTTCATCAATCAGAAGAAGATTTGCATCAGATTCCTTCATTGGATATGTACTATTGCAATGCATCATTTCGAATGGACATTCTGCTTTCTTAAAAATCTGAACCACCTGATCCAGTTCTTCCCAGGTGCTCATTCCAGTAGATATAAAAGTATACTTTCTCTCATTAGCTACAGCCTCTAAAAAAGGAAGATTACCAAGCATCGCTGAGGCAATCTTATTGTATTTTAAGTTAAACATCTGGAGAAAACGTTGAGATTCCACATCCCACGCAGAGGCAAACCATTCGATTCCGAGTTCTTTACAATACTTATCAATTGCAATATACTCTTCGTATCCAAATTCTAATCCCTCTTTTTGTTCACGCTTCGTATTTCCCCACGGGCTTTCACAATAAGATTCTAAATAATCTTCCGTATACACTAGCTCAATTGTTCTTTTTTGAAATTTTACTGCATCACAACCGACTTCTTTGGCCATTTTTATCATCCTTTTTGCCAATTTTATATCACCATTATGATTTATTCCAATCTCACCAATCACAAAAACACCCATATTATGCTCCTTCAATATAGTTAATCAGATTATCCAATCGCTCTTTTGCTGAAATTCCAAAACGTTCTTTTGCTTCAGAAAACAAACGCTCCAGATGAACACTCTCAAACGTAAATGCATTATCTGAAATATTTTCTTCATTAATTATTACACTTCCCATACCATCTCTGATATGTGGCAATTCAGAAACACCAATAGTCGAAATTAGTATTCCTGATGATATTGTTCCTTTTGTATATACACTTATGGTATTTAGTTTCTCTTCATGACACTCTATCTGGTACTGTAAGGAATCCTGATTTAAAGCCGAAGCTACCGAAAGAATAAAATCCGGAAAACTGATTGCTTCATCATATGAAATAGTTTCTGGCAACATAATTGCCTTATCTTTAGCCACATTTTGAATTATTCTTCTCTGGTGAGCAGTATTCCGTGGATGAAACTTATAGTATATCTTGCACTTACTAATCTGATTCAACACAGTTTTAAAATGCTCTAAATCCAATTCAAATGATCTGGATGCACCTAAGCTGTACAAAAGCACGCATTCATAATCATATACGCCTAGTTTCTGCCTAGCTAATGACCTAGCGACATTATATGGCGTATAATATTGATATATATTTTGCCCTAACCATCCAACAATAACGGAATTAATAGCTGCTTCTTCCAACATCTTCTGTGCATGTCTGTCTACAACAGCGACTGGATTAGGAACACTTCCTAAATTTATACCACACCCATAATCTTCCTGATAACAAAGGCAACGAATATCCAGTGAGATTCTGCCACAAACATCTACTATAATTTCATCAATCCCCATTTTTATGGTTGGAGTTGTTCTTAATACCACATCCGGATGAATAAATTCTATAAGTTCTGCTAATTTGTTCCGTAATTGATTAAGTTTGGCATCTTCCCAATCAAATTCCGCTTTATCTGCTTTTTCCCAGTCTTCACATTGGTTAGAATAAAGCATCCATTGGTTATGATACAGATAGTATATCTGGATGTTATCGATTTGCTCTCTAAAACGCATTATAAGTGTAGACAATCCAGCATCTGTTGCAACAACGGTAACATTATAATGCTTCGCTAAATATGGTAAAACAGCAGCAATAGATTGTACCGGTCCTGGATGTCGCAATGTTATTAAAATCTTCTTCATATCAATATCCTAAACATCGAGCACACACCTCTGTCATTTCATTGCGATTACATAAGTGCTTTTTTCTCAATGTCTCCATCTTATTTCCGTTCCATATTTCAGAAATAGATGTGCCACGATCTATATTACCTAAAGAGAGCGTACTCAAATAATCAATATCACAAGGATTCAAAGTACCATCATACCATAAATAAAGACGTTCCCAAAGGAGATCACATATCTGAGGCGAAGCAACAACTGTATCCTCCTCATATACGGATGAAAAATTGTTTTCTGATTTAACACTCAGTTCATCTACACGCTCCAACCAAAAATCCTTCGCATCTTGAATCTCCCTCTCAGCTTGACTAAGCAGTCCATTTGTAACAACCATTGCAACCCTAACAACCATTTTAGAAGTCGGAAACTCGTTCTTTTTTATATCTAAAAACCTGGTAATATTATTGATTACTAAGGACAAATCAGAACCTCTGATGGAACGATAATGCTCTTCGTTTACGCTATCAACAGAGAATACTATCATGTCTAATCTAGAAGCCAGCAGTTTCCTTGAAATTTCTGGAGTTAATAAAACAGCGTTTGTATTCAGCTTTATATCTAATACCCCTCTATCCTTTGCCGCTTTGATCATCCTATCTATATTGGGATTCAGCAAAGGTTCACCACGACTAGCAAAGACAATACTGTATAACATATTGGTGTCCAATTCATCCAAAAATCTCTCATATGTCTTATAATCCATAATTCCATGATTTTGTAGACTTTCCTGGTTGTCCATATTTTTCTGAAAACACATCTTGCATCGCAAATTACATTTACTAGAAGCCTCGACAGCTACAATCAAAGGAAATGGTCTTAAAACATGGTTAATTGGATAATATTTAAAATCATATCTATATTTTAAATATTCGAGGGCATGTTCTCCTCGCTGATAAGCATTAATTACCTCGCTATCTGCAAAAGATATATTTCCATCAAGACCGTATCTGCTCGCATAATTGTTTCTGTCAAAATTATCAAGGATGTCTCTTACAGCAATCATCCAATCAGGCTGATTTCCTTCTTGAACAAATGTGTCTATAAGCGCAAGAAGATGTTTTCTTGCAATTTCGACATCTTTGTCATTATATTTTTTATTTACATAAGTCCTAAACTCCATATTAGCATCGTCCTCCATAACAAGAAACTCTGCCAAATGTTAATTGTCTCGTACCAACATCTAAAAATGCTTCGGAATGTTGTCTCATTCCATTCAAGGCAGGTTTTGAGTATATAGCATCAATTCCATCTGGTTTTGAAACATGAGACTCAAAAAAGAAATCGAACTTTGGAGAATGAGGTGTTAAGACTACACCAACAATCTGAAAAGCCACATAATCATAGTAATACTGTTCTTTCTCCATGCCAAAATGCTCTTTCATTTTCAGGGTTCTCATTGCTTCCGAATTTTTATAATTCCAAAGATAACAAGATGTTATCACTTCGGCATTATTCACGGGTTCTTTATATTGCATTTGTTCAGCTAAATATATATCTAACTTAGTAATATCAATGTTGTTTACATTTAATAAATCACATACAAATTGAGTTACATCTTCACATGTAATCAATTTCTCATCCCAAAACACATCGATTATGGTGCACCACTCCATAGTAGACATATTTGCTAACCACCGCAGGTATTTATGATTATCCAATTCTTGAATATGTACCTGAAATGATTTTTTCAACAATTCATCTACCACGAACTCAATCTGATTGCTTATCTTCGAAAACTTGTCTCGACTGCATATCTTCAACAAGAACATTTCCTTTTCCTCCTTTAACCCTTTTTACCAAGCAGTTCTTCCGCCATCGATTGAAACAACGGCACCAGTCATATAGGACGAAGCCTCGCTCAGCATATATACAATGCTTCCCATATATTCATCTCTATTTGCCATTCGTCCAAGAGGAATCTGTTCCTTGACACGTGAAAGAAACGGTTCTCCTTGATTGTTGTAAACACCACCAAAAGCCAATGCATTAGATCTTACATTTTTATCAGCCCAATATGTTGCCAAATACTTAGTTAGCCCAATCAGGCCCCATTTTACAGTCGAATATGTAACAGGCTTTTTAGGCTGATCATTTTCTGGCAAACCATCAACCTTATATAAGTTTTGATTCGGTGCAATTACCCCCAAATCGGATGCAATATTCAGGATAACTCCACCTTTGTGTTCTGCCATATATGCGCCAAATACTTGGCTGCAACAAATACTGCCAAATATTCCTATCTCAGAATCATCAAGCCATTCTTGATATGTCATTCTTTCAAAACGACCATCTCCTTTCACCGATTCTTTCATTGTTGGATTATGGCATGCATTATTAATCAAGCCATCAATCCTGCCGTATTTACAGTCCAAATACGAACTGATTTCACATATTCTATCCTTGTCAATGATAGAACATACAAAATTCTCAATGTTTGCCTTTGGATATTCAGCCATCAAATCATCGACCGCATTGTTCAATCTACATCCGTCTATATCCAACATTACCGGTATGCCACCAGCATCAAGGACACCCCGTGTGTGCATCTGACCTAGCAATCCTGCAGCCCCAGTAATCACAATCACATGATTCTTCAATGTAAATTTATCTAAACAACTTTTCATGATTAACCTCTCCTACATTTGTTTCAGAAGTTCAACAAAATCCGTCATATATGCCATTGTTCCAATGGTAACTCTAATCCATTTCTCCTCATCTAATTCTAGCCATTTCACAGCAATATGCTTTTTGACAAGGAGTTCTTTCCATTTCTCATCATCATTTGCCGCAATAAGAATAAAATTACCTAGCCCACAAACACAGGGAATTTCTTTTTCCTTAAGGAGCTCACACAAGTATTCTTTTGTTTCGTTGATTTCGCAAATACATTTTCTCATCAACTCAGGGTGAGAAGTCCAGACCTTAATCGCTTCCACTGCAACAGAGTTTATTTCAACATTACTGCGTACAGAAATTAACATCTTTCTCATGTCAGGATGTGAAATGGTATAACCCGCACGTACACCCGCTAAACCATATCCCTTTGAAAAGCTTCTTGCTATTACAAGATTGTCATAAGTATCCGTCAGGTTCGCAAAACGAGAATATCCCTCATCAATAAAATCAGCATATACCTCATCAATTAATACGACTGTTCCAATATCATTACACTTTTTTATTATTGTTCTAATAAAATCTTCATTGAGTTCATCACCCATAATTCCATTAGGATTTGCAATAATTAGCACCTTTATTTGTTCAGTAATGCAATTAAAAATACTTTCAAAGATTAATGGTTTTTTTATGCTATATGTAATTGGAACGACATTTAAGCCCATCATCTTTGCATAGACAGCATACATTCCATATGTTGGCTGAATGAATGCTATAGTATCTCCAAAATCACAAAATGCCATCAGTATGCTGTAAACCGCACCATCACAACCTGTAGTTAATACTATTTTATTTTCAGGTTGTGAAATCATCCTCGAAACTGAGTGATAAGCCTCATTAACCATTGGATAAGCGCTTAAAACTTCAGGAGTTAACTTATTCATTAACGCATCATATAGCTGCAAAGATGCATTTGGCACATACTCATTCATGTCTAAACGTAATACGCCTTCACGAGTATCATAGTTTTGCACATCACGTTCAAGTGATAACAAATGTTGTCTAGGTCGTATCATTCTATCACCTCCTTGAGAATACTTTTAGTTTTTTCAAATGTTCTGCGTAATGTATTCACTGCATTAGCATGAAGGATATCCTGTATCATAAGTGGATGGTGCTTTATCCTCATTGCTAATGCCCACAGCATCCACTGTAACTGTTCTGAATCATAGACGGCGGAATAATTGTTCAGTGCATATTCTAAAGCATTTTGTTTTCCAGCCACCTCACCAGTGTCTTTTGTATACAGGAAACGAGCTGTTAATGCGAAATGCGCTGCGATATCATCCCACGGAAGTGCATTCCACCAGTCATCACTAAATCCCAGCATATGTTCCAGCAAATTATACGCTTCCTTACTTTGTTCGCTGCGAGTTGGTCTTTGAAGACGAGCTCGAATATCTTTTCCCATTAACAGTACTGCACTATCACATAACATTGTTGCTCTGGAACACTGACCATATTCAAGGATTGTTTTACGTTCATTCAAGTGTCTATAATCGTATACCCTAATATCAATCCTATCAAAGCCTTTATTTTTAATTATTGATTCGATTTCTTTTCCAACCTGATAATCATTTCTTGCATGCTCATAATCACTATTAATGAGAACATCAATGTCAAAATCACTCCATCCTGTCACATAGCCGCCATAACCAAGGCTACCCAATCCATATACAGCTATCAATCGACCTTTAAATGCCTCATTCAGTAAATCAATCGCCTCATTTAAATAATCAATACCTTCATCTGGGCATATAGAAGGCGTAACCAGTTCTGTCATCTTACTCTTAACAGATTTCTTGGCAGCATAAATAATTGCATTAACCCATAACCCGTCACTCAAGGAAGGCGGATTCCCTGTCATTGATATAACATCTTTCAGCAAGTCTAAATGGGGATTATTCTCAACTGTTGTCTCAGACAACATAACCTCTCCATTAGTATCTAAAATGGTGATTCTATTAGCATCTTCCTCAACAATAATCGTTTTATCATGAAAAACCAACTCTATTGATCTTCCGCTCGGTTTGTGTTTATCATCCAACACCAACGCAATATTTCGCTCTCCATAAGGTAACGAAACATCAACCATCAGCTGGGCACTGTTTTCAACATCATTAGCAGATACCAATTCCGAGGCTCTAGCGACAACCTTTACAACCGGGCCAAGAAGCCAATTAATCAAATCCAATTCATGACATTCAGTAAGGAATACTCCTCCACCTAACTCTTTCCTTGCCACATATAATTTATCTGCTCCTTTATTTGGCCTCCAGTCTGGATAATATGAACATACCCTTACAATTCCATACTTCAATTCACCAAGATGCATTTCATTCAACAGGGTTTTCAATCGTAACCAGCATGTCATATATCGTCTCTGAAAATTAATATACACGCGTGTGGAAGAATACTTCGCATTTCTCGAAAAAACTTCACACCTATTCATTTCTGAATCTAATGGTTTATCGATAACAATCCATTTTGCAATATTTAAAAATGGCTCTGCATACTCAACATGCTTACTTGTTGGTGTAGAAATAAACACTCCTGTAGGACAAAATTCCAGAGCTTGTTCTAATCCTGTAATAACACTAACATTATCAGGAATTAATTCGTTATGTGTTCCAGTATCCCAGACTGCAAGTGAACATCCTGGAACAACATCAGATATTATATTAAGCGCCCTTTTTCCAGCGCCCCCAAATCCAACAATAAGAAATCTATTCATATTCCCACCTCAAACCTAGAATTTTGAAATAATATCACATAAGAATTTCTTATTCTTTATAGCAATATCATACGGATTTTCTCCACGAGATGTTTCCGTAACAACCATCCCCATATATCCATTAACAACCAGATGTGTAAGTATTGAATTGAAGTTGACATTTCCTTCACCCAACACTACATTATTAAAATCTGAATCTCTGTCCTTTATATGAACATGCCAAATCTTATTAACCAGTTGTGGGCAACTCAAAATGTCCATTGAAGAAACACCGGAAGCATATAGATTTCCTGTATCTAAGCATATTCCGACATTTGAGTATTGGATTTCTTCAAAAAACTCAATCATATCTTTTACAGGCAAAGACATTTCAAGCGCAATCTTTATTCCTTGAGTTGCCGCAACATTGGATAATACCCCAATATGTTTTTTGAAAGCCATGAGTTTCGAAGCACTTGTAATTTCCGCATCACAAAACAAAGGATAAACAATTGTTTTTACACCAAGCTTCGACGCTCTAATAATCAATTCAGTTAGCAGACCAAATTGTTCAAGAGACAAAGTTTCCCAATCACACGTTTGAACGTAATCATCGCATATACTTCTTACACTAACCCCACTTAAAATGGAAACAGACAGAATCTCCGAAACATCAAAGTATTCTTGCCATATAGGATTATTATTATTGGGAGAGCTATCCCTAATCCACTCTATTGAAGAGTAGCCAGCTTTTCTTGCTAAATCAAATTCTTTTCTCCAGTCATCATCGGGAAACTTTTGCAATATGTCAGATTCAGTTAACCTTCCCTGAATAATTGCCAAATTGCCTCCTAGCGCCTGTGGCTTCTTCAAAAGCAAGTAATGCTCTTTTGACCTGTAAAGTTTTTCCGCATTTTTCAAATCGTTTACAGTGTCAATATCCCATGTCCCCGGATGATCTACAAATCCTGCAATATTTTTCCCCGCCATGGAATGGTACTTCAACAATGTTTCCGGTCTTACAATATCTACTATTCCATCTTGACTATATACACAAGGCAAACTCTGCGTCGGTTTATCAAATCCCTCTTCTATATCAGTTAACAATATCGGAGATAATTTAAACCTTTCGCTCATATTCCACATTTTATATGGACTTTGATGAGGTATTGATACAGATCTAAGAGAATCAAATTCAGGATGATCTATCATAAAGCACACAGCCTTACCAATTGATGACGATTGTCTAACCGGAGCTGTCGGTCTAACTTGAACAATCATTTCTGGCAGCTCATTAAACTCATTCTCATACCAATTCAAAAAGTGAATAAACACATCATAATCTGTTGCGTCAGAACCTGATATCTCTTCTGGCCTGAGAAAAGGAACAACAGCTCCATAATTTTTCGCAACCTCTGCATAAATCGGACTATCCGTAGATATATAAACCTCATCAACATTCTCTGCTAGCAACGCTTGCCGAACAGCTAACCCAAGCAACGGAATTCCGTCAAACTGCCTCAAATTTTTATGTTTTACACGAACAGACCCACTTCTAGCGGGTATTAGTGCAACTATCTTACTCATTCTAGTATCCTCGTAATGGTTATGTATTCACTCACACTGACAGTAAGCTTTTCTGTGACGAATTACACAAACCAATTATAAAACAAATATGTAGAAAAAGGGAATGGACACACAGTCCGACTCAACTATGCCAACCCATTCCCAAAACACATCTTAAACTACTATTTTTATCTCACTTACTTAATCAGCTTTGTTCTTTGCTCTTCCTTTAACAGAGTTTCAAAATCATCATAAGGCATCGCACCAAGATTAGCAAAAGAACGATGATGAATAGGAATCGTATTATTCTCAATATCTTTATCGACAACAATAATCATATAAGGAATCTTCATTCCCTGAGCTTCTCTGATTTTATAACCCAACTTCTCAAAACGATGATTAACTTCAACTCTAAAGCCGGAATCGTTCAATTTTCCTGCAATCATGTCTGCATATTCACCAGCTATATCCGTTACAGGAAGCACAACTACCTGCTGCGGTGCAACCCAAAGCGGAAATGCACTTGCAAAATGCTCTGTAATTACGCCAATGGATTTCTCAATAGAACCAAACACAACTCGTCAACTTGTAAAGGAAGTTCTTTGTAAGAGTGTGGTTCGGAGCGATATACTAATATTCCACCAAGGCAATTCATAGGTTTAATTGCAAAGTCTATTTCATCAATAACGGTTGTATGCATGTTATATTTTTAGTGCTGCCAATAACCCGAACGTCCCCACAAACCACGATTAAGCATCATTAGAGTCGATATTTCAACATACCCATATCTCTTGTAACCCCCTCTCCAATAATCAATCAGAGTATTCTTCAGTACCGTTCCTTTAGGTAAGGAGAACCAGAATCCAAGCCCCTCATCCATTAAAAGATAGCGCCCTAAATCTTTGCCCAACTTACGACAACTTCCTTTTTAGCTTCTTCAATTCGAATGATTTACTCGTCTAGTTGCTTTTTCTTAGGAAAAGCAATACCCTAGATACACTATAACGGCTCACGATTAGAATCTCCACACTAATATGCTGCCGCACAAGAAAGCAGTTTGATAACATTTCCCTTTATGCGACCTGTAGAATCAAGTTGCGGACCATAGTTTACTTAACAGAGACGAAAAATATTATACCCCGCCCCTGAAATAAATCAAGGGTGGGGTAAAAAGCTCTACGGTTCCACCTTGTTTGTGCACACAAAAAACCACGTGCACCACTCATTTGTCGCTATAATGTGCGAACACAACAACATTTACTTTCTGATGTTGCAACTCCAGAGGGGGGTACTTATCTCATCCCTAAACGTCACTTTCAGCTAAGATGACATCTCTCTTTATAGTTCACAAGACAATACTTTCTCTATCTCAGTTTTTCTTATAAACTATATCACATCAAACCGCAAGTGTCAATATTGGTGGCAATGCTGAAAGGGCTGAGTAATCTCATCTTACATCAGTTTGAAGGTTTACACAATCTTTGGGATATTCCCGAACTTAAGCATTTTTTACCCAAACAACTTTTACCAGTCTTGTGGAGATTTCTCCTGTAGATCTTATTTAGTAGACCTGTATAATTTTTTCAAAGTTCATTAATTTTTGCTTGACATTTTATTTGCAGACTTTAGTAAATCAATATCCAAATATCACCGAAAATGCGAACCTAAATCCCTGATTAAACTCAGCAAAGTCATGGCCTCCATCCACTATTTCATAATAAGAAAACGGAATATCTCTTTCTTCCATTGCTCTCTTCATCTGCTGTGCGGTTGAATACCATATATCCTTTGTAGCACAAGTCAAAACAATTGCAGGAAGCTGCGTTATTTGTTTTTCATCCATCGAATTAACTACCGCCATTGGATTTCTCTCAGTATTCTCAGGCAAAACATCTATGGGAAGCTCACCGTCCTTTATCATAAATATATCAAATGCTTCCATGCACTTTTCGGTTGTGCCAACTACAAAGTCGCTTCCTATGGCAATTTCATTTGCAATAAAGGCTCCTGATACAGATATCACGCCCTTAAAACACCCTGGATGGTTCAAACCATGAAGTATAGCGCCAAATCCACCCATAGAATAACCGCCGAGTACTATGTCCAACTTCTCAGGAAGTCTATACTCACTTATAATAAATGCGGGAAGCTCCTTACATAAAAAATCACTTACTACAAAATCCTTTTCACCATCTATGTCTCTTCTATCCAGATAAAATTTATTTCCAAGTTCCGGAATAACGACAAGCATATTATACGTCTCTGCATATTCCTCAACAGGCAATACTCTTTCAACTTCTTTAATAGAACCGCCATATCCATGCAGCATAATGAATATTTTGTCAAAGAATGATGGAATAACAACACCTATATCTATCACTTTATTTAGACTTTTTGATTCGATACTTTTATATACTGCTCCCATTAAATCTTCACCGCCGCCCTCTCCCGCTTAGAATCTGAATAATCTTATTGCATTTGCTGTTGTTATGTCCTCTACTTCCTTAACACTGATTCCCTTAATATCCGCAATACACTTCGCAATATAAGGAATGTTTAGCGGAGTATTTCTTTTTCCATTCAGGCCCTCCGGCATTACATATGGAGCATCTGTTTCAAGAACAATGCTTTTAAGAGGAATCTCTCTTACTATCTTACGCAGCTCAACATTATTCTCATATGTTACAGCGCCGCCAATCCCCAGCATGTACCCCATTGATATATATTTATTAGCATCTTCAATATCCTTACCGGTAAAGCAATGAATCACGCCTTTGACGGATGGCAGCAGATCATCCTGGAACTCAGCCAATATCTTTATTGCTTCTTTATGTGCATCGATATGTTCAATGCATATATCCGCAGGAATGCCTTTCGCCGATCTGATGGCTTCCTCATTTGCATTTCTAATATGAAGAACAACTGCAAGCCCATACCTGGCAGCTAGTTTGAGCTGTTTTCTAAACCATTTATATTGTCTGCTAAGAGTTATAACACCAGTTTCATCAAGACCTCCATATTCTGTCCTCGATAATCGATGGAAATCAAGTCCCGTTTCACCAATGGCTGCTATTCTATATCCTGCATTATTTTCAATACATTGGATGAGATGTTTTTCCCATTTCTCATCAACTGTATCATCGGTTCCTAAAGAATTTGGATGAATACCCTTTGCATAATAAATCCAATCATATGCATCAAGTTCCTTCTCCATTGTCATATTTGTTTCAAATCCTATTGCGGGATTCATAATAAACCCTATTCCGGAATCTTTTGCTGACTTAAGTATTGCCTTTCTATCTGAAGAAAACCTCGAATGATCCATATGTGCATGTGTATCAATAAACATAATTATCATCACCCCTACTTTTTCTCTATCATTTCCTGAAGTTTTTTCATTCTTTTTGCTTCAACAATTTCATCGAAATTAATTTTTTCAATCTTTTCCTCCTCTCTTGCCGGAATATCCAGTTCCTCAATTGGCTCAATCCCATAGTAATCTGCGATATCCGGAAGATAGCTCACAAAAGGATTCATCCGCCCAAGCAGCATCAAACATTCTGTAAGTCCTTCTTCGTTATTCTTTTGAAAATGCCGCAACTGATTTATGGATAAGAGTTTTCTTGTCTGGCCTGTATATTCATCTGTCACTTCTCCACATAAATTACTGATATGTGTAAGTATGTCTAAGTCCGGGGAAAACAAATATATCCAATTAGCCGTATTTCCAATGATTGTACGGGCAACTTCTTTTCCATATCGAAGTTCTAATTGGGCAAAAGATTGGAGCACGATCATGAAGGAAATACCCCTGGCCCGACTCAGTGAAACCTTCATTTGAAAGTCCTTAATAGCTGGAAGGTTGCCGAACTCATCGAGCACAAAAACCACATTTCTCTTAAGAACTCCATTTGTACTATCAGCAATATTTACCAGGTTGTCATACCACTGCTGGATAAGAGCGGCTATCAGATTACCATGCGCCGAAAGCGATTCTTCATTTGAGATGATAAAAACAGCAGTCTTTTCATCAACAAGCTCTCTTATCTCAAAAGTAGAATGAGACATCATCTTTATAAGCCCCTGATTTTGACCAATCAATTTATTTAAAGCCGAAGTAAAAACTGAAAGAATAGATGCTCTCGTTTCATTCGGGGCATTGACCGTTGCTTCCATCATCTTCCAGGCAACAGAATCTTCTTCATCGGAGTAATAGTCTTTCATATACGTCATTCCGCCAATCTTCTTTTCACCTTGAATATGCAGATTAAATGCATTATCAATTGTCGCCATGCTCTCATCAAAAAGATTGAATAGCGTGAGTTCACAGCCCACGTAATAGTTGGCAGAAGTGATATGCCAGAATGGGACCTTTTTTGATTCCACTAACTGAAATATCGTCTCCGACATATTGTTCAGTTCTCTATTTGCCTTGTCAACCTTTCCACCCTTATAGTCTCTATAAATAGATTGGATCGGATTATACGCATCTCCCTTTTCGGGTTCATTGAAATTTAAAACAACTATTTTATACCCCAGTTTTCTCAAGCTCCTTACAAGGAGTTTGTAAATGTCTCCCTTTATGTCCGATATGATCATTGAGTTACCCGCTAATGCATTATTATAAATATATGGTGCCACAACATTCCTTGTCTTTTTTGAACCTGTACTGCCCACAACAAGATAAAAACCATCATCGTCCAATGCATACGCCGTTTCTCCGTCAGAGAGCATACCTACTCCGCCAGTCCCGGCTTTTCCGCTTTTATAGTTTATCTTCACGCCGATTCTCTTTATATCTTCAATAGTTGCAAATTCACCCTGATTAATATTAGTTGGTATTCTTGTTTCGAACATTAACCGGCCCTCCTAGTTAAATCCAAGTTTTCCTTTGCATGAAATAGTTTCATCAGGCATCGAGATACTATTAGAAATCATCCTTACTTCATTCTTACCAATCAAGCAGGAAGTTGTTTTCTTCTTATTGCCAAACCCCATACCCTTTTGAACATATAATTCAAACTGCAGATTCGAAGCAAATCTTTCTAAAGTCTGATACCCCTTATAAGTAGAAGCGCCCATATCGAGCTTATCTTCAAGGAGCTTTTTCAATTCTTGCTTACCAGCCTTATTAAGTTCAATACCTGATTCGTTTAATTTTGTTTCTACAAACTTAAACGCCATACCCATATCCGGTAAAGTATGTTCCATGACATAAAGATTCACATATTTGCTGAATTCATTTAATAACACTTTCTGTCCCATAAATTCCGGTTTAACATGGAATACAAAAGAAATATGACTCTTATTATCATTGATAAACTTAACTAACTCATTAAAGGCCGGATTCCTAATCAATTCATTTGCACCGCTCCACTGTTCAAAGCTGATGAGAAACACGCCTGTAAAACAGTTCTGTGTGGCCGCTGCAAGTTTAGGAGAAGCAAAAAACTCCATATAATCCTTATCTTTGCCGGATGAAGGAAAAGCAAGTTCTAAATATGTTCTTGTTCCTCTAACCGGATATACGCTATTGCATGTAATAATGCGTTCATAACACTTAGCAATCTTTGAAAGTTCTTTACAGGAAGGGCAACTTATAAAAAGATCCTTTACCACTGACTTAATAAGCTGATTACCTGAAGAAGCAGCCTTCTCAATCTTATATAATCCTTCTTTTACTTCATCTGATACATTCAGACTCTGTATCATCTCATTACATGCTTTAGCCCTGTTATTCTTTTTATTCATAGCCCCTATCCTCCCATATCCTATATGAAGTATCACTATAAGATTATCATTTTATTATTATCGTCTCAAAACTTTCTCCCTAAATACTTGTCCAAATAAGTCCAAAATTAATTTTATATTCACTCAAATCAATTATTTATATATACTCGAATATTTGATATAATTATTAAGGCACTTGTTAAAGGAGGGGACTTCATGGCTTACGAACGGTTTTACAATCTGGTTTTGATAATCTTTAATCAAACCTTTGGCATCAAAAAGAATAAAAATGAGGAACGGTTTGGTGCTTCACCCAAACTCTTTCCAACTTACCAGCTCGGAAGAGATTTAAAGTTAATACAAGCTGGAAAAAAACTAAACGATGCAAGTATCTATATCGGCGCAATAAATGACTTTTTCGAGCTGCCTCATGATGAATGTATTGAAAAGACCACCCAATTAATTGAACGTTTATCTTCCGAAGGCTATTTAACCGACATCGGGCAGGCAGATATCTTAAGTAAATGCGATAAGAACACTCTCGAACTATATAAAAATCTCCTTACAGATATATGGACTTACTACTACAGTCAATATACTTCAACCTCCGAACAGCAAATTCATCAAGAAGTATATTCTATACCCCAGGAGACTATTAATAATATAATCAGTAAATATACTGAGTTTCGTTTGCCGGTAAGTTTAGACTTTTATAAAAATCGTATGCATGACATCCTGGATTTGCTGAAAATAAATGATCCCTATTCCAGTTATCTCAGCATTGAAGCAGAATACGTCTACTTCTTTAAAAATGTTCTGGAAAATGACTTGTTTTACACTCTTTCCAGAGATGAGAAAGTCATTTTTTTTAACACTTTATATACGATATCTGACATATTGGACAAAACTCACCATAGGGATTCTTTTAAAATAAATCTTGAATTACTTACATTTTTCAATCAGATTTACGCTGATAACTACTATAATATTGATTTAGATGATATTCGTAAAATTCAAGGCTGCATATATGCCATTGCTATTGATACCACCCCAGAATCAACGCAAGGTATTATCAAACTAACCCCTAACAATAATCTAACTCGAAAGACAGACACGATTAGACCAATTAGTCAAGCTACGAAATACGAAATGTGCATTCAAGCCTTAACTAATCTACTTAATCACAAAAATCTGCATACGATTAATAAGGTATTTGAAGACGAAGGATTTCTTGAAACATATGAGCGCCGTCTTAAAAGAAACGGGAATTTTAAACCTGAAGATGTGAAACAGTTATATGTACTAAGTCTAATTTATTCAAATATAGCTGCAGCTCACCTGCAATATATCAAGCATAATCTTGGAACCGCCCATGAGCTTAATGAACATATACATATCTGTACGGAATTCCACGAAAGATCAAGATATATTAGAGAACTGCTAATAGACATCAATAAAGCGATGTATGGAACCGAGTCACCAGAGTATGAAGAGTCGATTAACTTCCTATCCATCTTTTATCACTCTATAGCAACACGTTATTATTATCAGAAAAAATATACATATTCGATTGCTATCCGCTCAGTACTTTATAACTATTTTCTTTCACGCGGTGCAAAAGAAAAAGCTAATATGCAGCTTCAATTATCTCCAATTACTGCATATGAACAAAACAACGGCACCGCTCAACTATATGAGGCATCGGTCAAAACTCTTTTATCAACATACAAAAAAGATTTTTCATATCTGTCTACAACCGAGATGATTCATTATGACGAGTATAAAGAATTGGTAAACCAGTACCTCAAATATAAAGATATGTTCTACCCATTTAAAATTAAATGAAACAACGGTTTGCTTATATAAATAACACCTGCTCTCCGTTGTTTCATCCTTCATTTAGAAGACGGGCATACTTACAAAAGCTTGATTCCGCAATGTTCCCATGTCTGGGTATCCAACAAAAGGAACTCTTCTGTGCCAATCGGCCTCCCATCCCTGTAAGTTGAAAATACATCGCAGGATATAACGTTTCCTTCTTTTGTGATTTCATTCATCGGAGTATGGCCTACAACCTGCAGCAGCTTACGGGGTTTATACATTTTCATTTTGGAATTCTGAGGTCTGAGCCAAATCGGCGAAATATCATTCCACATTTCAAGCCGTCCTAACTTGTTAATCTCCTCTACAACCGCATCTACATCATCATACTTTTCTTTCGGAATATATTCTTCCACAAAATAGTTCAGCACCCCTCCATGTGAAAAGAGTACATTGTCAATTCTCTGGACATATGTTATCGGATTATCCTCCGGAACAGCTCCACGCAAATCCAACAGCTTCCGCTGAACCGTATAGGAGGCCATACTGCTGTACCCGCTTTCAAGCTGATGCCACAGATAACTCAGATCATGATTGCCGTAGCACCACATTGTCTGCGGAAATGTCTTCGCAAACCGGATGGCCTCATCATAGCTCTCCTCATAAAGACCCACATCATATTGCTTTTCCCAGTCATCCGGAATATCCATCAAACACACTGCCCGCTCAGCAATATTTTGCCGCATAAGCGCAGCGGCCTGCTGAAACATAAAAGGCTTTAGATGGACATCCGGTATCACAAGCACTTTCATAACATCAACCTTTCGCTTCCATCAACAGACTGCGGACATAATTATAAACTTTTGCTTTATCCGAAAAATTGTCAATATCTCTCAGAGAGTCATATCCGTTTTCATCCTGTACCACATAAGAAGCTAATACATCCACCTTCCCCGGATGTTCATCAGATGGAATCGTATAAATTGCATACTCTTTTCCCTGAATCTCCACAACCGACATCAATGAAGCCGTCCGTTCTATGCCGTCCTCCGTGATTACCTGAAAAAGCTGTTGTTCCCCGGTCATCATAAGAATCTTTTCAACCGATTCCTTATCATCGATAATTGTATATACATCATCAACACTGGTATACACGTCACTGGATTTATTTTTCTTCTCTTCCATTTGTTTCTCCTTTTTTACAAATATAATTTATTTTGCCGATAATCTCATGTAAATAATTATACATCAAATCTTCCGGCAAAGCCATCACTTCAATCTATAACTGTCCGACATCAATTCCTGCATATCAGATATCGTCTTCAACCGGAATTACCAGCTTGTACTGTCGCTTCCATATAAGTCTGGCAATAAGTCCCCCTATGATTTCTTCAATACTCGAGAGCAGAAGGGTATACTGAAGTAATGACATGTAATATACAATTCCACGTTCTTCTCCGGAGGCAGTCAGATATATCCATAAATCATATTTCCCCAGAATAAACAAGTTGATTGGTATCGAGGCCGCTCCAATCAGAAGAAAGACCCAAAGACTCTCCCTTTTTCTACAGTAGGGTACGGCAGCTACAAAAATAAAAATCAAAACCCCCGCTGCCGCAGCCAGCCACAGAGATTGGGCATGGGCGGCCAATAAAGATAAACCAACGGGGGCCAAGGCCAGAGCTCCCGAACCGTCTTTTTTTCCTGTCTTATTTTTCATGTCGAATCACCCTCCTTTTCTAATGAAATAATCCCATGATAGAAATGACATTCAATATTAAAATCAGGGGAAGCAGCAGTTGAAAACCTACAATAATATAGCAGGATGCAATCGCTGCCCGTCCGTTTATCCCCCTCTTTCTGAGTTTTTTCTTTGCGTCATTATCAAATATGAGTTTTTTTGCTTTATAGACAATATTCTCCACACCAAGCAATTCGGAAAATATCTTCATTCCATCCAAGGGACCGATTAGGGCCAAATTAAATGCGGCCAGAATCCCATTCACTAATGCGGCATATATAAGAATTGTACAATCAAACCAGCCCAATTTCAGGAGAATCAAAAAAATTCCAGCCAACAAAAGATTCATCTCTATTCCCGCGGCGAAAATCTGAGCTTTTTTGAATCGATTCCGGATTCTTTCTGTGTCAAGAACAACATAGGCTCCCGGAAGAAAATAACGAACCATAATGCCAAACTCAAACACTTTGCCTCTGACATCCGACAGGCAGGCTGCGGCGTGGCTCAGCTCATGGAGCATTAATCCCGGGATGAATCCCACCAGGTAGCACAGCCCCCAATTGGAACCATGATCAACGTAGGGAAAATTGCCCCGCACGAGTATACATACGCCAATAATGAATACCGGCAAACACAGAATCATCAGCAATGAATTCCAGATTTTTGCAACAATTCGATGCCATATTTTAACATCCGGAATCCACAATGTAAATAATGCGGTTCCGATACCGCCGGACATCAGTCTTTTCCCCGAATACAGCCATCCCTCTTCATCGAAATCATCCAGCAGTTCATCCACAAATTCTTCGCTGAATTCCTCATTAATTTTGTACGGGTTTGTTTTACCATTGAGTGCCTTGAGAAATTCCGCAATTTCCCTGATGACTTCCCATATCTCACCCGTCAGAAAGTTCTCAATGTACACCCAGTCGGAGTCGATGGGTTTAAATTTTAAATAATGGTTTTTTCTTGGATAATCCATTTAATCGCCTCAGTATATCTTTATATCTATTATTTATTTTTTCAATATGAACTGTCTTTCCCCAGGGTGCATCCGTGTCTCTGCCAACCAGCATCCAGAAAACGGGTACGCCCAGGGCAGCCGCTTCATCCGGATAGTCGGCATAACCATCCGTAAGGATGATAACAGCAGTCGGAAGCGTTTCCGCCATATGTGCCTTCATATACTTAAAAATGCAGTGAAAACTTGTACCGCCGCCCCCTGTCGGCTTCATTTTTTCCAAATCCTGAACTTCATGAAATTCCACCGGGTCACTCACTGTTGTATCAAAGAAGCTCAATTTCCCCCTGAGAAACGGAAGCTGTTCAAGGCAGCTTTTAACCTCCATAAAAACAGCAGTCAGCGTTTCATTGCTGATACTTCCGCTTGTGTCAATTAAAAACCAGAGATTATCCAGCTTTTCTCCTTCTATCTCCCAAAAAGCAGGCAGGATAAAATCGCCATCGGAAAATCTTCTGTCTGAGGGAGTGAATGTATAATCATAACGGTCGCTGCAGCTCTGGATAAAATCATGCAGAAGCTGCTTCCAGTCCACTTTTTCCTTATAATCCAACTCTTTCAGGAGCTTCCTGGCGGCCGGCGGCATGACATAAAGGCCGGCGGTCTTTCCAGCCGTCTCCTTTATATGGCCGTTCCATTCTTGGGAAAGAGAGGAGCCCATCGGAATGGTTTTCCAGACAGTATGATTGTCCACAGTGCCGCCTTCCGCCTCCAATTCACAGAAAAGCTGCTCATCCTCCGAAGCATCTTTATATTTATCAAGAAGCATGGCATAGACCTGCTCTGCCGTATGTAAATGCCCCGGGCTCATATCCGGCGCCAAATGCATCACTTCTTTCCCGGAAATTTTGAAATTGTCTATCCCCCTGGAGTAGAAAATATTCGCATTCACAACAATATCTGCGGCAATATTGTATAAACGATGGTTTAGCCTTCTCCCCCTGAGCGGATGCTGAAGGACACAATGCAGGACTTCATGCTCCATAACAAATTCTATCTCTTCTTCATTCAAACCGGAAATAAATTCCGGATCCCACAGTATCCGCCGCATATCCGTACATGCAGTTCCGCAGGAAGCAATGCCAAACTTCAGGTTCATCAGCAGATGGCCATAAAAGGGCTCTCGCAGCAGCAGTGAAGCTCTCACCGCCGTCAGTATACTATTAATCTGTTGTTTTGTCATCATTTCTTCCTTATTCTTCTTCATTTCACACCTCGGCAATATGGGCATTATGCATAAGCATAAACTGATCTATGAATTCAAACTCTTTTAGCCACTGTCTGAAGCCGGGCACCTTCATTAACTTATCCATGATGGAACGCTTCCGGCTAAGGCTCTGATAGAGGCAGGCCCGATAGTCTGCCGGAAACCTGGAGGCATAGATGACCATGTTTTCCAGCTCAGTGACCGTCAGTTCATTTTCTTTTATTTTCTCGCGACTCTCCGCATAAGCCGTCATAGACATGATCAGTGAATAAAGTGCATCCATAGCCAGGGGGAATTTTGTCCGTTTCCCGCTGAAGATATCCCGGACATCCGGAAGTTCTTCATGGTTTCTGCACCAGGCAATAAATGCCAGCGCCGCATCCGCTCCGACGCAGCTGCTGATTTTCGTATACAACTGAGAAATATCCTGCTTCGCTCCAAGAATATTGAGTATATTGCTCACAAACATCCAACTTCTCGGTGTTGGGTAGGCTAACCGGTCTGCCCCTGCCTTACTGTCATAAAACTTACTGTTATCAAATGCCAGAAATCCCAACACCAGAGGGTGAACCCCATTCTGCATCGCCCATTTACTCCAACTGTCAAAATCCGGGCTCACTTCGTAATGCTGCATACGATTCGCCAATGCATTCGGCATACGGTAGGCAACGGAATGATCGGTTGTCCTGTTGCCGGCTCCGATCACCAGGCAATTTTCCGGGAGTTCGTGCTCTCCGATTCTGCGGTCCAAAGTCAACTGATAGGCCGCAGCCTGAACCGCCGGCGGCGCTGCCGTGAGTTCATCGAGAAAGAGGATATTAATGACATCCTCCGAGGAATCCATATCAAAAATTTTCGGTTTCAGCCACTCGGCAAAAGTCTTTTCCTGATTTGCCACCGGGATACCCCGCAAATCAATGGGAGAGAAAAGAAGCAGCCGCACATCGGTCACAACAACTTTCTTTGAAGTATGTCTCTCGATATACGCCTTCAACTGCTTTGCCCCGTCAGACTTTCCTACGCCGGGAGGCCCCCATACAAATGGCGCGGGAAGCATCGTAAGGGGCCACCCGCCCTGAATTGCCTTCGTATACATCTCTCCCAGCTCCTTCACCAGTCCGCTGACAGTAACTTCCGGAATATTATTTTCACTCATATTGCCTTTCCCTCCTTTAACTTTTCATCAATTTCTTTCAGCTTATCGGCCAGAACCTTCACTTCCTCATCGTACATATTGCCAAGGGCAATGTCTGATCTTGCCTGATTCTGCTGCTTTAGAAGCGCTCTCAGCTTATTATTGTGCCGATTCATTTCCTTTTGAAGATTATCAAGCAGATAATCCAATCTCTGGCAGACCCCTAAAACCTTATCTGTATTCATAGCAACGCTGTACTGATTACTTCCCTTGCGCTTCAACCAGACATAAGGCTTATCCACCTCCATATGCCTCGGAAGTATGACATCAAAGCCCTGATATTCCGAGAAATATCTTTCCTTTTCCTGCATAACATTTTCCTTCAAAGCAAGAAGCAGTTCCTCACCGAAACTCAGCCGTTCTTCACGCTTCACAGATTCTTTGTGCTTTTGATAATAGCGGATATCCGACTGCACATTGGCAATAAGAAGGCGTTTTCCTGCCAGCCGGGCAGGCATGTGAAAAAGTATTTCCTCAAGACTTATCAGTTCCTTCTTTTTCTGTCTCTGATTAATCCGGGCATGCTCCAGCTCATTGGACACTTCCACTCTCTTTTTGATTAACGGATTTCCAATCGCCAGCGCCTTTACCTCCGCATATGTCAAAACCGTGTCCGCACAATCGCTTTCATCGCGATGAACCGCAGTCAGGGAACCGGACAGAAACTGGGCGATAAACCTCTGCTTATTCTCAAGAATCTGGTATGTATAGGCGTCAAAAGAACATTCCGTGATATAGCGGAACACAAACACTTCTTCGCACGTATTGCCCTGCCGAAGCAGGCGGCCTTCCCGCTGAATCATATCAGTCGGTCATTTTTTGCGGACAGTTCAATACATACCTGCCTTTTTCTCTCCCTGCTCCTGCGTTTGCTCTCGTTTGATTTCTCCCTCTGTACCTTTTTTGCACAAACAGGACAATACTTCGATATGGCAGAGCGGGGAACATATTCAACGCCGCACACCGTACAATTCTTAGGCTTTAACGCCGTCCACCGCTTTGTAGGTGTGATATGTAATTCACCGACAAAGCCGATGAATTTATAGTAAATCTTGATTTCCTGTCTTATTGTTCCGTCCGCAAGCTTCTCACGCTCCGAAACAAGTATCTTGTCTATGAGGGCGTTTACAACGGAAGCGTCCAACTCTTTCAATCCCTGATAGTTACGGATAAGGGAGAGGAAGTCCCTCACGCCCTGCGATTTCTCATAGCTGTCGTTGAGCGTTTCCGTTACCTCACTCAGTCTTGCTTCAATTTCAAGCTGTTCTTTCTGGTATTTCCCCGACATCATCTCAAAATTCCGCTCCGTGATACGCTCCATTACTTTATCCTCGTAGAGAGAGGAAAACAGCCTGTCAAGCTCTGCAAGGCGTTTGTTCAGCTTCTTCTTTTCTTTCTCTAATGATTTCGCCCTGCTCTGGTCTGTTTCCGTGAGCCGCCTTTCTATGGCTCTGACCGCCTTTTCATCATTGACCGCCATATCCGCAAAGCGGTTGAT
>ERZ809224.935-NODE-935-length-23703-cov-19.305692_pt1 | contig 23703 bp, 18 predicted proteins | sample MGYA00520513_ERZ809224 | MGnify/ENA primary metagenome ERZ809224 (study PRJEB31576, sample SAMEA3212658) | Homo sapiens | biome: human-gut; feature: human gut; material: fecal | place: Sweden | collected 2012 ... | reverse complement strand
GCGCCGTACCTCGCCAGCGGGCACGGTCAGCCAACCAATAGGTAAGCCCTTTAATGGGCAGGCTAAGGGCCTACTTTGGCTGACTTGGAGGTCCTATGCAGGACCTCCACAATACTATATAACTCCCGAGGGCGAGAGCCCTCAACCCGCCTGTAAGGCGAAGCCGATCACAGGCAGAACCCTTGGCGCCCAGGGCCAAAGGCCCGGCGGCGCCATCAACCCTCACGCCCATCAGGGCGTGTCAACCTTCGGGAATACAGCTTCCCGCCGATTCTTCACAAAAAACCATGGTTTCCCTGACGCCAAAGGCGGCATATAAAACTCCCCCTCCCCTCTGAGCCAGCCCGCTCTGTGGGCCGAACCCATTGAGAGTTGACGCGGCTTCGCCGCGGGTTGTGTATCGCTTTCGCTCAGGGCAGAGGATAGCGGACAGCCATCCCACGATCTCCTCCAAAACTTTCTCAGCAAAAATTTTCATTTCCTATATAATAGAGTTAAGAAAGCATTAAGGAGTGATACTATGAAAGACATATACAAAAGGCGTATCGCCGCCGTCCGTGAAGGATTGGCGGAGAAGGGCCTTTCCTCCCTTATCGTTTCAGAGACGGCCGCCCTCTTTTATCTCACTGGGGAAATCATCCACCCCGGCGAACGGCTCACAGTGCTGGTGATTTGTCGGGAAGGACCTTCCTTCTGGATCCGGAATCGCCTGTTTCCGCTGAAAGAAGGCATGGGCCTTTCCATGGAAGACGCCAAAGCCTCGCTGGAGGCAGCGGATATTTCCTTTGAAGACGGAGAAGACGGCCCTGCCCTTCTTTCCTCCCGCCTGCCCAAAGGCACAGTGGGCATCGACAAGACCTGGCCGTCCCATTTCCTTCTCTCCCTTATGGCCCTCCGCCGGGACCTTTCCTTTGTAAACGGCTCGCCTCTGGTAGACCGCCTGCGGGCAGTGAAGGACCAGGAGGAAATCAAAGCCATGCGTCTGGCCTCAGCCATCAATGACCGGGCCATGGAACGGATTTCCCGCTGGATCCGCCCGGGCGTGACAGAGAAAGAATGTGCCGAAAGGCTCCTTGCCATATATAAAGAAGAAGGGGCCGAAGGCTTTTCCTTCCCGCCCATCGTTTCCTTCGGTGCCCACGGCGCCGATCCCCACCATATGCCCGATGACACGAAACTTGCCGAAAACGAAGTGGTGCTCTTTGATATAGGCTGCCGGAAGGACCATTACTGTTCCGACATGACCCGCACCTTCTTCACCGGCCTTCCCACGGAAGAGGAGGAAAAGGTGCATCGTCTGGTACGGGAAGCCGGCGAACTGGCGGAATCCCTGGTACGCCCCGGCATTCCCCTGGCGGAGCTGGACCGGGCCGCCAGAAAGCACATAGAAGGCGGCGGCTATGGTCCCTTCTTCACCCACCGTCTGGGCCATTTCATCGGCCTGAAAGAGCACGAAGAAGGAGAAGTCAGCGCCTCCTCCCCCCTCATCGCCCAAAAGGGCATGATCTTTTCCATTGAACCGGGCATTTATCTGGAAGGCCGCTTCGGCGTCCGCGTGGAAGACCTGGTACTGGTCACCGACACAGGCTGCGAAGTACTGAACCATGCGCCCCGGGGCTGGCAGATTTCCTGAAAGGAGAAAATTATGATTCAAATCAGACATATGGTACTCGGCGAAGGCAGACCCAAAATCTGTGTCCCCCTCGTTTCCCCTTCCTTTGACGAACTGGACCGGGAATGCGCTGCTCTGGAAAGCCAACACCCCGACATGCTGGAATGGCGGGTGGACTACCTCCTGAACAAAGAAGACTTCAACGCCACGGCAGACCTGGACAAAGCCTTTCGCATCATCCGCTCCCATTTCCAGGACACCCCACTCCTCACCACCCTCCGCACCAAAAGCCAGGGCGGCGTCCATAAAACCCCCGGCGGCGACTATATAAGACTCATCTCCCTCATCCTCGCCTCCCGGTGGGCCGACATCATCGACATTGAATACGGCCACGAAATGCTGGACACCAAAATCCTCATGGCCCGGGCCAGAGCCCAGAAGATTCCCACGCTCATGAGCTATCACAAATTCAAACGGGCCCTTTCGGAAATGGAAATCGTGGACACCCTGGAAAATATGCGCTCCTTCCATCCGGACATCCTGAAAATCGCCGTCATGCCAAAGACGCCCCTGGACACTGCCGCCCTCATAAACGCCGCCGCCCGGGTGAGCCAGCGCTTCCCCGATACTCCCATCATTACCATCGGCATGGGCCCCTCAGGCGTCCTCACCAGAGTCGCCGGGAACCATCTGGGCGCCCCCCTCACCTTCGCCGCCGGAAAAGAAGCCAGCGCTCCCGGCCAGCTCACCGTAGAAGAAGCACGAACCCTGCTGGAAATACTGTATAAATAAAGGACACACCTTCGGTGTGAGGGTTGACGGGGCTGCGCCCCGAGGGTTGTGGCCGCCTGCCGGCGGCGGGTTGTGTATCGCTTCGCTCAAGGGGCAGGGAGAAAGGTTCTTAAGATTGACCGGCCCCATGGGCCGGAGGGTTCTTAAGTTTGACGGCCCTTCGGGCCGAGGGTTGTGGTGGCGGCTGGCGCCGCAGATTAAAAAAAGGGGAGCGGCTCCGCCGCAGGTTTTGTCGAAGGGTTGTGTCCCCACAGGGGAAACGACTCACTACATTTTGTGCGTCGCTCCGCTCCTTCAAAATGTGTTCGCTGTGCATCGCTTCCGCTCAAGGGGCGACAGCGCCTGCGGGAACACCGGAAAGCACCGCCCAGGTCCCGATCCCGACCGCGCCGAAAGGCGCCTGAACCCACGAAAAAAAGCTGTGAGAAATGGGCTTCATTTCTTCACAGCCTTTTTTATTTCCTTATTCTTTCTGTTCTTCTGCTTCCGGAGCCGGTGCTTCTTCATCCGGCGTTCCGTCTTCTTCTGTCTCTTCCGCAGGTACAGCAGTCTCGGCGGCTTCTCCCGTCTCTTCCGGTTCTTCTGCTTCCACAGCCGGTGTTTCTTCCTTCTTTTCTTCCACCGGCGGATAGCCTGCCACCTTGGGCGCCTCGATCCGGTCAAGGGCATCAATGGCTGCCAGCGCCAGCTGCAGTTCCTTGCGGATCTTCCCTACATAGTTCTTCATATTTCCTTCCGTACGGATCATGTTTTCCACCAGACGGCGGCGGGATTCTTCGGCCTCCCGGATCTGACGGTCTCCTTCGGCGTGGGCATTGGCAATGAGGATTTCCGCATTCCGTTTCGCGTTCTTCTTCACATTTTCTGCGGTATCCTTCGCCAGCTGCAGGGTATTGGTCATGGTTTCGGAAATCTTTTCGTAGTTGGCCAGCTTCGTCTTCATCTGGTCCATCTGCTCTTCCATTTCCCGATGTTCCCGGTAAATCTGTTCATAATCCGCTACGATCTGCCGGAGAAAGTCATTGACCTCCTCTTCGCTGTAGCCCCGAAGGCCTTTGGAAAAGGTCTTGTTATGAATATCCATTGGTGTAATCATGGGTGCGCCTCCTTGAAGTGATGTGAGTCTCTTTTTCTATTTTACTTGTTTTCACAGATTTCGGCAAATTTCCAATCAAAAAGGCCGACTATGCGGCCTTTTTTGATGAAACAGCCCGGGGCCGAAAGCGCAGGTGCGCCTTTAGCGATTTCCTTTTTCTTAGTCGTCCCGGTCGACTTTATACTTTCTTTCCAGCTGCTTATATGTATCCAGTCCGATAATATGGTTGAAACGGCCAAATTCGATCATGTCCTTAGCGCTGGCTTCGGTGGTGCCGTTCTTTTCCAGTCCGGAGAAGAGGTCATAGAGGGCCTTGGAAATAGTGTATACAGCGCTGCATGCCCAGAATACCAAAGAGAATCCCATTTCTTCCAGTTCCTTGGCCGGAATAAGCGGTGTCTTGCCGCCTTCGATCATGTTGGCTACCAGGTAAGCGCCGGTGCCTTCCATGCCCCGGGCAAATTTTTCCAGTTCTTCCCGGCTTCCGATGCCGTCGGCAAAGCAGATTTCTGCGCCGGCGTCAGCATAGCGTTTGCTTCTTTCGATAGCGTCATCAATGCCGTAAACAGCACGGCTGTCGGTGCGGGACATAATCATGGTTTCCTTATCGAAACGGGCATCCACGGCAGCCCGGATCTTCTGGGCATGTTCTTCAGCGGAAATGACCTGCTTGCCGTCCATGTGGCCGCAGCGTTTCGGCCATGCCTGGTCTTCGAAGAAAATGCAGGCAGCGCCGGCCTGTTCAAACATTCTTTCCGTACGGATGATATTCAGTGCATTGCCATAGCCTGTATCGCCATCAGCCACCACAGGAATATCCACGGCATTGCAGATGCCCGTCAGCTGCTCCGCCATTTCCGTGCAGGAAAGGAGGCCTACATCCGGCTGTCCCAGGCGGGATGCGGATACGGAGTAGCCGCCCATGGCCAGACAGGGAATGCCTGCCATTTCTGCGATTTTAGCACCCAGAGCGTCGCCTACGCCTGGAGCAATCATAATTTTCCCGGATTTCAGATTGTTACGGAATGCGATACGTTTTTCTGTTGCTGTTTTCATAATGACAACCTCCTGGTACATATACAGATAAAACAAAAATAACCAAAGTGATGAGACAGGAAAAGAGAATCCCTCGCCAATGATAGAAAAGAAAAAGCCCCTTTCCTGCTGAAACGGCAGAAAAGAGGCGCTTTGGCGCGGTACCACTCTTACTTATATCTCAAGGAGCATACACAAAGATGGAAATAAAAAAAGCCCTGTCCTACGGACAAGGGCGCAATCGCGCGGTACCACCCTGCATTATACTCCATATCCCTAACGCGGACAGACGTCGGACTTACTGCATTTCAGTTCGAAGCTCCCAGGGGACACGCTTTCCTTCCATACCGGTTTCCATCCTCCCGGCTCTCTGTCATTTCCGGTCAAGCTCAATCCTGTTCATCGCCTTTAATATTTACCAAACATTATAATAGCCCCCGCCCCTCCTGTCAAGAAGGGGCAGGGGACAAAAAATGAAAGCCTTCCCGCCGGTCATCTATTCTCTGCCTCCATGGCATGCGTCACCCGCAGCCATAGCAGCCTCATGAAAAATCCCATTTTACAAAAGTGCGGCATGCCGCACTTTTGTAAAATGGATTTTCTCCTTCCTATGGAAAGGGTAAGAATTGATGAAATAGTCCAGCCCGCCGCCAGCCTCACTGTTTTTCCCTCAAATCTCTACTCCCCCAGCAGAGAAGGATCCGTGAGAAACTGCTCCACTCCCACATACAGAATCCCCTGCTCATCCTGCCAGGGAATGACCGCATCCCGCAGAACCACGATCTTCCGGAAGGAATCATCGATACGGTGCAGCGATTCCGTTTCCTGTTTCCTTTTCTCCTCCGTATCCATACGGAAGGCAGACTGGATATACCAGCGGCTGCTGCCCCTGTTCACCACAAAATCCACCTCCAGGTTTTTGCGCAGTTTATGGCCCGCCTCATCCCGGTAATTATACTCCACCATGCCTACATCCACATCCAGCCCCCGGCGCCGCAGGTCTGTAAAAATCACATTCTCCATAATATGAGTAGGCTCCTGCTGACGGAAATGGAGCCGCGCATTTCTGAGCCCCACATCAGTGAAATAATACTTGTAGGGAGACGCCATATACCGCTTCCCCTTCACATCATACCGCTGCGCCTTCTCCAGAAGGAAAGCATCCATGAAATAATCGATATACCGGGAAATCGTGGGCCCCGATATCTGGATATGTTCCATAGATGCAAACGCCCGAGACAGCTTGGCCGGATTTGTCAAAGAACCGGTGGACGAAGACAGGATATCCAGCAGTTCCTCCAGCACTCCTTCATCCTTGGCAATTCGATTCCTTTCCACCACATCCCGAATATAGGTCCTACGAAAAAGATCATTCAAATACCGGCTCTTCTCCTCATGGGACGAAAGCGACTGCACCACCGGCATACCGCCATAGGTGCAGTACGCATTGAACGCAAAGCGGATATCCCCCTGCCACACGGACAGAAATTCCTCATAGGACAAAGGATATACCCGCACCTCATCCCCCCTGTCCCGGAACTGGGTCAGTACCTCCGAAGACAGCATGCGGGAATTGCTCCCCGTAATGTAAATATCCACATAAGGCAGCTTCATCAACCCCATCACTACATCCACAAAGGTAATCTCCGACGATGGCAGATAGGGATTGGGGATGCTCTCCACAAACTGAATCTCATCAATAAAAATATAATATCGCCGTCCATCCTTCTTCAGCCGGCTCCTGATCCACCGATCCAGCTCCACAGGATTCCTCTCCCGGGCATTGGCCAGCTCATCCAGCGAAATAGAAATCACACAGTCCTCCGGCACCCCCTTCTGGAGAAGATTCTTTCGGAAAAGCGTAAACAGCAGGTATGACTTCCCAGCCCGACGCATACCCGTAATAATCTTAATCCGTCCATTATCCTTCAGCCGAAGCAGACGATTCAAATAAAAAGGCCGTTCAATCTCCATGACGCCCTCCATTTTACAAAAGTGCGGCATGCCGCAAAATAATAAAATGACATCTGTCCCTATTGTATACGACCCTGACTGCGATAGCAACCTCATGAAAAATCTCATTTTACAAAAGTGCGGCATACCGCACTTTCTTGAAATGGATTTTCTCCTTCCTATGGAAAGGGTGAGAATCGATGAAAAAGTCCGGTCCGCCGCCAGCCTGACGTCAGACCGCCCCACTCAGAAGAAGCCCTGAACAGAGGCCTGGCCCAGGGCCGCAAAGAAGGGCGCGCAGAAGGTCGACTGGCGGGTCTGAATGAGACTGCTCTCCGCCTGCTTTCCATGGGCCTTTCTGTGGAAGACGTATCCAAAGGTACCAGCCTTCCTCTGGAAGCCGTAGAAGAAATCAAAAAACAGATGATAGAGAAAAATAAATAAAAAGAAAAAGAGGCATCCTGAAAAACAGGATGCCTCTTTGGTTACATACCCATCTCTGCCCCCTCATTTCGAGCACAGCGAAGCGAAACCCCGAAATCTCCCTGCTCTACGTGACTTACCGTAAACGGGGATACATTTCCAGGCCCCATGTCAGTCTGACGTCTGACAGTCTGATAGTCTGACCGCCACTCAAATCTCTCTGATTCAGTCCCGTTCGAAGAGATCCCGGGTATACACCTTGTCCCTCACATCATCCAGCACTTCATCATAGCGGTTCGCAATGATAGCACAGCTCTCCTTCTTGAACTTCTCCATATCATTCACCACCAGGCTGCCGAAGAAAGTGGTGCCATCCTCCAGCGTAGGCTCGTAAATGATAACCTCCGCCCCCTTGGCCTTGATGCGCTTCATAACCCCCTGGATGCTGCTCTGGCGGAAATTATCAGAATTCGATTTCATGGTGAGGCGATACACGCCGATTACTACAGGCTTTTCTTTAGCCGCATCATAGCTGCTGCCATCATGGTAATAGCCTGCCCGGGCCAGTACCTGATTGGCGATGAAATCCTTTCTGGTGCGGTTCGATTTCACAATGGCCTCGATCAGATCCTCCGGTACATCCCGGTAATTGGCCAGAAGCTGCTTCGTATCCTTAGGCAGGCAGTAACCACCATAACCGAAGGATGGATTATTGTAAAATTCCCCGATTCTTGGATCCAGGCATACACCGTCAATGATTTCCCGGGTATCCAGCCCCTTCATTTCCGCATAGGTATCCAGTTCATTGAAATAGGAAACACGCATGGCCAGGTAAGTATTGGCAAAAAGCTTCACCGCCTCTGCTTCCGTGAATCCCATGAACCGAGTGGGAATATTCTCCTTGATGGCCCCCTCCTGCAGAAGACGGGCAAAGGTATGAGCCGCCTTCACCAGCCGGGGATCCTTCAAGTCCGTACCTACGATGATGCGGCTGGGATACAGATTATCGTAAAGAGCCTTCGACTCCCGCAGGAACTCAGGACTGAAAATAATATTCTTCGTCCCCATTTTCTTCCGGATTTCCTCCGTGTATCCCACAGGAATGGTGGACTTAATCACCATAATGGCATTCGGATTGTACTTCATCACCAGCTTAATAACCGCTTCCACAGAAGAAGTGTCAAAGAAATTTCGCTGGCTGTCATAATTGGTAGGTGTGGCAATGATGACAATTTCCGCATCCCTGTACGCCGCCTCTGCATCCATAGTGGCCTTGAGATCCAGATCCTTCTCAGCCAGATACTTTTCTATGTATTCATCCTGGATGGGCGACTTCCGATGGTTCACCATATCCACTTTTTCAGGAATGATGTCCACCGCCATCACATGGTTGTGCTGCGAAAGAAGAGTAGCTAATGAAAGCCCTACATATCCTGTTCCTGCAACTGCTATATTCATAACTACCTCCTAAAGAAACAGAATAAAACTTTAAATCCAGTATTTAAGAAATATGTTTTCTGAGCCCGCTCTTAATAATAAGTAATTCTCAAGCCCCATTAGCCAACTGGACGAATATCATAATAATTTTCATCTGGAGAGGTCTCATTTGGCGATAGACTAGCCAAAATGTCCAGAACCCTACTTTGCTTCACACTCCTCCGCAAGCAGTGGCAAACAGATGTAAAAGGACATATTATTTTTTGAAATACTCCTTTTCAATTCGTTCTGCATGTCGTTTCTTAATACGACGTTTGGTCTTCCATTCCTGAAATTTAGCCTTCCAGTTTCCTCTCTGCTTCCGCCAAAATCTATGAAAAGCATTATTCCTTTTAGGTTTGTGAATCTGCCTTCTGAGCGTTCCCCCCCCCATATGCACCTAGTCCCTCTCCCCAATAGGATGCCATATGAAGTTCAAAATTTTCCGGATGCCGGCGATATGCCATCAACATAAGAGTTTGATCATCATCTGCCATACCACATTCAGTAAGCGACTTTAGTGCTTCATAAATATCTTTCCAAAGAACTGGCCATAAATAGTCTGGAGCAACAGTAATATTCCCACGAATATAAGTCCCCATTGTCTGGACCACTTTAAAGATTGGATCATCATTCAGCGGAGAGAGTAGGAAAATATGAATTTTCGGAGAAAAATCATAATCCCACAAAAAATTGAAATCTTCTGAATAAGGGAAATCCTCCCCGCCATGATCAAACCCAAAGTCTATCCAAGCAACAATTCCATTAGCTAATCCATCTTGAACAGCTCTCTGCACCCAATAAGATTTTATACAGGTCACGTAATTATATCTATAATTCCAACATTCGGGATTTGCCAAAGCTTCATGAAATAGCCAGGAATCCCTATTTTTCATAGCATATTTAATTTTTTGATATATATCTGGCACAACCTTGGTTACATCTTCTACCGGAATAACAGTCGTTTTATCTTCCAATCCATATTTTTTACGAATTGCTTTAATATCGTCAACCAATTCCGGCATAGTATACACTATTAAATTATTCTTCATTCGTGCCCAGTGTTCAAAATGTGCTAAATAAGTCTTCTCAGTTCTCGGAAATTTTACCCAAGTACTTCTATTTATTTCAAAAAATGCTGTAACAAGTGTAACCTCAGACATATCTTTTTCTCCTTTAAGATTTATCATCTGATATAATTATCATTTAAATTATAATTACGCCGTTTAGCAAATTAAGCATCAGGAGACTATCACCCCCTCAACTTTCTTTGGCTGCTATATTTCGCTACTATATTTCTGTTCTACTCAGGAATTATATTTAAAATGCATTTTATAAATTTTTATTGTATTATTCTTAAAAAGCAATACTACTAGTTATTAGTTGGGAAATAACATAAGGCAACTATCCCCTTCTTGCTCTTCTCCTCTGCTGACGTTCTATTAATACCCGCTGTATTTTCCCAAAGAGCTTTAACAGTCTCCTATGATTAGAAAGCAGCATATCTCGAAGAACACAAATATGAAATGGTAACAATGCACTGCTTTTCCTGATATACTGAAGGCCATAATTCCTCTCGGCATCCGATAAAGCACAAATCCCTGCATCCAAAGACAAAGCCCTGACTATGGAACGCATTGATTTCTGTGCGCAAAGCAGCGAGGCTTCTTGATTATTATATTGATTTGCAATTCCTTCATGGTTTTCCCATGCAAGGAAATGATCGTATTTCCTGCGTATATAATGGGTGCCGGCTTCAGACATAATACTGTGTTCATTCTCATGGCTATAGTAATAATAGGGATCTTTGCGCAGGATAACCCGTCTGGCTTTATAGAACACTTCAGGCATAATGTACAGATCTTCCATAATCTGTCCCACGGGCATCCGGATATTATCCCATAAAAATTTTTTATACAGTTTTCCCCATACAAAATTAGGCAGCCTGTTAAGGAGTATGTCTTCCTTTATTTTTGCACTGTTTTCTGTATCTATCCAATGGGCTGAATCAGAATGAATCCTTCCATTCTTTTCTACCCGATTATGTCCTACCATGACGATATCCGCATCATACTTGTCCGCTTCTCTTAAGGTAAAAGCAAGAATATCCGGGCTCACATAATCATCAGAGTCCATAAACATGACATACTGCCCCTTTGCCATATCAAGCCCCGCATTTCTAGCAGCACTGACCCCCTGGTTCTTCTGTTCCACAAAATGAACCCTTTTATCTTCCGCTGCCGCCTTTTGGCAAATGACGGCAGTAGAATCGGTAGAACCATCATCTATCAGAATCAGTTCCCAATCAGGGCAGGTCTGATGAATAATACTTGAAATGCCTCTTCCTATAAAATTTTCCGCATTGTAGCAAGGGACAATGATAGAAACTGCCAGTCTATTTCCAGTCATACATATCTCCCCGTATCGGCATACAGATTCCAAGCCGATGTATAAACTCTCTCCAAAGTTCTATAAGCAGTATTGCTTTATGACTCTCTATATTCCCATTTTTCAAATAGCAGACTGATTCCCATGAGCATGTAAAAGATACGTCCTGTCAACTTTAAGATAAAAGTCTGATCTGTGAGCCCATGCACAGTGGCGGCAATAAAAGCAAAGAACAGGGCCCATCCAAAAATATCATCCTGATGCCGGGAAATACGATGGAGAAGATAAAGAAATACCAAAACGCAATAGGCCACATACCCAAGCCCACCCAGAAGTCCAGCAGTAGCAAAGAAGTATATGAAAACGTTATGGGGCATTATCTGTCCCGCTTCTTTGGCGGCCGCAGGATGATAAGGTCCTGATGCATAGGCAGCCTGCCAGCCGTTAAGGCCAATGCCGGTAAGAGGATGATCCAGCCACATATGCCAGCTGCTTTCCCACATAAGAAAACGTTCTCCGCCCATCATGGCATTCATATTTCCCCAGCGCAGGAACACAGCATAAAGAACAGCTGCCAGGACGAAGAGTATCGCTCCCCCGATCAGAAGAATCCGATTTTTTCTTGAAAACGATTTCCCCTGATAGTGAAGCCACAGGAGGAGTGTTACCACCACAGCAGCTGAAAGACCCATCATGGATCCACGCACTTCCGCCAAGTATAAAGTCACCAGTTCCAACGGCAGAAGAATGACTCCCGCCTTAAAAAAGCAGGGACTTTTCTTTCGATAATACAGGGCAATGGCTGCGGTAAATGGAAGGAACATATCCAGCATCATACCGATACGGGTAGGAAAATGGTAAAAACTGCTGAGACGGCTTTCTCCCGTAACGATATATTTTCCAATACCGTAAAGGCATAGAGCATACAGGATAATATACAGCGTCAGACAGGCAATCTTTCGGATATCCCTGTCCCAGCCTATATACAGCAGCATCCAAAGCGGAAGGGTATACAGGAGAAATCCAAATGCGCTGAAGTATCCACCGTACAGGTTTTTGAAAGCATCCAAATGAAAAAGGGTCGATACAAAAAGGGATGCATAAAAAATCACAAAAGCTTCTATGAGCCTTCTGTCTAAGCGGATAGCAGGAATCTTTTCCCTTTTAACCAGTGTATATATAGCAAAAAGAGCAAATACAATCATGGCCACCGAAAATCCGGTGTTCATGTAATTATATGCTGTAGCTCCCCAGGTAACCACTGCCGCAGTAAAAGCAGCCGGCCACATTATTTTCCCTCTACTATTCATTTATAATTTCTATACCCTCAATCATGTTTGACAAACTTATCTGATATATATTGACCATAGAGCCGCATCATTTTACCGTATTTTCCCATACGTCTGGCATGACGGGCAGCCTGATGAATATCTTTATGCCTGCGGTATCCCATAAGCGGCACATACCGCCAGGGAGATGCCTCCAGAAATTTATGATATGTTTTGACGCCTGGCAAATCCTGTACCCAGGTACGCCATGGTTTTACAATGCCCGCAAAATGGACGAGAACTGCCTGCGGATCATACACCAGAGGTTCCTGTTTTTGAAAAAGCCCTTTCATATCCATATTGTAAATATAATTATACTTTTTCGGCACCATAAGAAAATGTCCATCCAGAAGAATATTCAAGATATCCTGGTCATGTGATGCCAGCGGCTTGCCTGATGCCCTTCGCTGTACAGCCATATCGGCCGCTTTAGATGAAATACCGGCTTCGTTCCACCGATTGATATCAATCAGTATCATGCCGGAATTAAAATAAGCCTTTGTACCTACCTTTTTCCTTCTCATTTCTGCATAAGCAGGGCTGGTATCTTCTACGCAGGCAGCTATATGATCTCCCAGGTCTATATTCATCAAGTCATCTAACGGGTTCTGGCACATAATATCGCCATCCAGATACAATACCCGCTGAATCTGCTCTTTTCCCAAAACTGGTGGAATAAGAAATCTATAAAAAAAGGCAGCGATTCCATCTCGATGCAGCATATCCTTAAAAAAGCGATCATCCACATAATAAAGGGTAATCCGACACTGCCACTGATGTGCCACGATTTCCATTTTTTCTCTATCTTCCGGCTCGATCCCATTGATAAATAGATGGAAATGGAACCTCTTGGACCGATTATTTTCCAAAATCGAAACCATGGATATTCCAGTATGTACCAGGTAGTTAGAGGTTCCCGAGAACGCAACGTGATAAACAGGGCCAGAATAAGTTTCTCCCATATTTTCCTTTCTCAGAATAGCCCTATCCAATGATGCATCCTTTGGCTCCTGCCGATTATTCATCACTAACCACCTCATTCAACAACTGCTCCCACATATTCCAAATTTTTTCCGGAGCATAGTCTTTCATAGATGCTCTTGCCTGCTCCCCTATTTCTTCTCTTTTTTCTTTACTATCCATCAGGAATGTCAGTCCCCTGGCCAGGGCGTCTGCTCCATCATCTGTAAGGATGCCGTTTTTCCTATTATCAATCAAATCTGCCACTGCGGTGCATCTCTTAAAACCTACCACAGGAAGCCCAGCACTCATGGCCTCTGTCATGGCCAGAGGGAACCCTTCATAGGCACTGGGGAAGCAGAATATGTCCGCTTTCGTATATTCATCAATAATATGTGTGCTTTCTCCTTTAAGAAACACCTGACTTTCCAAGTGATTTTTACGAATTTGTTCCTTCAGTTCCTCTGCATAGGAAGCCCCCGAATCATTGCCTCCGCCCCAGAGCTCTACGCGCCAGTTCGGATAGTCTCCTGCCACTTTAGCAAAAGCCTCTACCAAAAGGTGCTGCCTCTTCTGGGGTTTATTCAGTCTGGCTGCATTGATAATCGTATACGCCTTTTTCTCTTTTCCTAAATCGGCCTTTTCTTCATACTGCGGTACAGCATTTGGTATCCACACCACGCGGGCACCAGGGCAGAATTTTTCCACCACCGGTATATCTCTCTTCAGAAGGACCTGGGCCCGAGCGCTTTCGGCAATAGCTTTCAGCTCCCCCGCCGGTGCGTCAGGAAGAATAAAATCAGGGCTCATATGAAACATAGTGATCACCGGAGCCTTGACGTGAGCAAAGTGGAGCATATAATTACTGGTTTCATAGCGGAAAGAAACAATGACATCCGGATGAATGGCATCGAAAGTATGTCGGATTTCTTTTTCTATCATCCTGCCTTTGCAGGACTCATTCCAGTCCCGTGCCGCACTTTTACTGAAAATTCGAAGGCCTTCCCTCACTACTTTATCAAATCCGGATACGCACTGTCCTAGAGAAGGATTTTTCCATTGATTGGGATGTGCCTCCATAAGATTATACAATTTGACTGACGGATCCAATGAATAAAAAGGCATTCCCGATCTGCCATAGCAATAAACGATGGAGACATCATGTCCACGTGCTGACATCGCATTTGCCATATTACAGCAGACGCGCTCAATACCACCACTCATTTCTATAAATTTCTCAAAATAAGCCAGTACGATTCTCATCTAAAAAAATCCCCTTACTTTTCAACTAACCATTCCGGTAGTATTCCACTTTATATTCAGCCTTTCCAGCTCATGTTTTCCAGATTATAATGGATTTTTATTAAGATAATTACTAGTTAAATAGCATGTTGCTTATTTATTATATATATACTAACAATATAAGCAAGAAATTTCCTGTATTTTCTTCTAGAAAACGCCTGCCGGATGAAAATGCCATTTGAATTTATCAACTTATCTCTTTTACCACCATTTCCTGCCGATTAAATTCAAAATCTTCACGTTAAACTTAACGTTAAAAATTGACCGTCAATAAAATCAGGTATTGTAACGCATCTATTTATACGTTAAAATGCCTTATTTTATCGCATTTATTTAGTTTAACTCGTTTTTAAAATGTTAAGTTAAAAAATTAACTTCACTTTTAATTGAGTTAAAATGACAGATTTGAGATCGCAGGACCGCTCTGCGGCCCGGTTCAAAGGGTGGCGGCGCCTTTGCCACGGTATGTAGGGGCTGTGAAAAAATGATGGAGTCCCTGTCAGATGGTTAGACAATCCGACAGCAGATGTCCCATCCTTCATTGACAGGGAACGAATTGACACAGCTGCTCTCCCCCTTTTCTTGTCATTTCCACGAAAGCGCTGCAGGGTGGAGAAATCTCACTCCGTAGTGAGGAGGCTCCATGGTAGGGGGATATCTCTCGACTCAGCGTCTTCATAGAGCACAAAACCATTTCTCCTGATACCGACAGGCAGCTCCGCCCGAGATGACAATGGAGGTGGAGCGCCTGCGGTCATTTGCAAAAAATAGCGGCATAAAAAAGGGCTGTGAGGAAATGTAAATCATTTCTTCACAGCCCCTGACAGTTCGGCATGTGCTTTTTATCGCTTACGGCGAGCAATATAGAGTGGGGAGATTTCTCCACTTCCGTCGAAATGACCGTCAGGCAGGAAGGAGCCTGGCAGCTCGGCATGTGTTTTTACCGCCTGCAACGAATGGCGCAGAGTGGGAAGATGTCTCGATTTCGCTTCCGACCCTCAAAATGACAGGAGCGAAATCCCGCTCCTGTCATCTGATGTCTAATCACCTGACATCCCCCTCAAATTTCTTTCCTCAAATCTTCTCCCCACGTCAAAAACTCCTGAATCATCCCAATGCCGCTGCACGGTTGGGCTCAGGCCTTCTGCTTCGATGAATCGGCCAGGAGCAGCCGCCGAAGCGGAATATCTGTGTCGTCAAGGAAGAACAGGTATAGCCATATTTGCCACCGTCATGTCTGACAGGTCTTTCTTCAGGAGTTTTTATGAGGTATTTCATTGTCGGTGCACCGGGAGAGGCAGGGCTCACTTGTGATGGCATCGGTTCTTCTGTCCCCGTTTCCATGGAATGCGCGCTTTCGGGAAATGAAAGAATGTCGCCAGGCCTTCCCGCCTCTCTGTTCATATAGTCCAAAGGAATGAAAGCTGGTATCAGCAGGAGACCGGGGAATGGGAATGGGGACTGGGGACTCGGGACCGGGGACTCGGGACTGGGGACTCGAAGACAGGGATACATCAGGCGGTCAAGCTTCAGAGAGGAGTGTCGCAGAATGTCTTTCCTAACAATAGAGACAGAGCTATATAGAGCGGGGAAATCTTTCAATTTACCTTCCGACCCTCGAAATGACGAGGTGCGTAGTCCCGCTCCTGTTTTATGAATAGAATAATCAAATTAAATCTCTTTGCAGCTCCCAAAAACTTTACGCTTTGGATCCCAGATATTTCAGATATAGGGAAATCATGTCTCCGTATTTTCCCTGCATACGGGCGGTACGGGCAGCCTGGTGGAGGTTTTTGTGTCCTTTGGGCGGCACCAGGGGTACGTCTTTCCAGGGGGACTTCTTCTGGATGGCGGCGTATTCCTGCACCACCGGCCATGCCTGCACCCAGCTGTGCCAGGGTTTGGCGTGGCCGGCGAAGTGGATGATGACCTGGCGGTGATAGTCCTCATTCACCGGCTGTTTTTTGAAAAGGGACTGGCGGTCCAGGTTGTAGAGGTAATTGTATTTCTTTTCAATGAAGAGGCATTTGCCGTCCAGCATTTGGTTTAAAATGTCCTGATCATGTTTTGAAAGGGGCTTGCTTTTATCGCTGGCATTGATTTCTGCTCTATGCACAATATCATCGAAGCAGTCATTTTCCATCCATTTTTTTACGTTAAACAGCATCATGCCGGAATTGAAGTACCGCTTTGTATGGAGCTTTTGTTTTTGATGTTCTTCCCAGCGATCCGAAACAACGGCTGCATAGTATTTATCCAGATTCAAAGTTCTTAACGGTTCCAACGATCCATGACACATCATATCGCTGTCAAGATATAAGAGTCTGTCCGTTTCCCCGGCCACCATATTCGGTGCCACCAGCCGATAGAAAAAGGCTGCAATTCCATCTGATAAGACAATGGTTTTAAAAACATTATCATCAATGAGATGGACCTCCACAGCGCTGTCCAGCATATGAGCTGCTTCCTGCAGCCTTGCTTTCTCCTCATCAGAAAGGGTATTCACAAAGAAGTGATAGCAGATGTGCATAGCCTGGTTATTTGATTTCACAGTCATTGCTACCATACCCATATGGGAAATATAGTCAGCAGTTCCTGATAAGGCGATGTGGAAATCTTCTTTTTCTGCCTTTCTGCCCAGATGAATGGTGTCTGTAACAGCATGGGAAAGAACGTTGCTCATGGATGTCTCCTTATATTTCATGGAAATCGATTTTTGTAATATCAGAATCGGTTATATTTTATCATATTATAATGGCTTCTGTGTTCCATCTGCTATAATAAAGGCAGGTTTATCTCAAATTCATGAACGGCAGGGAGAAGAATATGAATCTTTTACTGGCAGATCTTCATAAATTCGTGGGCTACAGCGGCGGTATCGAGCATGTGCTGTCCCGCATGGCTTTTGCTATGAAAGAAAAAGGCTACCATGTGTCGGTGGTCATGGCAGATGAGAAGGAAGGATCTTCTTTTTACCCCTTCCCCGAGGACTGCCATTTTTACAATCTTTTCCATATGGCCGGCCTGAAACCCGTCCGCATGAGTTCTTTGGGGAAAGGGCTTCGGGAAATCACCCGCCTTTTCAGCAAGGCCGGCGCCAGGGAGCGGAATTACAGAATGCTTTCCGCTGCAGAGCCCCAGCTGGAGAGGGTGCTGGCGCTGGAGAAGCCGGATGTAATCATTTCATTCCGGGAGCCTACGGGCCGCCTGCTTCTGGAAGGGCTGGACACGAAGGTGCCGGTGATTTCCATGCTTCATAATGATCCCGATGAAATCTTCGCCCATGCGCCGTCAGGGGAAATGAGAGCCCTGGAAAAAAGTGCCCGCATCCAGGCTCTCATGCCTTCTTTCATAGAAAAGGCGGAAAAATATCTCCGCTATGACCGCTTCGTGTATATTCCCAACGCCGTATCCATTCCTGCCATCTCCGCCCAGCCCGGAATAGCGCGCAAAGTCCACACCATTACCAATGTGGGCCGCATCACCGGCCGCACCAAGAGGCAGCACCTGCTGGTGGAGGCTTTTGCCAGTCTGGCAAAGGATTTCCCTGACTGGCAGGTCAACCTCTGGGGCGATACCTATGACAAAACCTATGTCACCACCCTGAAGGGCATCATCAAAAAGCAGGGATTGGAAGGCCGGGTTCATCTTCGGGGCACCACAAAGGACATGGCTTCCGTGTGGAAGGAAACGGATATCTTCGCCTTCCCCAGCCACCACGAAGGCTTTCCCCTGGCCCTGACCGAAGCCATGGGCGTAGGCATACCGGCAGTGGGATACAGGAGCTGTCCGGCAGTGAATGAGCTCATCCATGACGGCGAGGACGGGTACCTCACCGACGACGGCGCCGCCCCCTTTGCAGAGGCTCTCCGAAAGCTCATGGAAGATGCGGATCGAAGGACGGCCTTCGGAAAAAGGGCTAAGGAACATATGAAGCCCTTCGCCCCGGAAGTGGTGTGGGATGAGTGGGATCAGCTGATCAGAGAAGTCTGCGGGAAATAGGAACCTCAGGGCTTCGCCGCAGATTGTAAAAAAGGTTCTTAAGATGGACCGGCCCGCTGGGCCGGAGGGTTCTTAGGTTTGACGGCCTTGCAGGCCGAGGGTTGTGGTATCGCCCTTCGGGCGATAATTATAAAGTCAGCGTTACGGGATTGGCCTTCTGCATCATATGGCATGATAAGCATTCTGCGGATTGGCTCGCTGCGCTCGCCTACCCCTATCCGGCTGCGCCATTGGACACACCTGTGGTGTGAGGGTTGACGGGGCTTCGCCCCGAAGGTTCTTAAGGTTATTAAGTTTGACGGCCTTTCAGGCCGAGGGTGGTGGTATCGCCCTCTCGGGCGATGAGTATGAAGTCAGCGTTACGGGATGCCCTTGCTGTACCATATGGCATGATAAACATTCTACAGTGGAAAACCATACAACCGCGCCTGCGGAGCGAGGTCGGTCTGTTTTTCCTCGGGCGAAAGCCCGGTTGTAAAGGTTTTATCATAAGAGGGCGTCTTCTATAAATTAGAGGCGCCACCACAACCCTCAGCGGCATAGCCGCTGTCAAACTTAAGAACCCTCGGGGCAATAGCCCCGTCAAACTTTAGAACCCTCACGCCCCATAGGGCGCCAGGGCGGTTGTATGGTTTTTCCACGGGCGAAGCTCGGTTGTGAAGGTTTTATACAAACTGGCGCCTTCTATCAATTCATAGGCGCTACCACAACCCTCGCGCCAGAGGCGCGTCAAACTTAAGCCCCTTAAGAACCTTCGGCCCAGCGGGCCGTCAACCCTCACGCCCACAGGGCGTGTCCATAAGGCGCCCACTAGCCCTCTCAGGCTATCTATTGCTATAATAAAATAAACATTTCTTTGCGATTCTCTACGGGAGGATAGTATGGAGGAAATCAGGACAGGTTCGGCGGAAAGAGTGCTGGAACGGATTCTGGAATGTGCCGCGTCAGAGAGAGCCAGCGATATTCATATAGAGCCCCAGGCATCTCTGGTACGGGTGCGGTTCCGTGAGGACGGCGTGCTGTATGAGCGTTTCCGTCTTCCCCTGCCGATGCTTTCCGGTCTGTCGGTGCGATCCAAGGTCATCGGCCACATGAATGTGGGCGAAAGCCGGCTGCCCCAGGACGGAAGCTGCAGTGCATCTTTTGGCGGCGTGCCCTATGATCTCCGTATTTCTATCCTCCCTTCTTTATATGGAGAAACCATAGTCATCCGCCTTCTGTCAGGACAGGTGGATTTCATAGAGAAGAATGAGCTGGGCATGCTCCCCTTGCAGGAAGCAGTTTTCCGGAAATGCCTTGCCCGAAAAAGCGGCATGATTCTCACTGCCGGTCCCACAGGCAGCGGAAAAACGTCCACCCTCTATGCGGCCCTGAAAATGCTGAACCGGGAAGGGGTCAGCATTATATCTGTGGAGGATCCTGTGGAGTACCGCCTGCAAGGGGTGACCCAGGTACAGGTGAATGAGAAGGCGGGACTGACCTTTGAAAAAGGACTCCGGTCCATTGTGCGGCAGGATCCGGATATTGTGATGATCGGGGAAATCCGGGACCGGGAAACGGCGGAAATTGCAGTGCATGCAGCCCTGACCGGTCATCTGGTCCTGTCCACCATCCATACGAATCAGGCCTCCGATGCGCCGCTCCGCCTCATGGATATGGGCATTGCTCCCTACCTTCTTTCCGCCTCCCTGTCCCTGGTCATAGCCCAGCGGCTGGCAGGCCGCCTCTGCCAGCACTGCAAAAGCCCCTATATCCTCACGGAAAAAGAGCAGCAGGCCCTGGGCCTTCCGGAAGCATACCAGGGAAGCAGGGTTTATCAGAAGAAGGGCTGTGAGAACTGCCACGAAGGACTCAAAGGGCGCACCGGCATTTTTGAAATGATTTCCATAGGGCGAAAAGAGCGGGACCTCATTCACCATGGCTTTTCGGCGGACCGGTTCCGGGAATGCATGAAACGCCAGGGCCAGCCCTCCATGGGAGAAGCGGCCCTCACCCTTATGGCAGAGGGTGTGATAACACCCGAAGAAGCGTCTATGATTGCAGCAGGGGAGGATTGATTTCTATGGATATGGAAAAAATGATCACTGCCTATCCCGCCATGACGGATATCCACGTGACCGAGGGAGAACCGGTGTCTATCCGGGTCTATGGCAGTCTGAAGAAATTGAAGGAAAAGGGGGAAGATTCCTTTTTCACCACTCTCTTTCATGATTTCCTGGGCCCAGAAAAGGAAGAGGAGTGGACCCGCCGCGGCTCCTGCGACGGCGGATGCACCATAGGAACCTCCCGCATCCGTATCCACATGTACCACTCCTTCGGGCGGAAAGCAGCAGCCCTCCGCATCCTGCCCTCCCTGACCGCTCTGGCCCCGGACCCGGACAGGGAATGGCTGGAGAAAACAGCCGCCCTGGAGCACGGCCTGGTGCTGGTCACCGGCCCCTCCGGCAGCGGCAAAAGCACCACCCTGGCCCGCATTCTTTCTCTGATTAGCAGCAGCCGCCCCTGCCACATGGTGACCCTGGAAGACCCGGTGGAATATGTGATTCCATCAGACAAGGCCCTGGTACACCAGCGGGAAGTGGGTATCGACGTCATGGATTTTGCCTCCGGCGTCCGGGACGCCCTCCGGGAGGACCCGGACGTCATCGCCCTGGGAGAAATGAGAGACAGCGAAACCATATCCGCCGCCCTCACCGCCGCCGAGACAGGACACCTGGTGCTGGGCACCCTCCACACCACCCGGGCCGCCGACTCCATCGGCCGCATCATCCACGCCTTCCCCAGCGACCGGCAGGATGAAATCCGAAGCCTTCTGGCCGCCAATCTCCGCTCCGCCATCTCCCAGCGCCTCTACCGCGCAGGAAAGGAAACCTGGCTCCTCCGTGAAATCCTCACTAATATTCCTGCCACCGCCCACCTTATCCGGGAAGGCAAGGAAGCCCAGATTCCTTCCTATATGGAAATGGGACTTCACCAGATGAGAACCATGAAACAGGCCGCCTACGGACTGAAAGGCCTGTCCGAGCGGGAACGGGAAAAGATGATGAAGCTGCTGGAACTATAGGGGCCACTTTGTGGCCCGGGTTCAAAAGGTTTGTAGGAAAAGGTTCTTAGGATTGACCGGCCCCATGGGCCGGAGGGTTCTTAAGTTTGACGGCCTTTCAGGCCGAGGGTTGTGGTGGCGGCTTCTCCGCAGATTAAAAAAGGGAGCGCGGCTGACGCCGCGGGTTGTGTAGAAGGGTTGCACCCCACAGGGGAAACGACTCACTATGATTTGTGCGTCGCTGGCGCTCCTTCAAATCATGTTCGCTGTGCATCGCTTCGCTCAGGGAGCGACAGCGCCTGCGGCGCTGAGGGTGGCAGATTGCCATAGGCAATGCTTATAAAGTCAGCGTTACGGGATTGGCTTTCTGTGTCATATAGCATGATACGCATTACGATGATGAGCCACCTTCGGTGGCTCTCCCCCCTTTGGTGCCTTACGGCACCACCTTCCCCCCGCTGAGCGGTGGGACAATAAAGTTCTGAAAAACAATTTTCTCATAATCGATTCTATTGTGCCCCCGCATAGGGGACGCCAGCCACCAAGGGGGAAATGCATTTCCGACGCCCGCAGGGCGGTTGTATGGTTTTATACAAACTGGCGCCTTCTATAATTTAGAGGCGCCCACCACAACCCTCAGCGGCAGAGCCGCTGTCAAACTTAAGGACCTTAAGAACCTTCGGCCCATCGGGCCGTCAACCCTCACACCCATAAGGGTGTGTCCATAGAACCCTCACACCCGTAAGGGTGTATCCATGCCTGTAATAGCGTGACAAAGGAGCAAGCCATGAAGGAATTTATCTTTAAAGCCTGCAGCGACGACGGCACGATTATGGAGGACAGCCTCCGGGCACCATCTCGACAGGAAGCGGCGGAGGAAATCTTTTCCCGAAATCTCCATCTCATTCATCTGGAGGAAAAGAAGGAGCCCTCTTCCTTTTCCTTCCGGCGCCGCCCCTTCAGCTCCCGGCAAAAGCTCTCCCTTTTTGCCGAGGAGTGGGCCTCCCTTTTGGATGCAGGACTGACTATCACCGATTCCATTTCCCTTCTGGAAAACCAGATGGAGCGAAAAGAAAGGGATGTCCTTTCTTCTATTACAAAAACCATTTCCTCCGGCCACAGCGTAGGCGAAAGTTTTGATAGGGCCCGCTGTTTTCCGCCCTTTTTTCTTTCCCTCCTGTCGGTGGGAGAACTATCCGGCACCCTGCCGGAAGAGCTCCACCGTCTGTCACGGTACTATCTGAAGGAAGACCGCTTCATCAGCCAGCTGAAAGGTGCCCTGGCCTACCCCCTCTTTGTCACCGCCTTCGCTCTCTGCCTTTTCATCGTTATCCTGACCTTCATCCTTCCCTCTTTTGCCCTTCTTTTCGATTCCCTTTCCATCCCCTTCCCTCCTTTGGCATCCCTGGCTCTGTCATTGGGCCTGTGGCTGAAGGACTATGGCCTGCATCTGGCTCTGTGTCTTCTTGCTGGCCTCCTGGTCGCCATCCTTTTCTTCTTCACCCGGGAAGGCCGGCGTACCAGTCAGGATCTGCTCTACCGTTCCCGGTTCTACAGGCGCATCCTTCTGGTCCGTTTCTGCGCTGCCCTGTCGGCCCTTCTGGAAAGCGGCCGGACCCTGTCCGAATCCCTCCGGGATGCCCGGGAAGTGCTGGGAAATCGGAATGCTAAAAAAGCCCTTTCCTTTGTGGCCGCCCATCTGGACAGAGGCGAGGACTTTCCTGATACCCTGGAAAAGAGCGGTTTCTCCCTCCCTCTGGTCCACCACCTCTGCCGGGTAGGCATGGAAAGCGGTGAACTGCCCCGCTTCCTCCGGCAGGCAGAAGAAATCCTCACCCATGAAACCGAGCGGAAAATCCGCCGCTTCCGTACCATTCTGGAACCTTCGCTCCTCCTCTTTACCGGCGCTGTCACGGCCCTCATGGTTTTCACCGTCATGCTCCCCGTCTTCCAGGCCGCCGGAAGTCATATGGGATTTTGATGCGCCATGGGACACCCCCTGTCGGGTGTGAGGGTTGACGGGGCTTCGCCCCGAGGGTTGCGGCCGCCTGATGGCGGCAGGTTGTGTAGAAGGGTTGTGGAAAAGGGTACTTAGGATGGACCGGCCCTATGGGCCGGAGGGTTCTTAAGTTTGACGGCCCATAGGGCCGAGGGTTGTGGTGGCGGCTTCACCGCAGATTATAAAGTCAGCGTTACGGGATTTGCTTTCAGTGTCATAGGGCTTGATTGGCATTCTGGTCTGGTGATTAGCCGCTACGCGGCTCCCCCTTATCCGGCTGCGCCGGACTTTCCA
>ERZ809224.927-NODE-927-length-23897-cov-30.648855_pt1 | contig 23897 bp, 35 predicted proteins | sample MGYA00520513_ERZ809224 | MGnify/ENA primary metagenome ERZ809224 (study PRJEB31576, sample SAMEA3212658) | Homo sapiens | biome: human-gut; feature: human gut; material: fecal | place: Sweden | collected 2012 ... | reverse complement strand
AGCTCAGGAAAGAGAATTTAAAAAGCAAATAGCTGAAATGGATGCAATAGAACGAGCTCAGGAAAGAGAATTTGAGAAGCAAATAGCTGAATATAATGCAAAAAATCCAATTAAAAAATGATAAAACATGTTTTATGATGATATAATAGCTAAAATTAAATCTGATTTAACTGGAAATACAGATAAAGATAAAGCTTATCTGATTAAGCAATTCAAGATTCATAACTCAAAGGAAATCCATTTGGAACTTGGCAGATTGCTTTGGGAGTTGATGAGTGATGAAGAACAAAATGCGTATAAAAAAGCTGTTATTCAGGATATACCTGTTGATGAATTCATAAAATCAGTTTACAGTTATCTGAATTATGGGGATTTTGAAACAGCCCTAAAAGAGCTTGAAGATTACATGGAAATTATACCATTTAAATTTAGGGAAAATCCTCAATTTGATTATTTTTACTTTAATAATCCTTTGGAAGAGGAGTTATTCAGAAAATATTTTAAAACACCAAAAGAGCTGAAAGTAATTCCGTTTGGTGAGGAATATCCGAGAGTCTTTTACCTGTATGGTGTTGTGCTTATGAATTTATCTGAATTTGACAGGGCTGAAAGTGCACTTAAAAAAGCTCTATCCTATAATCCTGTTTCTGGTGAGATTTTATCTACATTATCTGCATTATATGACGGAAATTATGATTTGAATAATTTGAAGAAAACAGCAGTTGAAATTTTAAAGTTCAGCTATGATCCAAGAGAAATAGCTAAAGCGTATAGGGATTTGGGATACTGCTACTATGAAAATAAGAAGTGTAACATATCAAAGGCATTATATGAACAAAGTTTAAACTATGAAAATCATCCGAGGGCACAAATAGAACTGCAATTAATAAACAGCTATCTGCATATTGATGAAAAAGACATTAAAAAAGTTTTAAATGATGAAAATATTCCGGCAAATATTAATAATGATATTTTGGAAATATCAATGTTTTTAGCTTTGGATTTTGAAAAGAAAAATCTTTTAAATCAGTCATTGTATTTTTATGGTGTTTTATATAACTTAACTCATGATGAAGAAGTTTTTCCAATGTTGAATATTAAAGAATCAAAGAAAAAGAAAGGAAGAGATGCTCTTCCTATTGATTCAATGTTAAAATTGCTTATTTTTATGCTAAAATACAACATATTGACCGAACATCTGTAATTGCATACATGGCACGATACCATGACATTTTTTTTAGATATGTTATGTGGATGGATATTCGTCCATCAGAAAGATCAATTTCAACGATACAGAAAAGAATACGGGTGTTATTTTGAAGTATTATTGCAATTGACCTTAAAAAAAGCATACAATTCCAACAACAATACAATAACAAAAAAAATAAACACAAAATATTTAGTTGATTACTACGAAGGACGACTAATAGACCCTGAATGTCTTGAAAAAAACTCCATAAACCAGCTCAAAGAATAATGAAAAAGAAAAACATAAATGATGAAGATAAATTAGAACTATTATATAAGGATAAAAACACAATTTTACATTCACAACACAAGATAGAATTACCTGTAAAATGATATTGAAGCTAGATTTTATGAAAGGAAAGAAAGGAAACTTCATGGTTGCCTATAAATATTCAATCTGCAGTCGATTACGACACCAAATTAATCTGCACAATAAACGTCACACAAAACCATTACAGACCATTATGAACTACCAATAATTGCAGAAAGAGCAATAAGAAACATTAACACTAAACCCAAATATATTAGTACAAATACAATCTACTTAAATCAAATATTCTTATCTTAACTAGCAGATGAAAAAATAGAAGGATTAATTCCAACTAGAAAGCAAAGCAAAGAAAAAAATAGGAAAATTAAACACTAATCCATATCATAAAGACAATTTCGAATATGATTATAAATTAAATGCATTCAAAATATCCTGAAAATGAATATATGTACTTTCAAGCCATAAATACATAGAACCTCATAAAGACCCCCATGAAAAACCAGACAAAAATAAAAAGACATTACAACAATTACACCCCTTGTAAAAACTGCAAAACCAAAAAAAAAATAAATGATTATCCCCAAAACAAACACATAAAAACAATCACAGAATACAGTTCCAAAATGCAAAAAGCAATGACCCATAAAAATGAAAAAAAACAAGAATATAAAAACGAATATGCTAAAAAATCAAGTGTTGAAGGACCATTTGGAATATTAAAAGAACAATTCCAAATAGAAAAAAAAGTAGTCATTGGAAAATGACAAGAACAGAAAAAAAATCAACTTAGACGCACTAGCATATAATTTAATCAGATTATACAATTTAAAACAAGAAAAATTAAAAATACAACTGGAAGATTTAAAAGATTTCTATGAAAGAACATCCATTAAAAACCAATTAAAACTTGATATAACAATATTTTAAAAAAATCAACAAAAACACAAAATCAATTTTGGCAGACACCCTAAAAAAATATAAAAATTAGTACTTAATAGTACTAATTACCATGTACGAGAGTTTAATTCTCTGAATTGTGCTGATGTAGATACATGGGAATTAAGACCACCATCTACATTAACAATTTGACCAGTAACATATTCGCTTTCATCAGATGCGAGATATACACACATGTGCCCAATATCTTCTGGACCACCATAACGATTAACCATGATATTGTTTAAGAAAATATTTCTTAAAACTTCAGGTACATTTGCTTCATTTTCGGGAGTTACTATTAATCCAGGACGTACACAGTTACAACGGATATTGTCTTTACCATATTGGAGTGCGGTGTATTGTGTAAACATATCAACACCAGATTTTGCACAAGCATACGCAGTAGAACCTAAATCTCCACCACATGATGCCATTGATCCAATATTTATAATAGATCCACCATTTTCATTTTTTTGCAAGTAAGGAATCACACATTTGGTAGCATAGAATGTACCACGTAAATCACTTTCAAAAATAGCATCCCACATGTCTATTGTTAATTCATCAATGTTTCCATCTTTTAGAGCTACATTAGCAGCATTATTTACCAAAATGTCTATTTTTCCATATTTTTCTGCAGTATCATCAATTAATTTTTCAATACTATTTGTGTTGGTAATATCAAAGAAGTGGTAAGAAGATTCACCTCCTTCTTTTGTAATATTATCAACAACTGCTTGTCCTTTTTCTTCTCTACGTCCACAAATAACTACTTTAGCACCTTCTGCAGCATATAATTTAGCAATACCGATTCCAATACCACTTGTAGAACCAGTAACGATAGCTATTTTATCTTTTAATCTATCCATGAACATTTCCTCCTTAAAATAAAGTGTAAATAAAACACTACATAATTATTTATTATTATGTATTATATTAATTAATCGATTTGTTGGTTGTTGGCTTTTTGTTTATTAGATTAAATTTTGTAAATAAAGAAATGCAAAATATCTTACGGTTGATGAATGGATTTATTTCTAAAATCATTTAGTTAAATATAAACAATAATAACAATAAAATTTTATTCAATGACTTAAATGATTTAAGTTGATATTTTTTTAATAGAATTTAAATTATGTTAAGTGATAGAAGCAAAAAATCGTTAATGTAATGATTGAAAAAACAGATGCAAAAATTTTATACTGGAATTTGTCTTGGTGAACTTGTTGATGTTGGAATTTCCATCTGGAAATTTGTCTGAAAAATTTGTTCTTCATTAATTAACAGGTATGGTTAGTTTATAGAAGCAATTAATTCATTTGATAAAGCATTGGAATTGAATCCTAAAGATAAAAATGCAATATATTTTAAGGCAGAAGCTTACTTCGCACTTAAAAATTATAAAAAAGCTTTAACGGCATGTGATGATTATTTAAGAATCACTTCAGTCAATGTTTTTGATTCAAATGTTTATTCACTTAAGACAAAAATTTTAATGATTTCAGATAACTTTGAAGAAGCATTGGCAGTTATTGATGAAGGTTTGAAAATTCATCCTGATGATGATTCCATTTATGCAACAAAAGCTATGATTTTACTGAGGCACATAAATATGATGAAGGTATTAAATGTGTCAATAAAGCTTTAGAGTTAAATCCTAATAATATTATTGCATTAAAGTTAAGAAATAGTGTTTTGATGAATTTTAAAGTAAAATTATTAATTGATGGAATTTGGGGAACATATTAAATTTCAATTTTAATTATATCATAAGTTAAATATGGAATTTTTCTATTTCCACATCCGTCTTTTAATATTAATAAAGTATTTGCAGCTAATTTATGTACTTGTGGTAGTGTTATAATCATTTTATAGTTTTAAGTAATTATAATCTCATATAAAATTAATGAATTTTTTAAATTTTCATTTAAAATATGACATATGAGTAGTATAATTTTTCATATCTTAATAATATAATTGACAACATAAAATTATCAAAATTTTAATAGCTAAAAAAACATATTAATATTGCAGGTGTATTTTAAAATGTCTGAAGACCATGATGAAAAAGAGCACAAACACTGTCCTTTTTGCGGACACCATGTAAATGAAGAGGATATGATTTGCCCTCACTGTGGGTTATTCATCCCATAAATATAACAGGTTAATAAATATGATAAATATTGATGATTTAAAAGGATAGATTTTTCTAAAAAGTATTATGATTCAACTATACCTCAAAAAATTATTAGAAAAAAATTATGAGTTGAGATTATCCCATTATTTGATAAATATGAGGATCTTTCAAAAGGAAGTCATGATTTTAAAATTAAAGGGTTAATCAAATTTGATGAAAATAATTATTTAAATGGTGAAGATGATATTAAAACTAATTCTGGAATTTTTCTTTGTTATGTAATTGAAAATTATCGAACTAAATATTCTCATTTTTTAATTAAATTATTTGCATTTAAAAGATTATTAAAAGATTTTAATAATAATTCATTTAAGTGGTTAAAAGTAATGGTTGATTATATAACGTCGGAAAAAATCATTCTGTTAATGAAATGTTGAGTTAGATTCTATTGAATCTCAAAGTTTATTTAATTTAGAACAAATAATGAAAAAATAATTTCAGAATGTTTCTGATTCAGATAAACATCTTATGGTTTTAAATAATTTTAGCATATCTATAGATAATTTAGAAGACATTATAAGTAATGATATTTCAAGAAAGATGTTATCCCTAAAAAAGGAATATCATGAAATATCTAATGGATTGGCGAGTGCTGAAGTAATAAGTGACAATGATGTAGAAATTTTAAATATTAAACTCATTTCATTATCCAAAAAGTATAGTATTTTACGTGAAAGTTTAATTAATCATCTTGATATTGAAAAAAGAGAAAATATTTCTAAAGAAGTATATTTTAATATAATATTAAAGATAAAAATAATTTGTATTCTAATAAACAAATCTCTAATAAAATTTATAAACTTTGGCTAGGGGATAGTATAAGGTTCGATTATGCATTTTCAGCACAGGTAATTAAAGAATTGGTATTATATAATAACCATATTAAAGAAGGGTCAAGTTTGGCTATTTTAAAATATGCTAATATATTAAAATCCGATTTAAAAGCTGCACTAAAAAAATATGATTTACCAGTATCTGAAACAAATGCTACTTTAATAAAAAGAATTGAAAACAATTTAACAATAAACCAAATTAATCAAGAATTTCCTGGAAGTAGATATATTTTAACTGATGAAGGAATTAATTTTTGGACTCTGTTGAAATCCTATAATTTTTTACAGTTGAAGTTGCATATCGATTATATTTTTTTGAAGGATAATTAATTATTTTTATTAAGATGAGTTATTTGATTGTTGAAGTTGATATGATTTTGAGATAAGTGGTTATATTTAAAAATAGTTTTTAATAAGTTTTATATACTTGAATGGAGAATATTTATATATATATGAAAAGCGAAAATAAACATTTTCCAATTATAATTAGTCGTTTAAAGTATAAAACTCTTTTGGATTTTGGGTTTAAAAAACAGTCACGAAAATTTTTCAAAAAAAATTAAAAATAGGAGTAAAAACTGTTATAAGAGCAATGAATTGATTAAATTAATTGAATATACTTATAGTTATGCTAAATTATCTTTAAATAAGTATTCTAGTCGTTATTCAAAGCAATTATATTCTCAACCTGCACTTTTCACTATTTTGGTGTTGAAAATTTATTTAAAATTAACTTATCGTCAAATAAGTGAATATTTGGAGTTTTCAGATAGATTAAGAAGTTATTTAAGTATTAAAAATGCTCCTGATTCATCAACGTTGCAGAAATTCTTTAAAAGAATGCCTACAAACATGTTTGAAAGAATAACAAAACTAATAATTAATAATTTAGAAATTAAAGTTAAATATGTGGCTCTTGATGGTACTGGATTCACTAGCGACAATGCAGACATAATATTACGCAAAAATACGCAATAACGAACGAAAACACTTACACCAAATCACATATCACAATCGATGTTGATTCAAGATTAATATTGTATTCACAAGCAGTAATAGGACCTAAACACGACACAACCTTTGCAATAGCATCCATTAGAAGTTTAAAAAAATATAAACCTGAATATGTAATAGCAGACAAAGCATATGACACAGAAAAAATAAGGGAATGCATAAACAAAGAAATAGGAGTATCCGACCAAATACCACTTAAATCCAACTTCAGACACGGATGGTACAGGCGCTTAAGCCAAAAAACATTCAACAAAGAAATATACTCACTAAGAAACAATGTAGAAAGCGTATTTAGTGTTATAAAAAACAAAAAAACAAAACTCAAAACAACAATTTACAATATTCTCCAATCAATCAAAATAGAAAAATAGGATTTCAACAGAGTCATTATCTGATATTAGGTTGGTATATGAAGAAAGGAACGGTTTTTAATATAACTCATTATCAATTAAACCATTTAATTACAAATATTGACACTGGTGAAATTGCTCTTCCTGATTTGCAACGTCCATTTGTATGGGATAATGGTAAAGTGAGAGATTTATTTGATTCTCTTTACAAAGGTTTGCCAATTGGTATGTTAATTTTATGGAAGATTAATGAAAGTAACAATGAATTTAAGCCAATTGGTTTAAATAAAAAACAACTCCTTCAAAATTAATTATTGATGGTCAACAGAGATTAACTGCTTTATATGCTGTAATTACTGGTTCTGAAATTATAAATAAAGACTATATGCATAAACAAATTAAAATTGCATATAATCCATTTGAAGAAGTTTTTGAAGTTCAGAATGTAAGTATTGAAAATAATCCGTTATGGATTAGCAATATTCCTGATATTTTCAAAGGAAATCTTTTTTCTTTTGTAAATGGATTTATTAATAATTTAAAAGAAAAACGTCCGGATTTTGAATTTGATGAGGAAAAGTTCAGGATAATATTAGTTCACTTAAAACATTAGAAACATCTTACCAAATAAGTACAATTGAGCTTGCATCTAGTTTGGATCCTGAAGAAGTTTCAGAAATATTTATAAGAATTAACAGTGCTGGAAAAGCTTTAAATCAATCTGATTTTATTTTTACATTAATGTCATTATACTGGCCTGAAGGAAAAGATAAATTTGAAAACTTCTCATATGAAGCTAAAAAACCTGCTGAAATTGGAAATTCATCATTTAATGTTATTAATGAACAGCCTACTAATGAAAATCTACTTAGATTAACAATAAGCTATTCTTTTTTAAGAGGTAGGTTGCGTTATGCTTATTTAATTTTAAAAGGAAGGAATCTGGAAAATAAGATTACAACTGAAGATGAAAGAGTTAAAAATTTTAATATTTTAAAAGAGGGTGCAGATAAAGTTTTAGATTTAGTTAATTGGCATCAATTTATAAGTATTATATAGGCTACAGGATTTGTCAATGAAAAAATGATTGGTTCAAAAAACGCATTATATCAAATTTATGCACTTTATTTATTAGGTCTCAAGTATGGGTTCAAGCATAATGAACTTAAATCAACAATAGCCAGATGTTTTGTGTTTGGAATTTTAACTCGCAGATATACAAGTTCTCCAGAATCAATTATTGAACTTGAATTAAGTAATTTTAGAGAACAGGACAATATAATTGAATATCTTGAAGATATAATGGCTTCAGAATTGACAAATGACTTTTGGGAAGTAACATTGCCTCAAAGACTTAATGTTCACGTTCAAATCCTGTTGAATCAACTTATATTGCAAGTAAAATATTTGAAGATAATAATGTCTTGTTTTCAGAGATTAAATTAAAGGATTATTTGTCTCATTTAATAAATAGTCCTAAAAAACAAGTTAAAAAACATCACATATTTCCTAAGAATTATTTAAAAAAAGATATGAAATTAAAACAGGTTGATTTCAATCAAATAGCTAATATGACATATATATTGATTATCATATAAACATTAGAATAAGTGATATGCTTCCACATGAATATTGGGGAATTGTTTTAGATGAATGCAGTGAATTTACTCGTGATTTTGTAAGTAATAACTATACTGCTGCTTATGATTTGCCGTAGGATTTTGGAATATGGATTATTTCGATTTTTTAAATCAACGCAGAAAATTAATGGCTAACTGTATTAAACGTTATTATGAAAATTATAATTTCAAAAAAATGGAATTTTATAGTGTATGATTTTGGAGTTAAATAAACTTTCAACGGAATTATATTTTTTAATGAAAATTACTTGTAAAAAGAAGGAGTAACGATAAAATGATTAAAAAAGTATATTTGATATTAACTATTTTAATAGTAATAGCTGTTTGTATAGTAATTTATGGATTTAGTATTGGATTAAGTAATGCTGATGAAAATGAAGTAAATATTACTATAAACAATACTGCAAATGTTAATGAAAGTGCCAATACTAAAATTAATAATGAAGCAGAAAGTGCTGTTAATGTTCCAGTTAATAATAAAGAACATACATCATCAAAACAAGAAGAAGATGATCCATTTAACAGTTATAGTGAAGATATTCAAGCACAAGCTCATCATTATAAAAGTACAAACAATCATTATTCAGATGATAATGTTGTAGTTCATGAATATTTAAGTGATGGGAATGCAAGAATTTATTTTGGTGACGGCAGAAGTGAAGTTGTTCCAACTGGTTGAGTTATAATGAATTATGAAATGATAATAAATATAATTCATAAGTGTAAATAATTCTTAAGATTATTTCCTTTAAAATCAGCTACTGTTTTGTTAAAGATATGAATTACTAAAGTGCATGTATTAAGTTAGTTAATAGTTTTTCCTAAAATCAATTAAACAACTTTATTATTATCTTTGTATAAATTAATCATTAATTAATAATTTTTACCTGTTTTTGTAAAATTTAGGTGAGGTTAGTTAATGATTCAATGTCGTGAATGTAATAGTGAGGTTTCAGATAATGCAAAGTTCTGTCCTAAATGCAGAACTCCATTGAAAAGTAATGAAGATACTCCTAAAAGCCCTAAAATAACTAGTGATAATAAAGGCGGATTTAATCCTATTTAATTATTGGTATAATAGCTATTGTTGCATTAGGTGTAGGTCTGGTTTTAGGAGGCGGCGGAGATGAATCAGCACTGCTGTAAATAATACTACTGAGACTGATGATGTTGCTGAAGATGTAAATCCTGCTCCGGCTAGTGCAAATGTTACTTATGTCTGCTCTCAAAAGTCTGACAAGTTTCATTTGCCTGACTGTGAGTGGGGTCAGAAGATAAGTCCGAAAAACAAGATTACCTATAATTCCAGAGATGCAACTATAGCTGATGCTAAGATTCCGTGTCAGGTTTGTAATCCTTAAAGTTTATTACCTAAGATAAACATAACTTAAATACAACGAGGTCTTTAAAATGAATTGTCCTAATTGTGGAACTGAAGTATTATCAGACAATGAGAAATTTTGCAGAAAATGTGGTTTTAAATTAGCAGATCAGGAAGTTAAAAAAGCTACTTTAGTTTCAGATACAACTTCAAAAGTAAAGTGTCGCAGCTGTAACAATCTGATAGACAGCAATTTAAGAATTTGCCCATATTGCGGATCTAATCCGAATTCTTCATCAACTTACACTTCTTCATCAGCTTCACAAACAAGCAGTACCAGCTCAAGTGACAGTGACTGTTGGGGCTGCTGTGGTTTAATTGTAGTTATTGTATTTATATTATACATTATAGGATTGATATTTTGATTTATGAGTGTATAATGAATATCTGCAAATATTTGTGCCATCAGAAACCTGAAAGATCATTTTTCTATAAGGAAAGGCAGTTTCCAGTTTGCAGCAGATGTACCGGAATTGTTATAGGTGCAGTTATTGGGTTTGTTTTAGCTATTTTAACCCAACCTAATTTAATTTTTGTTTTAGGATTTGTTCCTTTAATTGTTGACGGAACTACACAATATTATGGTTTAAGAACAAGCAATAATACTCTAAGATTTATTACAGGTTTATTGTGTGGCTTTTCAATTCCTTTTGTTGTTTTTAAAACAGAATCAGTTATACTCAATTATTTCTAAATTTTCAGGATTGTCATCTATAAGCTCTTCAATGAATTCCGAAGGGTTATTTTTATCACTTATCAAATAAACATTATTTCTGGAACGTGTAAGGCCAACATAAAATAGTCTTCGTTCTTCTGAATATTTATAATCATAATTTTTAGTGTTTACATAACTTAAAACACTGTGTGTTTTTAATTTTGATGGAAAACCTAAATAATCATCAATCATATTGATTATAATTACATTATCCGCTTCCAGACCTTTAGCTGAATGCAGAGTTCTGTAGTAAACATTATTCATTGATTTGTCTGTTTTGTCTAAAATTCGTAAGAATTTATCTTTTTTCAGATTGCCTTTTTTAACTAAATTTCTGTGTTTTATAAACTGGTTGATGTTGTTGTTTGTTCTGCCTAAGATTAATACATCTTCGGATTTTTTAGAGAGATCTTTTATAAGATTATAAATCATTTCTCTTTTTTCTATAGGATTTTTTTGAGGATAAATTATTTTAACTGGTTTTTTCAGATTTTTAGGAGACTTAAGAGATTTCTTAATTTGTTTAGGGTTTTTCATAATGAAGCTGCCTGCTATGTCAATTAGCTCCTGAGGGTTCCTGTATGTTTTTTCAATGAATATTCTTTGGGGATTTTCAAAATAATCTTCAAAATGTGAGAAAAATTCAATGTTTGTACCTCTAAAAGCATATATTGATTGCCAGTCATCTCCTACAACTGTCAGGTGTGCATCTGTTTTGTCCTGAAGGTTTTTAATCAGATTATAATTGGTATATGTAGTGTCCTGATATTCATCAACCAGTATGTATCTGTAATGTTTTTTCAATCCGTATTTTTTAATTAGCTTACTAGATTCATTTATCATGTCATTAAAATCAATCTGTCTGTGCATGTCCAGGTATTCCTGATAGTAAATGTAGAATTCTTCAGCGATTTTTAGGAAGATGTCATGGTTCTTATCATCATTATTGCTTCTGAAATAGCTGAAATGATTTTTTGTAAAATTGTTGCCCTTAAATAAATTTATAAAATCTGCAAGCAAGGATTTAAATGTCACTTTTGTAAATGCTTCTTTCACTTCATTCAGCAACTCTTTTCTGTTGTTTCTTCTAACAATATAACTGTCAATACCTAAAAAATAGGAATCGCAAAATTCAAGTATGTCTTTTAAGGTATCTGTGCGGGCATTATCAATATAATCATTTATTATAGCTAATATTTCATTATTTTCAATAACTGACACTTTATGATGCTGTTTAATGATTGATCTTCCTAAACTGTGAAATGTCCTTACTTCAACATTTTCAGGAAGTTTTTCTTTTAAATCCCTGACAGAAGTATTTGAAAATGACAGACATAAAATATCTTCTGCTTTAACATGCTTTTTAGCTATTAAATATTTTATTTTAGCAATTAAAGTAAATGTTTTTCCGGTTCCTGCTCCTGCAATGATTTGAACATTTTTGGAATCTAAAACACAGGCTATTTTCTGTTGCATATCTAAAGGTTTGATGTTTACTGTCCTGAAAAAATCTTCATTAGCCAGCAGTTCTTCTTTAGTTTTATCATCTAAATCATCTATGCTGCTATAGTCTTTTTTTAAGTATTTTCCATTTTTGTCAGGTATTTTTTTAGCTTCTAATTTAATATTTTGGGTGAATGTTTCAATAATGGGCTTTTTATTTGTTTTTGCTTTGTTTTTTGGCGGTACTGCTTTTTTAACTTCATTATTTTCGGCAATTTTCCTACATCCGCACATTGGGCATTTATTTCCATTTAATATCATTGATCCGCATTCACTACAAAAATCCATAATATATATTTTTTATTAACATTTAAAAATAGCTTTCCTAAGAGTGTCTGAAAAGTATTTCTGTTTTATACATATTTTAAATACTAGTTTAATTAAAAATTATAAATAAGTATAAAAAAATGAGGTGTTTTATTGAATCAAGATGAATATATCGGAAATATTGTTAAAAATGGAGTTATAGCATTAATTATAGGATTTATTATAACTGGCATTTTATATTCTGTAATGTATTCAGTAAATGGAATTGAGATGTATGTGGGTTTTATAATTTTAGGAGCAATTTATGGATTTCTATTTATAAAATTGGATATTTTTGAAAATGACTTGGATTTAATCATAACCAATGCTGTTTTTGCATTCTTTGGTTCATATGTAAGTATACATTTAATATTTACTAGTGCATTGAAAGTAGCTATGAATTCTTCATTGTTAATTTATCAGTTTACAGGAATTTGTATTATTGTAGCGGTTATTGTTAACTATATACGTGATAATTATTTAGGTATTAATCCTTTGGGGTCAGTTAACTTGAATTTAGGAAAAATACCCACTGTTACCTGCCAAGAGTGCAGTGTTGAAGTCAATGCTGATAATATATTCTGTCCTGAATGCGGTCATAAGTTTAATTTTATACATTGTCCGGAATGTGGTGCAAAATTAGATGAAGATGGTGCATTTTGTCCGGAATGCGGTCATAAATTAGAAGATGACTCTAAAGAAGAAGACAAATCTTCAAAAGAAGAATCTAAAGAGAAATCTAAAGAAGATAATTCTAAGGAAGAAGCTAAAGAAGAATCTAAAGAGAAATCTAAAGAAGATAATAACCCTGAAAAAAGCTGTTCCAATTGCGGAGCTAAAGTAAGTAAGGATTCTAAATTCTGTCCGGAATGTGGAAATAAAATTAAATGAGTGAACTATGAAGTATTGTCCTAAATGTGGTAGTGAAGTAAAAAATAATACAAAATTTTGCCAGAAATGTGGAGCTAAATTTCCTATTGACCACATAAAGTTAAATAATGAATATTGCAAACATTGTGGCTCAACTATTCCAAAAGGAGCCACCAGATGTCCTAAATGTGGAAGATATTTAGATGAAGCTGCAAATGATAAACATAGTGTTGCTATTGCAATTGGATATATATTCTCTTTTTTAGTTCCTTTAGCAGCTATTGTTGCTGGTATTTATTTATTAACCCAAAAAAATGAGGATGTCCATAAATATGGAACTTGCATTATTGTTATAGCTATTGGAGTTATATGCATTTGCTGTTTATATTATATTAAATTTTTATAAATTTATTACTATTTTTTAACTTTTTTAAAATCATTATATACACAAGTTTATATACTATGTTTTACAAATTAATTAACAAGAATAAAACTAATTGAGATGTTAAGAGGAAAACCACAAACTGTTGTTGAAAATCAAAATAATGAACCAAATAAAGCAGAACTTTTAAGACAGTATCAGCAATTATATGATGAAAGTACAATTGCTGAAGTAGAATTCAATAGTCTTAAACAGGAAGTTTTAAATAGGCAAGTGTTTATTATGGCTGATGATGAAGAATATTGTTTAAGATTGGAAAAAATCATTGATAAACAAGATGGATTATTAAATCATTATGATGCAAAATTTAATCAGCAAAATTCATTAAATGATGCATTATCTAGACAAAATAAAATTTTAAAAGAGGATTTGCAAAAGCATAAAAATCTTTTAAAAGATATGAAAAAAAATATTGACCAACATAAAAATGTTGTTAATAAATTAAAAAAAGAGCTTGAAGAACAACTTAAAATACAACAAAATTTACATAAAGATTATGGTGAAGTTATTAAAGAATTAACTGATGAATTAGAACTTCAAGAAAAACAAAAAGAAGAAATTCAAAATAAAACTAAACAAATTGGAAATAATCAACCGATAAATAACAATTCTAAACTAAAATCCAATAGGGTAGAATTACCTCCAAGAGAACATGACAACGATCATGTTGCTGATGCAAAAGATTTATTCAATAATGTTAAAGAAAAATCAAAAGAAGCTATTGATGAAATTTCAGAAAACCATAAAAAAAATACTGCTACTTCTGCAATTAATAATAATGTTCCAAAAACAAATGAGAATAAATGTCCTAAATGTGGTTCAGTAGTAGATAACAGTTTTATATTTTGTGATAAATGTGGTTATAAACTAAAATAAAGGTGTTTAAATGGGTTTTTTTAACAATATGAAAAATTTAAAAGACCAGGCTTTGGAAAATGAAAAAATCAAAAATTATGAACAACTTCAAGGTTTATTTGATGCAATTGATAATCAGGCTGAAAAAGAAAAAGAAAAAGATAAAAAGGAAAGAGAATATTTTGAAAGTTTAACTCCTGAACAAAAAGTAGAGTATAAACGTATTAAAAAAAGAAATAAAAACCTTAAAAAACTTGGAATGTATGGTTTAACTGCCGCAAGCATGGCTACTGGTGTTGGTGTTCCTGTTATGATGGCTGCTAATGTAGGATCAATGATTTCTGATGATAATATGACATTTAACAAAGATCAACATGATGCAAAAATGAAAAAAATGTCTGGACAAAAGAAAAGGCCTCAAGCTAAACCTAACAAAGCTAAAACAAAAAAAGTACCTCTTATATCAATAAAATATGATAAAAAAGGCCAACCGAAGGTTCAAACTTTTATAGATAAAGATTGGTACAATATAAACTTCAGATATGCTGAACTTATAAGAGAATAATTGCTATATGGTGTATTAATATGGTTTTTTGCCCTAATTGTAAAAATGAAGTTGGTGAGAGTAAATTTTGCCCCAATTGCGGTTCAAAAATACTTAAACATGAAGCTGAAATACCTACTTCTGAAATTGATGTTAATACAAACAATCAGTACACATCTGATGCTGATGAAAAAGATACATTTGATAAGATAATTGACATTGATGATAAAATTTCAGGTAAAATGAATGGTTTATTTGCAAAAAGTAAAACTGCAAATAAAATTTTAGATAAAACGGTTTCCTTTCAGTCTTTTAGATATAAACTTTATCAAAATAGAGAATATCTTGAAAATATAGAACCGGTATTTATTGAAGTATATGATTCTATTGATGATCCATTTATTAAAGATATTCTAATGTTAGAAAGAATTGCAATGGCTACTACTAGTAGTGCAGTTGGTATTGTTGCATCTCAAATTTACACTCCAACAAAAGACATGCCACATGATAAAGCAGTAATGTTTTACCAAAATATGGTTAATAGAATTGTTAGTGAAATTAATCAGGAAAAACAAAATGGTACTTTTGATGAAGAAACATTCTATAAAAACAAAACTAAGCAAGCTACATTGGATAATATTTCTGTTTTAGGAATTTCCAAATCAGTGAAGGCCTTTAAAAAAAATCGTGAATGAATATTTGTAAAAAGTGTAATGATCAACAAAATACAAATTTAAAATTTAACAAAATTAAATCATTTTTCTTTTATTAAAAAATATGATAAAAGTTTAAAAACAGGATAAGTGATATTATGGCAGATGGAGAATATGTAGATAGTGATGGTGACGGATACAAAGAAAGTTATGTTGAAGATAGTGATGGTGATGGACAATATGACACCGTTTACATGGATACTGACGGGGACGGCTATGTAGATGCTGTTGGTGTAGATACAGATGGAGACGGGTACGTAGATACCGTTGGCATGGATACTGACGGGGACGGCTATGTAGATGCTGTTGTTGAGGATACTGATGGAGATGGTGAATTTGACACCGTTTACATGGATACTGACGGGGACGGCTATGTAGATGCTGTTGGTGTAGATACAGATGGAGACGGGTACGTAGATACCGTTGGCATGGATACTGACGGGGATGGCTATGTAGATGCTGTTGGTGTAGATACAGATGGAGATGGTGAACTAGATAGCTATGCTTATGATACTGATGGTGATGGAGAATTTGACGAATATGAATCAGATTATGATGACGACTATGATGATATAGACGATGACTACGATGATGATATATTTTAATTAAAATACTGAATTATGGATTTCTATCAATTATAGAAATTCATGTATATTTTAACTAATGATGAAACATTAAATAAATCAAATATTGTTGTACTAAAATTTTAATAAAAAATGGTTAATGGTGAATAAATGGTTAAATGTCCTTCTTGTGGGAAAGAAGTTGGGGATGCTGCTTTTTGTAATAATTGCGGATCCAAACTTCATTCTCAAAAAAATGAAAAAATAAAAAGCAATGATTTTCAAGAAAAAAAAATTCTGTGCTAACTGTGGAAGTGAAATGAATGTTAATGCTACATTTTGTTCTAATTGCGGAACTCATGAATTAAAGGCAACTAATCAGGTAGGCAATAATCTTGTTGCTACTTTTAATCCTGGAACTGCATTTTTAATATCTATATACACTACCGGTGCGGGACATATTTATTTGGGATTATTTAAAAGAGGCATATCCTTTTTAATATCTCAAATAGTTCTTGTAGTATTAGTAGCTATATTTACACTACTATTGGGATATCTATGGTATATGTTAGCTGTGATTGTATTATTATTAGGTATTTTAGCATGTTTAACTTTGCATATATATTCAATTTATGATTCATATAAATCAATTAAAAAAATAACTAATGGTGAAAGTGTTGAAGATATAATGTTTTTCAATAAGTTCATGTGAATTTTTAGCTTAAACCCATGAGGCAAAATATGATAAGATGTCCAAAGTGTGGAAATGAAGTTAGTGGAGATGATTTTTGTTCTGAATGCGGACTTAAACTTAATCATACTTCAAAAGAAAATAAACATTACTGTCCAGAGTGCGGTTTTGAAACTAGTATAAAAGATAAATTTTGCCAAAAATGCGGTGCAAAAATAAATGGTAAATCTGATAATGATGATTTGTTAAGTTTTAATAAAACTAATCTTTATCCCATTATTTTAGGATTTATCTTCCTTTTAATTGCAATACTTTTCGCAAGTAGGCTTGTATTAGTTCTTTGTTTATTTGCAGCGGGGTTTCTTTTTGAATTTAAATCAGACAATGCATTTCTTAATAGTATTTTAGTTGCTGTAATTCCAGGTATTTTATTTATTATCACAATGCAAAATATATATTATTTATTGATGTGTTTTATACCTCCGATAGCTGGCTGTTTTATAGCTGCCACATATAGAAGAAGGTAAATACACTTAAATATTTTCAAATACTAAAATCATTTTAAGGAGAAAATATGTTTAAGTTAATTATTGGAATAATTTATATTATAACTATTATCTTATATTGTGCTATTTTAGTAAAAAAGAAGATTAAAGACACAAGTACTTATATAAACCTTGGAATATTAATAGCTGTTTTCATATTTCTTGTATACAAAGGATATCTTTTCTAAATATTTAATAACCTAATTGATTTTAATGACTTCTGAGTACACACCTGAAGAAAATAAATTAAGAGAGCTTACTGGCGGAGATTATTTTTCCCAGGAATTTATGGATAATTTAAATTCCTTAAATTTAACAGTTAAAGAAGCTAATATTGTTATTAATCAGATTAAACATGAAATAACTACTGGTGAATGTTGTTTGGAAGCTATTCCAATTAGATTAAATTATCTTTTAAAACAGTTAGCTCCAGAAATTACAAAATATGTTGTACCCTCTAAAGAATTAATAGCTAAAAAAGAACTTATTTTCCTTTTAAATCTGAAAGACAATATAACTTTTTGTCCAAATTGTCAAAGCAGCCTTTTTTTAACAGATAAATTTTGCTATAAATGTGGTGCTAAAAATATGCAATCAATAGCTATTAAAGCACCGAAAGATGATGATTTGAACTTAAATGAGATATATTGTGCCAAATTATATGAGAAATATCCCCTTAATTTTAAATATGCTTATGTTTGTTTTTTAAGATATGTCAATGAAAATCCTGGGAAAGTTGAGTTTCCAGTATTTAATAATATTGACGGGTTTAAATTAAAAAAACAGGCTGTTAAAGATAATTATTTCACATTAGGTGATCCTGTTTACAGTATTTCCAATTATACTATTTCAGATATTAAAAAGGTTTTAAAAAAGTATGATTTGAAAGTTTCAGGTAAAAAAGATGAACTGATTGAAAGAATAAGTAAAAATTTATCAGATGATGAGATTAATAATGAATTTGAAAACAGCACTTTTGTTTTAACATCTGAAGCTGAAAAATTTTTAAAAGAAAATAAATACATTATCTATTATTATGATAACAGTTTAGATGAATTTATTTCTCTAGAAAAATACGAGTCATTATTTAAGAAATCTAAAGTAACTGATTCTATTTATGAGGTTTTATATAGGTATTATACTAATTTAGCTAATGAATCTGTAAATAATAAACAATGGGATCACTACAAAATATCTATAGGCCATATCATTAACATATCAGTTGACAATATCAGTGATTTAAAATTACTTAAATTACACATTAAGTATTTTATTTTAGAAGCTAATAATTGGATTTGTGATGATTATAGTGATTATTATAATCCTTCTTTTAATTTGGAATTTAACAAATCCAGAAATGATTTAATAGTTAGTTTAAAATTAGAATTAAATGAACTTCAGGAAATATTTGATGAAGCATGGAGTGAAGTTAAAATACCTTCCTATACAGTCACAAAAGCAGATACTTTTAAAAAATTAATTTTAGCATTTAATGGTGGAGATTTAAATGAAATTCACTGATTAAATGATTTAAAAGTGTCTAAAAATTCATTCAGCACATTTTTAAAATCCGGATTTTTCATAGCTGCATCAAATGAACCTGCAAGAGGTCCCATAATCAGTTCGTTTCTGCTGTTTCCATCCATCATATCTGTAGTTTCCATACCTATCTGAGAATAGCTGGGAGGTAACTGGTCTTTATTGTATTGCTGTTTTATTTCGCGTCTCAAATCTTCATCAATAAAATGCTCAAGTAAATGGATTATGTCTTCAGCTATTGTATTTCCTAATACAAGTGAAATAACAACTGTGTCATGATCAAGTTCATCTTTCTGTTCTTCAAGTATTGAATTAAATGACCCGTAATTTTGATAACCATGTGGAATGAAACTTCCTTCAACAGTATGGGCACAGTATTCATTCATTAAATGTACTGTTCCAGATGCAAGGATATATTGAACAAATACTTCAATTTCATAGGTTTTTTCAACTTCCCAGAAATACATTAGAATTTGTTCATGAATTTCAGCAAGCAGATGGTGTGATAACTCATGAATTAGTGTAGCTATTTGTACTGAATCATTTAGCCGGTCATCTAGTTTTATATTGTTTGCACTATAAAATCCAAGTTCTCCTCCTTTGGATTTGTATGACCATTTGGCATATGCTTCAACAACATCAGCTACTTTTTCTAAAGCTGTGGATCCTTTGTTTTTAAGGGATTTTTTACCTGTTTCATATATATTATCCAATATAAGTTCATAAATCTCATTGGTTAATGGTGTTTCATTTAATTGCTCTTTGTGTTTTTGTGTAAACATATCTTCAAATGAGGTTATTCTGTCTCCACTTTCGTATTTATCAAGTTTTCTAAGTATGCTTCCACATTCAATGCAATAATCTTCACTGATGGAGTTTTTCTCTCCACATTTTGAGCAGTATATGTCATCCATTTTTAATCACTGATTAATCCATTTGTTTTTTTAAATTTAGCTATTGGAAATAAAATCTTTTGTTTCATTATCTGTGCAGCTGTTTTATTTCATCCATAGTTAATTTTGTTGAAACAGCTATGTCTTCAGGAGGTACATTCCTGGCCAATAATGACCTTGCTATTTTCCATTTTTCATTATTGGCTCCTTCAGCATACCCCTTTTTAATTCCTTTTTTAATTCCTTTTTCGTATCCTTCCTCGTATCTTTCCTGTCCGTATTCTTCCATTAATCTCATATTATCCCTCAGTATATTTCTTAATCTTTTTCTTCTTGATGTTTCTTTTATGAATTTATCTACAATTAGAAATTCAATTCCAAAAGCAAAATTCTTAGCACTCTTTGCAGAATTTCGTATTTTATCTAGTGTTTGCACGGTTTTTTCTATTTGTTCATCAAGGGTTTTTATTGAACTCATAAACGGAGCTAGTGACAGATATATTAATTCCCGTCGGGTTATTTTTGTATTGTTTTTTATTTTATTTTCAATATTATTTATAATTTCATCACCGTCAAAATCTTTTAAAGATATTATCGGAATTGTAAATACACAGTCTTTATTCAATTTATATTGTTTAATTTTTGTTTTTTCAGCTGTGCTGAATACTATTAAAAGTATTGGCTTGTTGTTTTGCTTTGCATAATCAACAATTGCTGTATATAATCTGTATCTTTTTTCATCGAATTTTTTTACTACTGTTGATTGAAATTCAGTTATTACTATTATATTGTCCAGTTCCATTATCATATCTGATTTGTAAACTGCAGGATCAAGTTCTATTAATTCTGTTGGATTGAATGTTAAATTTTCAGATTTAAAGTCATATTTTTCTTATATCCCAGTTTATTTCTTCAATCAAATTTATAAAACTGAATCCATCTTCTTTTGTAGCATACTTAAATAATTTGTCTTCTTCATGATTCGACATATTATCACTTCAGTTAATTTTCATAGCTATTGTTAGAAACTGTATGGTATTTAAATGCTTTGTTGTAAAAAAGAACAAATTTTAATCCTTAAATCAATATTTAAAAGCAAAATAAATATGTTAAGATAAATATTGATTATACATTGTTAAATTGTTTTTTACTTGTTAAATTGTCTTTAAATCTTACAATAAGCTTTTATATTTCTTATTACCAAGATTAAAGTAGAGGTGTTTTAGATATGAACTCTTATCTGAATATTAGAATTAATGGTAAAAATTTGGAAAAGAAAGAAGATATTGAAAATGCAATTTTGAAATTTGATGAAGATCTGAAGGAAAATCCTGATGATGAAGCTACAATTGTAGGAAAATCCGTATTATTATACAAAATAGGTAAACTGAATGAATCCCTTGAGTGCTTAAATCAAATCAAAAACATTAGAAATGCTTCCATTATAGAGCTGAAAGCCGTTATTTTAATGGGAATGTCAAACTATAAGCGGGCTCTTGATTTGTTAAATGAAGTTTTAAAGTTAGACTGCGGAAATGTCAGTGCCCTTTACTATAAAACAGAATGCCTTTTTAAGTTAAAACTATTTAAGGAAGTTGTAGATACTGCAGATGTGGCTTTGAAAATTGATAAAAACCACCAGTCCATTTTAATAAATAAATTCTGTTCATTGGTAGAACTTAACAACACAAAAGAAGCTTTGAAAGTTAAAGAAAAGCTTTTAAGATTAGGTTTGAATTGCAATATCTGAGGTTAGAAATATGGAATTTCAAATAAAGAAAGTCGAAAAAGGAGATATTGACACTGAAGATTTAAAAAAGCAGATTCCTGGATGGTGCAGTCTTTTAAAAAAATCTCCTGATGATGAAAGGCTGAGAATCATTGTTGCATCAATGTTTTATTTTATTGATGAAAAAGAAAAATCACTTGAATTATTAAAAAATGCCCCAGATAATGAGAATATGGAATTAAAAGAAATAACCGCCATTGTTTATATGGATTTGAACTATTATAATGAAGCTTTAGAGCTGTTTAATGAAATTCTTGACTCTGATTATAACAGAAACGTTCTGGATTTAAAGGTTGACTGTTTATTTTTTTTAGGAAAGTTTGAAGCTGTGGTTAAAACAGCTGATGAATATCTGGAAGTTTTCGGCAACAATCTGGATGTTCTAACAAATAAAAAGGCAGCCCTTAAAAAATTAAACCGTAAAAACGAAGCAGAAGAAGTAAATAACATAATTTCAAATTTAAATGCAGTCAATAAATTTGCAGTCTATATGCCAAAGGATCAAACTGATGAAGTCATTCCGGATGAGATTTATGAAAGGGAATTGGAACTGTGCTTTAATGACTTGAAATATAATCCTGATGACAGTACTGTTCTTATTGCAATAGCTACATTTTTATACAATCTTGACAGAAGAGATGAATCCATCGAATATTTGGATAAAATCAGTGATGATGCAGACAGCGTTACAATAAATGCCAAGGCCTGCATGTTTATGAAACTTGAAAAATTCCCTAAAGCTCTTGAAACATTAAATAAATCTTTAAAAAAAGACAAAACAAATATTATAACTTTAATATCAAAATCCGAATGTCTGATGGAACTGAAAAAATATGAGGAAGTGCTGGTGTGTGCTGATGAAGGACTGGAAATTGATAAAACAAATATACCTCTGTGGAAAAATAAATTTTGTGCTTTAATTGAATTGGACAGGTTAATTGAAGCAAAGGAAGTTCAGGATTTAATTTTTGATTTGGAAATAGCCAATGATAAAGCTGAAGGTTCCCTTAAAAAAGCAATCAACAGATTTTATTCCATGGAGTATAGAGAATGTTTAAATCTTTGCTATGATGTTTTGGATGCTGACAAGGATAATGAGGAAGCTGCAATTCTGATGATGAATGCAGTTTATCTGTTAGGTGATCTTACTGAAGCTCCAAAGGCATTGTATAGAGCACTTAATTGTAATAATGGTGAAATATTGACTCGAAACTGAAAAATTGTCTTTAAATCCAACAATAAGATTTAATATTTCTTTGTTTAATAATTAAATAGGTGTGATGGATATGGATGTAATAATATCTGCATTAATTGAAGCAAATAAATTATTAAACAAAAAGGATTATTATAAAGCCCTTGACTGTTTTGAATGTGTGTTAAATATAAATCCTACCAACAATCTGGCCATAATCGGGAAAACAATTTGTATACATTATTTAAAATCATTTGACAACATCAGCTTGATAAACATATATGAAGAAAAATTAAATGTTAACCTTAAACTTGCAGAGTTGTATGAATGCGGAAAATACGATGAAACAATAACCGAATGCAATAAAATATTAAAAAAAGACAAAAACAATTTTAACGCATTAGCTATTAAATTCTCAGCCCAGTTTGAACTCACCAAATATACAGAAGCACTGAAAACCTGTGACAAACTCTTAGAATTAGAACCGAATAATTTAGTAATAATATATGCAAAAGCCACCACATTATACAAACTAAACATTTACAATGAAGCTATTGAGTGTTATGATAAAATCCTGGAAGTAACTGATAATTTTAATGTTTTATTTTTTAAATCAGCATCATTGTTAATATTAAATAAATATGAAGAAGCTTTAAAATATTGTAATTATGCATTGGAATTAGAACCTGAAAATTGTGATGCAAATGGATTGAAACAGTTGATTAAATATAAAATAGCTCAAAAATAGCTATTTTATTTTTTTTCATTTTTGTATATTATACGAAAAATAGTATAGGAGTATATAAAGGCTTATACGAAAAATAGTATAAAAGTATATAAAGACTTATACGAAAAATAGTATAA